>Ga0209573_1003704_pt1 | contig 16246 bp, 12 predicted proteins | sample TNRBio252014_DNA_FD_185870 | JGI IMG/M metagenome (GOLD analysis project Ga0209573, IMG submission 185870) | Wastewater treatment Type I Accumulibacter community from EBPR Bioreactor in Madison, WI, USA - TNR Reactor_6/25/2014_ DNA (SPAdes)... | ecosystem: Engineered > Bioreactor > EBPR >...
AGAATGTGATTATTGAAGCAAAAAGCAAAGCTACTGAGCAAGCAGAATTTCAAGCCCAGCAACTTAGATACATAATTGGTTCAATTTATAATCCTGTAGAATTAGATCCTTATTCACAACTTAAGCAAGATCTATTTATAAGCGGTAAGCTCAATCAACCATGTCAAACTTGTGGTACTATTACCCAAACCAATCCACCTCCAACAACACAAGAATTAGCTGCTATAGGCTGGGCAGGCTTGGGTGGTAAAGTAGCGATGTCTCAAGCTCCAACACCTCAGCCGGTGCCGATTCGTAATTTAAGCTATGCCAACATTCGGGTTACTCACAGAGGAATTGCAGTAGTTGAAAAGCATTTGAGTCGTTTTGCCAAAGACGAATGGAATGATGTCATGGTCAATCGTCTAAAAAACATAGCTTCGGGTAAATTACAGATTACGGAACACGATAAAGCTTATTATAGTCACGAACTCCGTGAATATGTTAGGTACAGAAATGCCGGCTGGGAATTTGGACAACCGACTGGACAAACCAACGGACTAGATAATTCTTATATATTCTGGAATGAACACCATTATAAAACTTTAGATGATTATAAAATACCTCATCTTGAATCTATTAATAGGCTGTATCATCCATCAGTAACCGATAGATAAATTTATGCTTGAAATTGGTAACAAAGTTCTTCAGTTTCTATACAAACGAAATCAAGAATATGGGTTTAAGTCTCATATTAGTTTTATTGATATGAGATTTCCTGAACTTAGGGCAGGATGTGTCTTAGATAGAACTAATTACTCATGGAATCCTGATAATCTTTGGGAGCTTTTAATGGAATTACAAAATTCTGGTTATCTAACAGTAGATGAGCAATCTAATGTTCAATTAACAGAATTAGGTATTGATTCGGTCCGGAAAATGTAATTATATTTATTTTTCTTCCGAAATTTCGACTAATAAATTCCTAATAAAATTGAGTCGTTCGTTTTTTGATAGAAAACAAATATTTGGCGATATTGCCAATATTGTCTTAGGCAGGGAAACTTTACTAAGCTATCCGCGTTTTCACACTTTAGTTTTTTATCTTCCTTATTTTGAGGAAATAAAAGAAGATAAAAATAAGTATCTTTCCGAAATGGAAAAATTAGGTATATTATACATGGAACAGACTACTGACGATCAATGGATAGTTAGAGTTAATAAAGTACTACTGGATGAATTTATTAATAGTTAAGGCTTATTGTTAAATCATCATTTGCTAAAGAATACTATTGCTAATCAGCAATAAGTTGATAGGAAGAAAAAATCCCCCGCCAATAGACGGGGGTAACAATAAATTACACTCCATACCTGAAAGAAAGGGTATTATACCCCAACTCATGGAATTGGTTCTCGGTTTCGGGAGAAAATAAAGCGAATCGTTCGCCGATTTTGACCCCGATATATTCTTTCCCTTCCTCATGAAATCGACGGTGCGCGCCACACAGGTCAGTAAAAGAATCATAGAAACGATCTTCTGCTTGTGCCAATAGTTCCGCCGGAAGGGGTTGTTGTTTGTCCATATCTCTGTTGAGATATTCTTCCGCATTTTCAAGTTGTTCCATTTTGATCTTAGGTGGTTTTCTAAACGTGACACCGATACTGAAAAACAGAGTAAATACAAGTCACAAAAAAACGCACGTTAAACCGTGCGTTGGAATAATTATTCGGTACATTCGATCAGGGTTTGCAAACCAAAGCCCGCCAGCCAGACGTTATTGGTTGTTTCCCGCACATTGCCGACCAACAAGCCTGTAATGGCATTAAGTCGTTCAGGGGAAATATCCCCTTTCTCCTGATACAGTCGGGCGATGGCAGTCGCAATCTCCTTCCGATTTTCTACGATGAACTCTTTGAGAGAGTCGGACTTGGCTTTCAGCCTTGCGATGGCAGGCACGTTAGACGCTACGGTCTGATACACCAAAGCAATGAATATACCTTCTTCAGTAGGTGTGTTTGGGCTTCGTTTCATGTGATCAACCAATTGGTGGTGACACAGATAGGGAAGCGGAGAGCGGATGCAAGTCAAAAATGATCTTGTATTGATGAAACAAAAAGTTGTACTGTGGTTGATTTACCTACTCATAAACAGGCCATGATCAAAGAAGCAATAATCTTACCGGCGGATTTTAGCACAGGAGAACCAGCGATTGATGATGATCAATACATTGAATTTTACGAAAACAACCCGAACATGATTCATTTTGACCCGCCTTTGACGATCAATGAGTTTTTAGAAAAAAGTCTGCTTCCCCAAGACACTCAAGTTTTTCCATTGCAATAGCACGGGGATAGCTTATACGATAGGCATTGTTTTATTCATGACTCTTTATGCAGATGACGATCCAAGAGAAAATCGTTGCGCTGGCGGATAGCTATGCCCAGAAATTGAAACAAAAAATGGATCAGCGTGTGGTGGAAATGGAAACTGACGATCAGTCCCATTATCTATTGTATCAGGTTTTGGGGATCAGTACGAAAGAAGGTCAGCTGATTGATATTTACCAAAACAAAGGACGTTTTCTTTATAAATATGCCGGCTCTTTTTTGGAAGAAGCGACCTTACTTTGTTTCGAGGAAAAGTTTGAACAGGCGCAGAGGAAAGTCAAAATCCTCAATCAAACGGGATCAAGACCCAAGACGTTTGAGATTGATTGTTTGGTGGATCATCAGGCTTATGAAATCAAGCGAAGGGATGCAACCACCGACGGAGATCATATCACCAAGGAACATACGAGGGTGCAAAGCATCAAAAACAGCGGTTACACCCCCATTCGCATCATGTTTTATTACCCCAATAGAACGCAGGCGATCAGGATTCAGGAAACCTTGCAAACGGTGTATGCCGGAGTCGAAGGACAGTATTATTTTGGAAACGCCGCCCGGGAATTTGTGAAAACCGAAACGGGGGTGGATTTGCTCGGGATATTGGAATCGATAGCCCGTGAGCAATGAAGCGACTAAAGGATTTATTTTCTAAAAGTGAAAATGCTGATTCAGGGAGATTGTCTGAAGGAATTATCACAAATAGGAGCGAATTCGGTGGATTTAATCTATTTAGACCCACCGTTTTTCAGTCAAAAGATGCAGAAACTGACGACTAAGGATGGGCTGAAAGCCTATGCTTTTGAAGATACCCGGAAAAATATAGGGGTCTATAAAAATTATATTCAGGACAGGCTAAAAGAATGCAGAGCTGTTTTGAAGGATACTGGAAGCCTCTTTCTGCATTGTGACAGATCGGCTTCTCATCATTTGAGACTGGCTTTGGACGAAGTTTTTGGGGCGGAGCATTTTCAAAGCGAGATCATCCGGTCGTACAGAAGGCGGTCGAATGCGAAAAAGGGCTTGTTGAATGCCCATCAGGTGATCTTTTTTTACAGTAAAACGGATAATTTCAAATTCAATCCGACCTATACAGATTATTCCCCGACAACGAATCTGGATCAGATTTTCCAGAAGAGGGCGAAGGATGCTCAGGGTAAAACGATCTATAAAACATCGGAGACGGGCGAAACCGAACTCATGGAATCTAAGAAAGGGGTACCGCTTTCCGATGTCCGGGAAATTCCGTATCTGAATCCGAAAGCGAAAGAAAGAGTGGGCTATCCGACGCAGAAGCCGATTTTGCTCTTGGAAAAGATCATCGAACTGGTTACGGATGAAGGAGATGTGGTTTTAGACCCTTTTTGTGGGAGCGGTACGACTTTGGTGGCGGCGAAACTCCTCCAAAGAAAATACATCGGGATCGACCAATCGCAGCCTGCGATTGAACTAAGCGCGCAAAGGCTGGCTCATCCGATCAAAAGCGAATCGGAACTGCTGAAAAGAGGGAAAGGAGCTTATCTGAACCAAGACCCGCAAACGGGAGCGATCTTAGCCGATCGGGGGATTATTCCGGTACAGAGAAACAGAGGAATCGACGGTTTTTTGAAGGGAAGAGATCATTTTAAGCCGATTCCGGTGAGGATTCAAAAGGCAGAAGAGACCTTGGAACAAGCCGTTCAATGTCTCAACCAAGCCTGTCAAAGGAACGGTTATCAGAAAAAAATCCTGATCAAAACCAATGACTTACAACATCTATTTCATCAAAATTCCATTGATTCGGAGGTGATCATCGTAGAAGATTTCAAACAATTTTCGCGCATCAAGGAGAGTTTGTAAAGCTGTTATGTGTTGGTGACACAGATAGGTAAGCGGAGGGTGGATGCAAGTCGTATGTTTAAAAATGGTCTTGTACTGGTAGAGCAAAAAGTTGTACTATCATTGATTTAATCATCCCTAAAAAACGATGCCTAACGAAATAACAATCCTGCCAAGCGGAGAACCAGCGGTTGAGGAAGATCAGTACATCGAATTTTACGAAAACAACCCGAATATGATCCATTTTGACCCGTCTTTGACGCTCAAAGCGTTTGGGGCACTTTTAGAAAGAAGCCTGCAACAAAATGAAAACATTGACAAGATGTCCAAAGAGGAATAGAATTAAATCACCAATTTAAGTAGTTCAATTGGCAATCGTCATATTTATTGGAAAATTTATTAAGGAGCAATGATAGCAAGAATTGCTGATGCGGTGGTATAAGTATTCGTTACATCGGTAAGCGTATAACGACGATAGAGCGTATTGATATGAATAAAATCTTTGCCAATTTCAAGATTTAGCACAGAGGCGGGTAAGATATAAGCTACTGCTTCTTCCTCGGTTCGATGGAGCCGTAAATATTTACCGGCTACACCCCCTACGGCAAATTCATTGTCAGAAATAGTAATACTCTTCATGTGTATGAAACCAAAATTACCGCAAAGATAAACAATATTGAATAGGATTAAGCAATAAATCTCTGGAAAAAATAACTCATCCTTTGCAAAGTGCTTAGTTGATCAAGACATTACGATTAAACAATTGAGTGTTGTTTGGGAGAGTCGGTTCGGCTATAAAAAGGCAGATGTTCAACTAAGTGGGATATTTACACACCGTTAGAATTATCGTGTAATCAATACCAATGGTTGAATCTCTGATTTCAATGAGTATTCTGACCAGTCGGTAATCTTAATCTACTTGAGCGAACATTTGTTGTTTAATGATTAGTCCAGAACTAAAAGAGAAAATTCAATCCGAAATTAATTTAATGTTAATTATTGTATAGGTGGGTCAACGCTAAACATAAAATTTCCTTTCTTTGTAGGAAAGTTATCATCTATGGGATTATCGGGCATTTTATTCCAATAATCGGTACACTTTTTGATGATTTTTCATAACGTAACTTTTAATACCCTCAATAGATTATGTCAGATATTATTGTCAAAGTTCCAAAACGAGAAGGTGGATTTGCCACTTTAACGGTGGATTCCTACAACAGTTTTTTGAGTGATGCCTTAACCGAAGTGGTTACCGCCTTAAATACTGCCGATTACACGCCGGCAGCTCCGATGTCCGTGTCAGCAGTGGTGGAACACCGGATCACCATTGTTTCAGCAGAAGATGAGTATCGTTCGGATATAGATGTGGCGATTGAGTTTACTTTTGTTTTCTCAGGGATCAGCAATCCGGTAGATGCTGATGATAAGCCGATTCCTTTGAGTGCCAGTGTTATTGTCCCGACGACTTCCGACGATCAGGGAACGACGGCTCTGAATCAGGGTTTTGCAGTGGAACAAACTGCGCAGAACGTGGCTTTCGGAGCCGGTTCGAGCGTTGCCCAAACCGTGGATTTCTATCCTTTAGTCATCAACGGCGATATCAAAACGATTACCGCTTCGATCGTTTCCGGTGCACACACCGGGGTTACCACTGCCTTAGCCAAGCAATCTAACGATACCTGGCGTTTAACCATTACTCCTGCCGGTACACAGGCTACCAAAAATCTGGATTATGTGATTGCCTTTACGGCGTTCGGTCAAACCATCCAGAAAAAAGTCAACGCCGATTTTGCTTAAGCAATTTAAAGCATCATCAAGGAAATCTCTTTAGAATAGATTTTTGCTTGATGATGCTTATTTTCACAGGAGGCTAAGAACGATAATTCGACAATTCAAAGTTACACCAGGGTTAGGAACGAAACCGCTTCACTTTCTTCAAATGCCGTAAGTACTGTGTGGTATAAGTTTATCTTCTTTTAGAAATGCCTCTGATGAATTCTCTTTGATTCAAAGGATCATTTCGCACGATATGTTTGGGTGGAATGCTCAGGTCTTCCAGAAAATCGGGAACCCAGAAGCAAGGACAGGCTTTCCGGTGAACCTGATTATGCCCGAGTACTTTGATATTGGGGACTTCCTTGATGTATTTTTTTACGATTTTAGTTAAGGTTTCATATTGTGCATTCGTTCGGGTATCTAAAGGCCGGGTATTGTCCTTCGACATTCCGCCGACATAACAGATATGAATAGAAACCGGATTGTATTCGAGCGCACCATAAGTGATCTCAAAGGGTTGAAAACCGTCACTTAAATCCACTTTCCATGTTTCCACGGCTTTGCCATCATATTCAATAATCTGGGAATACCCTGGTCTTCCCCAACGCAGGACTTTAGTATGATAATCTACAATCTGTTTGGCACTCCATCCGGAGGCATAATCGGGTGTAGCACTGCAGTGAAGCATGAGGTACTCCGGCATGGGTAAGGCTGTTGGTGCCGGTTCAGTCGCCGCAATAATCGCTTTCCAAGTATTCATGCCAACCACACCATCAACGACAAGCTGCCGATCCGTTTGGAACTTGCGTATGATTTGGTCGGTTTGTTGCCCGAAATAGCCGTCAACTTCAAGGGTATAGCCTAATTGTTTTAACTTTTCTTGAAGGGTTCGGACATCTGGTCCGATACTCCCCCATTTTAATAATGAGAACATAACATTTATATTGTAAGTGAAACGAATTTCCAAAAATACATTAAAAAAAGTGCAGAGGTATTTTTTTTCGACGAAAGTTTACCGTACTTCGCATAAATATTTCATTTAACAAGAAAAAATCAGATGATTCACTTTTTCACGGATTACGGCAGATTAAATCCGCAAACAGCAGGACAGGCTTATGGACCTATTAACGATAACGAATATCGAGTTACCAGTTTGCATCAATTAAATGATAATGCAAATGCCTATGCTATTTGTGACGGACAACTATTAGCAGTAGAAAGTGAGATACAGGGTAAGCTGAATCTGATTTTAAGACCGGCGGATCAGGGAATACTGAAATTTACTAAAATCAAGTTTATCATTTATCGGGGGGTAGAGCGTGATTCGCTGTTGAATAATGAAGAAATTGCTAATAAGGATAATAATAGTATAACAGGCTATCTGTGGAAGCAATTCAAAAAGAAAGATAACGATCCCAATCCTAAGAAAGAACGCTTGTTAGTTAATGAGTCCTTAGATGAATGGTTAGAGGTCAGCTTTTTGAATGGGAAGGTCGGACCTATTCCGATGAAGCCAGGTGATACACTTGGAAAATTTAAATCAGGGACGGAGTTCGGGATCGAAGTTATAATAGACCATGATATAACTTTAGAAGAAGCAAGGTCATCTAAAACTATTATTAAATTTACACAATCTGATAATCCATTGAAAAACAAATCTATACGGGAAAAGATTTTAGGCTATCTTGATCCAACTATATTCTTTTCAATGCACTTTGACGTTGGAGTTAAGTGCAAAGAATCACTAAGAGAAGAGAAATTTACCAAATTGACAAATGATAGGCTTTTTAATAGTGTTATACAAAAATTTTATAGCCCTGATGTTGTTTATATTGATATTCGAAATGAACAGGGTTATTCAATGGATTATTTTCGTCAATATGAGCAGAAGATTCAAATTAGTTTACCTAATACTCCCGACCAGTTAAATTTCACTGAGCTTCGATTCGTTTGGCCCATAGTACAAATTTCAAAGAATAGAACTCCAGCTTTTTTTGTCCCCGAAGGTAGCGATTCAATAATAGTACTCAGGTCAAAGGCACTTATAGGTTTACAATTTCCAAAGGGTAATAATGAATCCCCTTTGGTTTATGTTGCAGAAGGTTCGTTCTTCGGGGATCCTAATCCTCCACAAGGACAAGAACGATTTCAAAATCCCGGACTCAATAATACAGGTTGGACTAATAAGCCTCTTAAGTTAAAAGTAAAACGAATAAAAATCATTGATAATGGCATAGAAAAATATGTTCCGGTAGCGACCTTCATTCAAGTTTATTATATAAATGCTGGGAAAACTAAGATTGATTATATTAACAATTTATTCCCTATTATTTTAAATTCGTTGTTCGATAGTATTAACAAAGATAAAGATATTAGCTACAAATTTTATCCAGGATTAAAGTTTCTTGACTTATCTGAAACTTCTATGCGCCTCAAAGGCATGGTTCGCGTTGGAGTTGCTCGTGATAGAAACAGTAGATTCATGTTTTTTACTGAATGGATAGACAACTATTCAGAGTCCAATCAGAGCGTAATACATTCCGTTTACTATGACCCTACTATTCAGAAGTCGTTGCAATTAGCCCCTGAAGGATATGCTAGTAATGCCGATCCTAAAGATATTAATAAAGTTGGATTTTTTAATCATATTAGAACTAAGGAAAATTCTTGGAATAATCGATATTATATCCGCTCAAATCAAATTAACGCTAGCTCAAACTTTGCATTGCAAATAAAGTATCATTTAAATTTATATAACAATACACATGATTCGAATAAATTCTTACCAGAATGTTTTTATCATGTATTCATGGTTTTTTCAAAAAAAATATACGAAGATATTATTTTGTTGATGAATAATAAGATGAATGTACTCAGGCAACAATCTCCTGAAAGATTTATTCAGACATTTTCTACGGTATTTATGGATTTATCTGAAAAAACAGATGACAACGGAATAAAATATTATGAATCACCACTTTTTATTCGTTACTACGACAATGAGGGGAACGGACAGGAAAAGAAAATAGAAAATTATACTCTTTACTCATGGCAAGGCTTTCTCTTTTCTGATTCTGAAGCTGCGGAACAAGAGAATACAGGATTAATTTATGAATTATATTCACCGACGACAATTGGAATAGCTACTAGGATACTGCGTTCCGAATCTATAAACCAAGCGCGTAGCAAGGTGATGGAATGTAATGCTTTACCCAAAATTGTTTATGAAAATGGCTTTGATATCGATGTATACGGACAAATAATTAATTCGATTCAAGATATAAAAAAGGGGCCTGAGAAGAAAGAGAATGAAGACTTTGTCCCTATTGATCCCTCTACTTTCACTACTAACCCATTAAGACCAACAATTGCTAGGGTTCATACACACCCTAATTTTTACAATGGGTCTAATAAGGAAAAGCAAACTTCTTTTTTATCAATAAGTGACCTTACAACTGTTAATGGATTAAATGGTAATCAAAACCATATTATAGCAGTATCTGAAGAAAAAGCATATTTGGCACTAAATGTTAACCCAAATCAAGCTGCAAGGATTTTTACTAACCCAAGTGGCTATGGTCAATTTCTTGAACTTCTGACCAAAAAAGGATTAAGACATGAAACAAAAGAAGAAGAAGATCTGTTAAAAACAGAGAGTCCTAAAAAATTTCAATTCTTTGACAATATTTGGTTTGATGTAAACCTTCGGACCCGTAACCTTAATTCAAATGCTCCTGATTTTTATGATCAGGTTTATATCGCAGTCTTAGACGAGTTTATAAAACATGTTAGATCACTTAGAGAAAAAGATTTTTATCAACTTAGCCATTACTGGGAAACAGGCATGGAGTTTTATGTCGTTGATCTCAATAAGCCTAATGAGACGGCAAAAAAGTTTTTGCCTTAAAATGTTCTTATTAATTTCGATAGGAGCTGTGTTTGGGCAAACAAATGATTCAGTTGATGTATTTCAATTGAATGAGGAGATTATTAGTCCTTACCTTAATGGGGATTTATCGGAATTAATTAAACAAATCAAAAATAAACCTTCAGAAATTGGTTACTCATCATCTTCCTTAGAAATGAGAAATGAAAAATATAAATTTTTTAATTATGAAAAAGTTAGCGATAGTCTACAAATTGAATGTAAATTATATTTGTACTACACTTTACAATTAAAATGTGAGAAAAATATATTAAAAACAGATACACTATTTCGAGCATATATGTATATCTATAACATAGAGAGTTTTATTAAAATAGTCCATGATAGCATAGTCATAGCATGGCATTATGAGATTAGACAAAATAATTTTAATAAAGTAAGGTTAGATGGAAAATATGGAGTTGTTGTTATTTTGAATGATGAAGAGTTAGGGAGAGAAGTTATTCCTTTAGAAAATGAAGAATGGTCCGATCGAGATACAACCGATAAAACGCCTTATCTACAGAGATTCCGGAATCTTTACAGTAAAAAATACGCCTCTTATTATGAAAGGTATTTGTTATTAGCGAGTGGAATTGAAAGAGCAAAAAAGCTTAAAAAGCAAAAAATGGACAGACAAGGTGTTGTTGATGTCTTTGCATCGCAGGATTCTACCTTAGGGTTTCTCGTTAAAGAAAAAATCAGCGAGGTTTTTCATTACATCAAGCAAAAACCTATCAAGACGGAGTATTTCATAGAATCCCCTTGGAAATTAAGGGGGATCATCTATACTTTTATCCAAGAAGTAAATGAAGATAAAGTGGATACTATATACATGAACATTCGTTCATGTTATCATCAGGATTTAGGTGATTCATTAGCGTTAAACATTGATACGATTTCTGTTATACAAATAAAGACTCGCCAAATCTCGAAAAAAGTTGACGAGATATGCACTACTACAAGGAGAATTTATCAAGGTCGAGATCGTATCGAATCCTTTCCTGAGACTCATTGCATTCTGTATCGTAAACCGGAAATTATTAAAGAATGGTTTAAGTAAAAAATTACCTTTCATCTCATTATTGAACTAAGCCGTGGATATCTACCCATCATTCAGTTCTCTCTTCGGCAAAATTAGCCTGCCGGATAATCTCGGATTCTTAAAAGGCGCAGACGACTTGGTCAATGAAACCATAGAGTCTGTTTTAGCGGCTTTTCTGTATCGCTACCTACAGGTGCATACCAGTGCTTCAGGGGATAGTGCTTTTTACGGCTTCCAACTGCTCGTCAACAAAGCTTTTACCTTAGAAATACCGGGGACGCAGGGACTGGTACTGAAGTTTAACCCTACCGGAGACTCGGATTATACTGAATTACCGGTTACTTTCAGCTACCAGTGGCCGGTCTTGCGCTATCTGGATGCTTTTGATAACCTCAGTTTCGGTGGAAGCGTTGATAACTATCTGGATTTACTCCTGCGGATTACCGGTATCAGCCGGCTTTCCTTATTTCGTCAGGCAATTTTTTCTTTTAGTGGAGATACCTCCGACCCCATCCGTGATTTTATAGATCGTTTTAATGACAGCTCTCCACCGACTCGATTGACAATCACTCGGGTAGATGCGGAAACCGACTTAGCTGCGATCAACGAACAAATAACTGAACGAGGGCTGGAATCGACCTTTCATACGGTAGTCTTTCAAAAGTATGTCCGTTTAGGTGAAGGCACTTTTGACGAACAACTGGACCGGCTTAAACTCCTTTTTGAACCCCAACTCGGTTTTTTTACGGAAGAAAGCCTGAAACGTATTTTAATCCCCCGTTTTTCCGTTTCCATAGATGAACTGAGTTTAGCATTACAATTTCCCCGATCGGTTTTGAAACCTGTCAATGGGAATGAAAATGCTTTTACCAGTCTGAAATTCAACGTCGGATCGGTTCAATATACCACTGATTACGGATTGGAATTTCAGTCGTTTGAAGACTTCAGTTTAGTCAATGCCCCTGCTTACGTCTTGGGTACGGGTTTCACCCTTGATTTTAAGGGTGTCAAATTAGATTTAAGTCGGATAACTAATATTCCCGAAGCGATTGCGGACGGTCGTCCGGCAGATTTTATCGGAGCGTATATTCAGGATTTTACCTTGGGTTTTCCGGAAATCTTCCAAAAAGAGGGGGGAGGACAAGTTAAGCTAAGCGGAAAACAATTATTGATCGGCACGGGCGGTATCTCGGGGCGCATTGCCTTAGAAAGCGGAGAGAATTTGGATTTGCGACTGGGGAGAGCGGATGGTTTTTCGATTCAGTTGAAGCAATTTTTTCTGGAGTTTCGCCAGAACAGTGTAACCGGAGGAGGAGCGGAAGGGACTTTAAGGATTCCTTTCGGAGAAGATAACAAAGATATTGACATTGATCTGACGTTTCAAGAAAACGGCAATTTCAGTATTGTCGGGAAAAACATAGATGTTGAATTAAAGATCAAGGACATCCTCACGTTTAAGGTGCGTGAGGTCGGACTGGGACAAGCAGGTAATCGTTTCTTTCTGTCCGTAGGCGGGGAGTTATCGCTTAACCTAAAAGATTTGAAGCCGGAGATTGTTAATGGAGACATCAAGTTCGATATTCGTAAATTGATTATCTGGGAGGACGGAAGTCTGGAATTTGAGAGCGGGGGTATTACCTTGCCGACCTCTATCAAAATCCAACTAGGTCCGGTTGCCTTTTCGGTGACCAAACTTCATTTCGGTACATACACGGGAACACATGGAAATCAAGAAAGAAAGTATTATTACATCGGTTTTGACGGCGGTCTCAATGTAGGGAATGCCGGCGTTGATATTCAGGGGAAGGGAATCCGGTATTATTTCAGTTATGATCAATTTAAGAATAAAGACTTAGAATTCCATCATTTTTTCCGGATGGACGGTATCGGTATTGATCTATCCATTCCTAAAAATAACCCCAAGCTGATTTTGAAGGGTTTTTTAGCCATTCAAGAGCATGGCTATGCAGGGAGTATCCAGTTTTCCTTACCCAGCATCGGCTTGAAAGGAGGGGCGGTGATGGCCTTGAATCCCGATTTGCCGGCATTTTTGGTGGATGCTTTTTTGGATTTACCGGCCCCGATTCCTTTGGGTCCGACCGGATTGGGTATTTACGGATTCCGGGGACTCTTCGGCGATAATTATGCGATCGACCGCAAAGAACCGGAGACCTGGTGGGAGTTTTTTAAGCGTTCCCCAACCGGAATTCGTCCGCCCCGTGGATTAGAAGACATCGGTACGGAAGGTCAAGTCGGAAAATTCAAACCAAAGAAAGGCGGCATGGTGATCGGTGCCGGGGTTACGATCGGCTCGATGGGTGACCGGGGCTGGGTTTTTTCGAGTAAAATATTATTATTGCTGAGCTTGCCGGATACGCTGCTGTTGGTCGGACAGGCCAGTATCCTGTCTGATCCCGCTAATTTTGACAGCGAAGAAGACCCGCCTTTCGGGGTCTTACTGGCTATTTCTCCGGATTCTATAGAAGCGGGCTTAAGTGTCCGCTATTTATTGCCTTCAAAAACCGGCGATGTCATGACGTTGAACGGAGCCATGGAATTGGCTTACTTTTTTCGGAATTCCTCCGCCTGGTATCTGAATATCGGACGGGATTATCCGGAAGATAAACGGATTTCTGCCCGCTTGCTGAGTTTATTTGATGTCTACGCTTTTTTAATGCTCTCAGCTCGTGGGATCAGCGGAGGAGCCGGTTTTGAGTGGAAAGAGAAAAGGAATTTCGGGCCGGTGGGTATTGAACTGGGTGTCTTCATGCATACCCGGGGTTTTATCTCTTTTAAGCCGATTCAATTGGGAGGATCCATTGATGTCGGGGGTATGGTTCGGGTTCGCTTAGCATTCTTCAAAATCGGCATCGGTGCCCGGGCTTATCTGTCCGCAGAAGCTCCCTGTCCAACACTGATCCGGGGTAATTTACAGATTTCGATCGGTACTCCCTGGCCTTTGGATGATATTAACATTAATTTCAGCTTAAATTGGAATCTGAAAGAATGTACCCATTCTTCACCAATAAAAATTATAGAAAGAACAGGTAATCAGCCGGTACCAGGGGCGATTCATATTCCTTCCGGCAAAACCTTAGCGATTAAGTTTTTCGGGTACCACCAAAACCAGCAAAATAACGGGTTCAATTTTAGTGATGTACCGTTTATCCCTTTGGATTGTTTCATTGATCTGGAATTCAGTCAATGTGTCCTGCCCCAGGGGGTCTCGAATATCGGCGGGCATTTGGATCGGGTGGACAACAAAGTCACCGTCCCCCCTGACGGTAATGTATCGCGCCGGGTAGAACATTTTCCGGAGGTTCGTCAGATCAAAATCTACTACCAAGAGGAGAATGAGTGGAAAGAATACCGAGTCTATCAGCAAATGGAACAACTGATGGAGCAGATTCGGAAACTGAGTAAACTTAGTCCGGATGCACCCGGCTTTTCGGAGGATAGTGAAAATGTTAAAATTCAGGACGTAAAAGACGGTTACTGGCAACTGACCGAACCCCATCGGATCAATAAAGTCCGCCTGTTATCTCAAAACGTTTTTTCCTACACAACGAATGCCGTTTCCGGAAGTTTAACGTTGGAGAGTTTAGGGTTTCAGGAAACGAGTTTACTCTGCAGGAAGGAGATTGAAGTCCACACTTGTATAAACTGGCGGGAGGAGCCTACCGGTACTGCTTATCCGCTGAATCAGCTCTTTGATGATCAGGGGCTTAGTTTTAAGATCAATGGCGAGGAGGCAACAGTAGAGGATCGGGAATTGTATCTGGCTAATCTGGAACGTTGGGAAATCTATTTTGATGATCCGGTTTCCGTGTTAGAGGAATTGCGTATCATCACCGATGCTATGGTCAAGGTTTCCTTTTATGAGTTGCGTACAGGCAAAAATCGGCAGACCAACATGCCGGAATCGTATTACAGCTTGATTCATGAGGAATATTATAACCGGGAAGGAAACCGTTCGGCAAACATCCGAATCCATTATCAGTCCGATTCGAAATTATTGTCTTACCTCGTAGTGACGACTTATGCGGTCGGGGCTTCCTATATTCCCAATACCGCCGATTTGTATATAGGTAAGAGTATTTTTAACCTTATTTCAGGTTTCAGTGGTGGTCTGGATGATCTGAAAATATTTGGCAAAGCCTTAACGACAATCGAAGTCCGACAAGCGATGGAAACCACTCGATACCTCAACGGTAGGATCGCAGAACAGTCCGGTGCTAATCCGGAAGGCTTGATGGGTTGGTGGGGTTATAGTGATCCGCAGGGACAGGATCAAAGCCAAAAAGGTCATCACGCGATTTCGGAAGGACAGCAACGATCGACGAACCGCCCACTCAATTTACTCGGTCGTAATAAACCGGTTTGGTCTTGGGGATCACCCAATGCTTCGAGTGGATTTAAGGTAAACCATACCCCCGATTTATCCTTTGATGACTCGGATTATACTTTAATGGGTTGGATTAAACCGGCTATCCCTACAGGATTAATCAATCAGTATCCCCTTTTTTCCAAGCAAAACAATCCGAGCAGTAGCGGTTATTATTTCGGTATTGAATGCAGCCTTCAGGCTACGATTCAGGGACAACAGTATTATGCTTTTCGATTGGTCTGGCAGAATAAACGAAGCGGAATTCTGAGCCGGAAAGCTCTTACCTATGCTAAGGTGCGGTATGAGCTAAGCCCTCCGGTACAAGGTGCAGTCTACGATATCATTGAAGTCCGTACCGGAAAAGTATATAAAAAAGGATTTAAGTGGCAAATTGATACAGGAAATAGTGGCGTAATAATCAGCGAAGATCCCTGGTTTCATGTGGCGGTGAGTGTTAATCGACGGACAGGAATATTGACCTTTTGGGTCAACGGGGAAGAATTGGAAACGTGGAACGAAAATGAATTGCGGGTACAGGGAGCCTCAACCGTAACCCCTCTTGCCCAGTCTGTCCGGGTTCAAAACTTGTGTTTTACCACCCGGAAAATGGAAGAAATCCGGAAAACGATTCCGGCAGATCAGGAAGTGAAACAAGAAGTGGAGGTGATGAGTACGGCGATGACCCGCTATCTTCAACCTATTTGGCGACCGAATACGAAGTACCTGATTGAGGTATACGGCGTCGACCGGTTTGACAATCGGGATGATGATCAGTATTACTATTTTGGTTTTCAAACTCCGGGGCCCTTGGGACATTATCCGCAGGAGGGTCTCCTGAAACAACTGCCGGAATTGGAAAATTTAATGACCTATATTGATTTCGATAAGTCCTATCCGAATGCGGACGGTTATCTGGCTCATGCCAAACCGC
>Ga0209573_1003705_pt1 | contig 16246 bp, 5 predicted proteins | sample TNRBio252014_DNA_FD_185870 | JGI IMG/M metagenome (GOLD analysis project Ga0209573, IMG submission 185870) | Wastewater treatment Type I Accumulibacter community from EBPR Bioreactor in Madison, WI, USA - TNR Reactor_6/25/2014_ DNA (SPAdes)... | ecosystem: Engineered > Bioreactor > EBPR >...
TTGGCTCAATGGCGGGTTCAGTGGTTAATTGAACATTCTACCTCGCATCAACTTTTGTGTTGTATTTACAGTTTAGTGCTCCGAAATCCGCCACTGCGCCAAGCGCCAAAACGTTGTGTGCAAGGCTACCCGACATCATACCATAGCTCAACTTGAAATAGATAGAATAAAAATACTTCAATTGATTTAGAAAGGATTTTTGAAATTTGCAGAGTATTTTACTTAAGACAGAACATTATGGATATTATCAATCTTCCCGAAAATTTATTTGAGGGCAACCACAATTCGTCAGAATTGCAAATTGCTAATTACGAAGTGTATAAAATTGCTTCCAAAAACAAAATTAACCTAAACAAAAATGTCATTAGTTTTTTGTTAGACGGACGAAAGGATATTCACTTTTCTAACGACATCATTTCTATAAATGACACACAATCTCTGCTTATTTCATCAGGTAATTTTTTAATGACAGAGCTTGTTGGGACAAGCAGTTATCAATGCTTGCTTTTTTTCTTTTCTCAAAAAAACATCAGCGATTTTTTATTGAAACACTCGCCTCAATTCAATCAAAATAAACCAACAATAACTGCTCATTATTTCCTTATAGAAAAAGACAATTTCATTGTTCACTACATCAATTCTCTCAAACATAGCTTTGGTTTACACAAAACAATTTCACAAAAAATACTGGAACTAAAGTTTGAAGAAATTATGCTATACTTAGCTAATAAATATGGACAACCTTTTTTTGCTTATCTAAATTCTTTATTAACCAGTGAACGAGAATTATCGTTTAAAAAAGTCATTGAAAAAAACCTGTACACTAATTTAAACATTGAAGATTTAGCGTTTCTATGCAATATGAGTGCATCTACCTTTAAAAGGAAATTCATCTCCATTTATCAAGAATCTCCGGGCAAATGGTTTCAACAAAAACGATTGAACAAAGCAAGAGAATTGCTGCTTAACAACAAAGCAACTCCTTCCGAAATTTATATGGAGTTTGGCTACGATAGCCTATCAAATTTTAGTACTGCCTTTAAAAATGAATTCGGATACAGCCCAAAACAGACTAACACAGTTTGACCTTTTTTCATAAGTTTTTGAACAGAATAAGCAAACACAAGAAAGATGCTCAAACTAATTTTGTCTCATTATTCACAAACAAAAAATTTAACCGAAAATGAGTAAAAAATTAGGGTTTTTTCTCCGTGTAGAAGCCAAAGCGGGAAAAGAAAAAGATGTAGAAAATCTTTTTACAAGTGCCGTACAATTGGCAATGGAAGAAGGTGACACTTTAACGTGGTATGCCTTTCGGTTCAACCATTCAACTTTTGGAATTTTTGACACTTTCCAAAATGAAGAAGGAAGACAAGCCCATTTAAATGGGAAAATTGCACAAGCATTAATGGCAAACGCTGCCGAATTACTTGCTGCAGCACCCAAAATTGAGCCAATAGATATTTTGGCAGCGAAATAAGGGGTTATTAAACATTTAATGTTAGGCTGGCTGCCATAAAATCGTCTTGCGAATTTACGGCAGCCAGTTCTTTTTAAAACCTCCACAATGATTTTTTCAAAATTCAAAACATCGGTAACTAAACAAGACGAATCAAAAGCCATAATTCAAATGCTTCAACCATTTTACACAGACTGCAAATTTTCTTTTAACTTAAATCACACTGACAAAATTTTAATAGTTGAACACTTAGAAGATGACAATCACCCTGAAATGGTAACAGACATTTTGAAAATGGCAGGCTTTATCTGTATTGACATTGCTGAAACTTTGGGCTGACAAAAGCCCAGCACACAACAAAAGGTTTGCCGCAAGGCTGGCGGACGTGATAACAATCGGCAGTTGTACTAATATCGGATAATATCGGGCTTGACCGAATTCTATTTGGCTTTTAGTTGTTAACTTCAACATTAGTTTTTCAATCGGCTTTAGTTGCCGGGCAGACAGTTATAAATACCAGCCCTGCGGCAAGCCTCGAACGTTACCACTAGTAGGACGACCGTGCCACCTAAATACAAACACGAATAAAAGAAGCTGTATTAAAAAGTTTAGAAGACATAAATAATATGACGAAACATGGTTACTACGCTTAGAAGATATTCCACTATCGCTGGTAACAAACAAGAGCCATCCCAAAAATTTGCTGCGGTATCTACACAAGTTATCCGCTTAGGAAATCGGCAGCTTTTTTAATTTGATAAAAGACATGCAGGCCTCTGGAGATTGTTTTAATTCCTGGAGGCCTGTGTGATTTATATCCTTTCCATGAGCCGAGTCTTGCAATGATCCAAACAGCGAATGCCAATGAATGAGGAGGATGAGGGTTTTTGAGTAATAAAGTTTTGCCTTGTAGTTTTGAATTGATTTGCTTTAAAAGCAGAATATCCTGTTCGTCAAAGACGTCGGTAATGAGTTGATCAGTATGCCCGTCGCGGGCTTGGAGGAGTTGGATGACTTGAACGGCTGCCATAATGGCTAAGATAGTGAGTTTTTTGAATCGTTCTGCATGTTCGATGCGGGCATGCTCCACATCTAATCCACTAGATTTGACCACAGCGAACAGCAATTCGATTTTCCATCGCCAGGCATACCATTTAATAATTTACAAGGCATCTTGCAATGAATTGACGGGATGAGAAGTATATAAGCGCCAGCAAACGGGATTTTCTCCCTTTGGCAAGTCAGGCGTAATTTCACGCGCTTCCACCAAAGCTACATTCACCGAGCCGGGAATTGGTTGCCCTTCATAGATGCGTCCGCTTATTTTGAGCGGCCTGCAAAGGGGTATTTGTTGGGCAAAACGGACTTCCATAATGGCTGTTCGTTTTTTTCTTTTGTGTGTTTGGGCAAGATTGATCTTTATGGTGGCTTGAACAGGCATTTTTTCCACCAGCTTACTCATCACACAGCGATGTTTGATTTGGATGGGGGGGCTGTGCAAAGCTGAGTGAACATAGATATCTGGCTGGCTTTTATAAGGAGCACGTCCAACTTCAGCTCGGTGGCCTAACTGACGGTCCTTATTGACCCTAATAATGAAATTTTCGTTTTGTACCTTGTGTTGACCAAATTCCAACAGCATCTCAAAAAAATCTGCTTCCCGGTCTGCTATGTGCGTTATACCACAAGCCGTTTGTAGTCGTTCACGAGCTGCTTTGCCACAGCTGAGCCAAATCCCTGTTTTTTTCTCTTTACTCTCAACTTTCCTTCGATCCTGCATCTGATCGTGGCTAGCTGTAAATGACTGTTGCCCATCGTGCAATTGAATAGCAGCCAGACCCAGACAGGCGCCATTTTGTGCATCAAGTACTACCGATGGGTGCAACACTATACCAGGGTGGTCGCCCCGGGAACCCATCTTGCCAAAGCCTTGCCGTTTGTTCAGATAACCACACAAACTGATCGTACTGCCATCCTGAATGCTCAATACATGACGGCCTGAAACTTTGGCTGATATATCCTTAAGGCAATCATTGCTTAACACCTCCCAGCTAAATCGACCATTTTTTAGAAAACGCCACATACTCATTTCTTCATCCCATCCAGTGGATAGTTGATGTATCACGCACGTGCGCTTTTCCACCATACGACTCAAAAATAGGTCCCGCCGAACCTGTAACCGTAGGTCTATTTCTCTCAAACTTTTTATCCCTTCTTTCATGATTACAAAAAAAGCCCAACATTTTTAATGTTGGACTTTTTTTGTGTAGATACCGCAGCAAAAATTTGAGATGGCTCCTGTTTTGAATTTTGTTCATAGTTTTACTTAGTGTCTGTCTTTTTAGTCGAGTGTCTGTTCTTTAGAGTTCGAGAGCAAGGCATGCGAGAGCCAGAAAATCGGAGTTTACTCGCGTAAATGACGCTTTTCTGGACCTCGCATAACGCAGCTATCGGACTATAAAGACAGACACTACTTAAGGCGCCACCACCGTAAACACCAGCGATTTCCGCTGCGTAGGCGTTTGCAAAATCACAATATGAACCCCCGGCTCTAAGCTAAGGGTATAATCTTCGGGATAAAAAGCCTGCCCGCTGCGTACCCTCCGGTCTTTCAACTGCCCGGTGATGTCAAATACGCTGAGTACAATTTCACGGGGTGCAGACAACTCCACTTCGACCCGGAAAATACCACTCGTCGGATTGGGCATCAGCCGGAACGCCAGCAACTCCTGCACCGGCCCCGGCGATGGAATCGTAGAATTATCGGCGTGGACCGTAATGGTTTTGGTCAGATAGTCGTCGCAGTTGCCGGATATGGCTTGCAGGGTAAGCGGCACTTGCCCCGGCGTCGGGAACGTGAAAATATACTGGTCGCCGCGCTGCTCCACCAAGGTTGCCAAAGCAGGGTCGTAAACCCAGTTCACTTCATCCGGAACCGGCCAGGAAACTTCCACCACCACCACTTCTTCACCGGCCAGCACGTCTGTCGGCGTCACAAAATGCGCCTGCAAAGGTTCCGTGCCGACCTGTACGCTGATGGCATCGTTTGCCACACAACCAAATTCATTGGTCACGACCACCGTGTAAAGGCCGGATGTTTCCAACCGCACCGTTTCTGCCTGGCTGCTGAAGCCGTTGGAGCTGCTCCATTGCGCTTCGTAATCCAACCCCGAAAAGTCCACAAACAAAACTTCGCCAAAGCACAGACTGGTATCTGCTGAACCCAATTCTATGGCAAAAGTCGAGCCCTCGGGCAATGCAAATGTGGCTGTTTCCGAACACCCCTGCGCATCGGTAACATTGACCGTATAATCGCCGGGAGCGAGGCCGGTAAGCGTATTTCCGGTTTGGCCGCCGGGCCACAGGTAGCTGAATCCACCGGCGCCACCGCTTACCGTCAGGGTGATGCTGCCGTTTTCAGCGCCGTCGCAGGCCGGTGTCGTGAGGTTGCCGTTGATGAAAATCTGTGGTGCGTTGCTGGTCAGCGTATAGGTTTCACTTACAAAACAGCCGTTGCTATCCGTGAGGGTGACCGAATAACTGCCGCTGCTCAGGTTGGCCGCCGTCGCCCCCGTTTGAGCCGAAGGGTCGCTCCATAAGAACTCGTACACCCCGCTGCCGCCCTGAGGCGTAATGCTGATGCTGCCGTCGGGGGAGTTGAAACAGCCTGGAAGCGTAAAGGTCGAGCCGCTGATCAACAGCGCGACGGCGTCGGTCAGGACAATGTCTTGCGAAGCCGTACAACCGTTGGCATCCATAACAGTCACGCTGTAAGAACCGGAGTTCAGGTTGTTGATTTGAGCCGTAGTTTCGTTGTTGTCCCAGAGGTAAGTCAACGTGCCCGTGCCACCCGATGCGGTAACGGTAATTGAACCATCTTCGAAACCGCTGCACGAAGGCGAAACGGTTGCCGTTGTACTCAACACCAATTGCGGCGTAGAAGGCAGGGAAACCATCGCAGTGGTCTGGCAGCCATTGGCATCAGAAACAATTACGGTGTAGTTGCCGGCGGGTAAATTGGCCGCTGTCGCGGAATTTTGCAACATTGGGTCATCCCACAAGTAAGTATAACCACCATTGCCGCCTGTGGCGCTAACCGTGGCCGTAGCCGTATTTTCTCCAAAACACAAAGGCGCTGCAAAACTGCTGATCAGGGCTTCGAGCAAGGTCGCTTCCGGCACGGTTACCATCAACGCTGCCGTACAGCCGTTGTCGTCTGTGACGTTCACTGTGTAATCGCCTGCCGGTAAATTCAAGGCCGTATTCGTCGCCTGCGCGCCTGGATCGTCCCATACATAATCGAATGGCGCAGTGCCGCCCATCGCGAGCACGCTGGCCGAACCATTGGCTTCGCCAAAACAAAGCGGTGCGGTTGCATTTTGCAAATTGACCGTTACAACCGGCGTTTCCGGCACCGAAACGGTCAGGGTAGTGGTGCAGCCGTTGCCCGCATCCGAAACCGTGACGACGTAGTCGCCTGCGGCAAGGTTGAGCGCTTGTGGCGTCATTTGCCCTTGCGGATCGCTCCACAGATACGTATAATTCCCTGTTCCGCTCAGTACGGTTACTGTGGCGCTGGCGTCCGCATTTCCGTTGCACGAAGGCGACTCAAGGTTGCTGACGTTGACAATCAGATCATCCGGTTGTTCAATCGCCACATTCAAAGTGCCGGAACAACCGTTTTCATCCGTAGCCGTTACGCTGTAATTGCCTGGACTAAGTGCGGTTGCGGTTGCGCCGGTTTGCGCGGACGGGTCGTTCCAAAGGTAGTTGATCGCGCCCGTGCCACCCGATGCCAGTACGGTTGCCGTGCCGGTCAGGTTGATGCAATCAGGATCCAGGACATTTTGAAGCGCGACCGTCGGGAAGGGCGCTCCTTCAACCAATACGCCATCAGAAAATTCGCAACCGTTGGCGTCTGTGGCTGTCACGGTATAAAAACCGGGAGACAGCGCATTAATGCTTGCGCCGCTCATCATATTGCTCCATTCGTAAGTGAAACCACCTGCGCCACCGTTTGCCACGGCAGCCGCCGAACCATCCAGCGCGTTGAGGCAGGATGCAGCAGCGGAGAGTTGCAAACTGATCGCCGGAGGTGCTGCAACCGTGAATTGTGCTGCGGTAGAGCAACCGCTTCCGTTACTGACCGTAACCGCATAATCACCAACAGGTAACCCGGTAATGCTCGCTCCGGAAGGTATGCCCGGTGCATTCCACTGGTAAGTGAAACTGCCGCCGCCAGCTACAGTAACGGTTGCGCCACCATTGCTGCCATCTACACAATCCGGCGCCGTTGCAGCCACCGAAATATTCAAATCACCGATCGCTTGGAGGGTAGTTTGTAAGGTTTCGGTGCAGCCATTGCCATCCGTAAGGGTCAGGCTGTAATCTCCGGCGTCGAGGCCGGAAATTGAACCGGTAATTTGTCCGCTGTCCCAGAGATAATTGTAAGGCAATTGGCCACCGGTTGCCTGCACCGAAATGCTGCCGTTGACCGAAGCGCCGCAGGCTGGTTGGACTGTGTTGACTAAGGCAAGCGTAAGCACCGGCGGTTCGTTGATCACAACCGTACTTTCTGCAGTGCAGCCATTGTCATCTGTGACGGTAACGCTGTACGTGCCAGCCTGCTGGCCGCTGATGTTGTCGTCGCCGGAATTCGTGGTCCATTGATAATTGAATGGCGCTGTGCCGCCCGAATTTACCAATATGCCTGCACTCCCGTTGGCCTCGCCGAAACAAGCCACATCGGCTACCGTTGCAGACAAAACCATATCCGGAAGATCCTGTACACTGGCCAGCAATACGCGCTCGCAGCCGGCCTGATTGGTAATCGTCACGGCATAAACGCCGGCACCGAGGTTGTCAGCAGTATCATCTGTATCAATGATCATACCCGGATTGCCGGCATTTTCCCAGGCATAAGTAAACGTACCTGCATCAGTTACGGTCGCAGTAGCTGCGCCGGAAGGCTGGTTGCAATAAGAATCGGTTGTGTTGACCGTAGCCTGAGGGGCGCCTAAGGAAGACACGGTGGCATCGAGCGTTGCAGCGCAACCATTGGCATCCGTAATACTCACAGTATAAGCGCCTGCGGCAAGGTTGTTGACCTGCTCCGTTGTTGCAACGGCGCTATGGCTCCAGGCATAAGTATAAGGCGCTGATCCGCCACTTGCCAAAACACTCAGGCTTCCTGTATTCTGGGTGCAATCCGTATCGGTTTGATCGGCCAATGTGACCTGAGGATTTGGTGTTTGCGTAACTGTCGCGTCAATGGTACCGACGCAACCATTTGCATCGGTTACCGTCGAAGCGTAATTGCCGGCAGGCAAATTGGTTGCCGTCGCGTCGGTTTCGCCGGCGTCGTGGCTCCAGGCATACGCATAAGGCGCCTGTCCGTTGCCTGGGTTAAGTGTAAGGCTGCCAGTACCCGTATTACAAGCGGAAGGCTGGTTGTCGAGTACCGCTAAACTCAGCGCCGGGTTGTCTGCCGTAATGCTAAAAGCAAGGTTAGCATGGCATCCGAGGGCGTCGGTAACGGTCGCGGAATAGGCGCCGGCGGCAAGTCCGCTGGCTGTTTCGGAAGTCAGCAAAGGATCGTGGCTCCAGGCATAGCTATAAGTTGGACTGCCGTTTTGGACTTGCAACTGAGCCGATCCGGTAGCGGAAGCGCATAAGGCGTTGCCGGATGTTGCAAGCACCAGTTCCAAATCTGTATTTTGATTTAAAACGACAGCATTCAGGGTGGCGCTGCAACCCAATGCATCTGTTACCGTCACGTTGTAAGCACCTTCCTGTAAGGACGAAGCGGTTGGCGCATTCAGGTTAGCGTTGTGGCTCCAGCTATACAGGTAAGGGCTTTGACCATTAAATGCAGTGACCGCAATACTGCCTGTGGGCAATGAACAGGCCGTTTCCAGCACCGATATCAATTGAAGCGTCGGCGATTCACCCGCTCCAATCGTTGCAATAGCGACACCCTGGCAGCCCGTAGCATCCGTTACTGAAACCCGGTAAGTGCCACCGGCTAAGTTGATTGCAGTAGCAGCATTTAGGGCAGTGTTCTGACTCCAGGAGTACGTATACGGTGCGCTGCCTCCGCTTACTGCGACGCCGATAATGCCATTGTTGGTTCCGCAGCTGGCATTTTGTTGATTGATCACGCTCAGGGTTGGCCCATCTGAAGCCTGAACAGCAGCCGTATAAACTTGCTGGCATCCGGCCGCGTCTGTTACAGAAACGGTGTAGGAAGCGACCGGTAAATTTGCGGCAAGCGGTGCGTTCAGTCCACCGTCATGGCTCCAGGCATACTGGAAAGGCGCTATGCCATTTACAACGGAAACGGCGACTGAGCCATTTGAATTGCCGCAGGTCGTTGCCTGAACATTCGCGCTAAGCAAAAGCCCGGGATCGTCTTCAACCGTAGCAATGAGGTTGGCGACGCAGCCGTTTGCATCGGTTACGGAAATACTGTAATCATCTGCTGATAAGTCGTTGGCGTTGTTGCTGTTCAAGCTGCCGTCATGGTTCCATCTGTAAGTATAAGGCAAAGCCCCGCCGCTGACATTGACGCTGATGGCGCCATTGTCTTCACCGCAATAAGCATCGGTGATTGCCGAAAGGCTCATTTGCGGGGCGCTCAACAAGGCAATCGTAGCCTGTTCGCTGGCCGCACAGCCATTGTCATCCGTCACAACCACGGTATAATTGCCGGCGTCAAGTCCTGCAGCCTGAATAAATTGCAGACCGGGATCGTGCGACCAGGCGTAAGTGTAGGGCAAGGTACCGCTACTGACAGTCAGAGTAATGGTTCCATTGCCATCTACGCAAAGGCTGTTTTCTGCCTCAGCGGAAACTAACGGCGGGGGCAGGTAGGCAATCGCTTGTGAAACAATGGTCTGACAGCCCGCAGCGTCGGTAAGCGTAAGAGAATAATTCCCGGAATTTAAGTTGGTAAGCACCGGGCCATTCGCCCCCGGATCGTGGCTCCAATTATAGTTAAAAGGTTGTGTGCCTCCTGTAATTGCTATGCTGATGGCGCCACTGCCTTCGGCGCAGGCTGCATCCGTATACTGAACGGTTGCCTGGGGCGCCTGCGTATCAGAAACGTTCGCGTTCAAAATAGCCGTGCAGCCATTGGCATCGGTAAGTGTTACCGAATAAGCGCCGGCAGCCAGGCCGTTTGCCGTGGTATTATTCAGCCCGGCATCGTGATCCCAGCTAAAGGTATAGGGCAATTGTCCGCCGGTTCCTGTTACGCTGATGCTGCCATCGGCTGCGCCACAGGTGCTTCCGGTAACGGACGCCAATTGCAGTTGCGGAGGCTGCCGGTCCAGAATGGTTTCCGATAAGGTGGCCGAACATCCATTCGCATCGGTTGCAGTGACGGTGTAAGTCCCGCTGCCTAAGTTGGAAGCCGTGGGGCTGTTCAACCCGGCATTGTGGCTCCAGGCGTAGGTATAAGCGCCGATGCCGCCGGAAACTGCAACGGTGATCGCGCCGTCATTGGATAAACAAGGATCCTCCGTTGTGTTGGCCAGCGTTATTTCCGGAACCGGCGTACTTTCTACCTGGAACGACAACTGATCGCTGCAATTGCTGCCGTCCGTTACCGTGACGCCATATTCGCCCGGCGCCAGACCGCTGGCCGTATTGCTGTTTAGTCCGGCATTGTGGCTCCAGCTATAAGTATACGGACCGATGCCGCCGCTTGCCTGAACGGTAATTTGCCCTACGGGGTTACCGCAGAAAGCTGCGCTTACCGTGCCTGAATTCAGGCTGACGCCCGGAAGATCAGTGAGGATGCGGGTTAAGGTTGCCGTACAGCCATTCGCATCGGTAACCGATACGGTGTAGCTTCCCGCGGTAAGGCCGGATGCCAGCACGTTGTTCAGCCCGGCATTGTGGCTCCAGGAGTAGGTGTAAGGCGCAGCCCCGCCCACTGCGCGGATGCGGATGCTGCCAATCCCCTGGCTGCATCGGTCATTGACCGCGTTGAGTACCTGTAGGGAAGGACCGGGTTCTAAAGAAATTGTAAAGGTTAACTGAGATGGGCAACCTGTGGCATCGGTCACGGTTACAGTATAACTGCCGATGTTCAGGTTTTCCGCGAGCGGCCCTGTGGAAACCTGATTGGTCCACTCATAGGTATAGGGCGGGGTGCCAGCGGCTAAGATTTCAATGGAGCCATTGCCATTTGTACAAGCACTGTTTTCCACAGCAATGGTTTGAAGGAATGGCGCTGCCACCAGCAATACGGTCGCTTCTGCTTCGACAGAACAGCCGTTGGCATCCGTTGCCGTAACGCCGTAAGTGCCAACAGTCAGGGAGGAAGCTGTCGGCGCATTCAGCAGCGCATTGTGGCTCCAGGCATACGTGTAGGGCGCTGTGCCGCCAACCGGGCTTGCTGTGATGCTTCCCATGAAATCAGCACAAATGCTGTTTTGTACCGTTAAATTCAGGGCTGATGGCCCCGGAATATTTTGAATGGTAAAGGTCTCAACGTCCTGACAACCGAAAGCATCAGTGAGGGTCAGGGTGTAGGAACCGGGCTGCAGGTTGTTGGCTTGCGGGTTGTTGGGGTTGCCGCTGCTCCAGGTATAAGTATACGGCGCTGTGCCGCCATTCACGGACGCAATAGCGCTGCCGTTAGCCGAGCCGCAGGTAGCGGTTAGTGAGTTGATCGTAACCTGAGGCGGGGGCAATTCTCCAACCGTTGCCGAGCCGGAAAAAGTGCAATTGGCGCCATCCGTGATGGTATAGGAATACGTGCCGGCGACTAATCCGGTAGCAATACCGGAAGTCAATGTGGGGTTATGGCTCCAGTTGAATACAAAAGGCGCTGTGCCACCGCTAATGGATACCTGAATCGCGCCATTGTTACCCTGGCAGGCAGCCTGGGTCACAACTGCGGTTCCGACAGGCGGCGGGATCAGTTGAATGGTTCCTGAAACAGCCGAGCTGCAGTTGTTGGCGTCCGTAACGGTAACTGTATAATTACCGGCATTCAGGTTATTCGCGGCTGGGCTATTCAGTCCTGCGTTGTGGCTCCAGGTATAAGTGTAAGGCGCCAATCCGCCATTAGCGGTTGCTGTAATACTGCCCGTCCCATTCGTACAGAAACTATTGGTGACAGCAAGACTCAGGCTTGGCCCCTGCGTTTCCAAAACGGTAAGCGACAGGGAAGCGGTACAGTTATTCGCATCGGTCGCCGTCACGCTATATGTTCCGGCGGCTAATCCTGTGGCCGTTGCGTTGTTCAAGCCTGCGTTGTGGCTCCAGGAGTACGTGACCGGTGCTGTGCCGCCTTGTGGAGCGACGGTTGCCGTGCCGTTGCTTTGGTTGCACAATTCATTGGTCGTTCCGACTGAATTCAGCGACAGCGCAGGAATATTGGAGACTGTTGCCGAAGCGGTTGCGGTACACCCGCGGCTATCGGTAACGATCACCGTATTCAGCCCCGGAGGCGCATTGTTTAAGGTTTGATTCGTCTGGGAAGCGTTGCCGTTCCATTGGTAGGTATAACCCAGTGTGCCGCCGGTAGGCTGGGCTTGCAGGATGCCGCTGTTTTGGGCGCAATTTGCATTTTGAACCACATTCACGGTAGCCGTTAATTGAGCAGGCTGGTTAATCTGGATATTGTTCAGGTTGAATTGGCAGCCACCGTTGTCCTGAATAAGTACGTTATAAGTACCTGCTGCTAAGCCGGTAATCGGGTTGGACGTGTTGAATCCACTGCCGTTGACTGAAAAACTATACGGCGTGCCGCCGCCGGTTACGCCGATGGCAATCGCGCCGCTGCTTGCTCCAAAACAAGCTGCGGAAGTGGGTGTTGCCGTGGCGGATAAGACCCTTTGCACACCAACCGTAAAATTGAACGTGTTGAAACAACTGTTTGCATCCCGGACAAGGACCGAATAGTTACCCGGAGCGAGGTTTCCAAAGAAATTATCCGGCTGGTATGGACCAGTGTTGAGAGAATACTCATAAGGTGCGGTTCCGCCTACTGCGTTGATCACCACCGAACCGTTTTGTACGTTGGAACACAAAGCATTCGTCACCTGGGTGGTTGCGAAAATTGCCTGGGGCTCTTCGATGACCTCAAGGAATGTTTTTTGACAACCCTGGGCATCTGTAACCCGAACTTCGTAAACCCCCGCAGGCAACCCGGATCGCAAGTTTACCTGGCTTTCACCCACACCTGTAATGCTGGTATTGTCCCATAACCAGGTAATGATATAAGGCGCCACGCCATTAGATGGAATAACCTGAATAGCACCATTTTGACCGCCGCTGCAGCCTGAGATGGCATAAGCGTCTACCTCTGCAAAGACCTCATTGGCCGTGCCTACGGATTGCACGATTAAATCACTGCACCCTTTAGCATCGGTCAGCGTAAATAGATAATTGCCCGCACTGAGGTTAGAAAACGTGAAATTTGCATTGCTTGTTTGTAGGTTTGCATTATTGATCTGCACGGTATAGGGAGGCGTACCGCCGGATGCCTGTAGCGTAATGACGCCGTTGTTGCCGCCATTTAAGCAGGTGGCATTTTGTACATTGGTTACCGTTATTCCCGGAGGTTCAACTTGTGGAATATTCACCGTTGCTTCATCCGTGCAACCGCCTGCATCCCGTACGCAGAACGTATAATTTTCGGCGGGCAGATCGGATACATTAAACATACCGGTTGAGCCAACCGTAAACTCGTATTGTCCGTCACAACCAACTGTGCGCAGCGCATATTCGAAAGGCGGCGTACCCCCTGTAATGCCCAATCGGATACTGCCCGGCGTACAACTTGTTTCGGGTTGCAAAAGGGTAGCTGTGGTATTCAGGGTAACAGGCGCCGACCCGATGTTCACCGTTTGCGGGCCTACGGTACAGCCCCGGTTGTCGCGAACATACACGTCAGTCTGCGCGCCAACGCCGGTGAACACGTTGCTGGTTTGAAAATCAAAACCGTTTGTTGAATAACTGTAAGGCGCTTCGCCACCCGATGTGCCGGTGACGGTAATGATGCCATTGTTGCCATAGCAATTGAGCAGCGGGCCGGTGCTTTGGGCAGTACCTGCGTTGAATGGGGAACTGGGATCAATAAAAAAAGCGGGTGATTCTTTTCTGCAGCGGTAGTTCCAGAGCTCGCCCCCATAGCCGTCGTAGAACTCCACGAAGTATCTTAGGAATCCAGCCGGTAAAAGAGGCGCTATCCCTGTGAAAGTATGCGTGCCGGCCTCAGAGACTGGGCCGAAAACAGCCAATTCTGTAAATTCATCGGAGGAATACTGGTACATCAGCCTTAGGTAATAAGGCCCTACTCCTCCTCCGAAGTTCACTGTAACGGTACCGTCATTCGCACCGGCGCAGGTTTCATCGGTAATATTGGTCAAGTTCACAAAAGGTATCACCTCAGCTGGAGCAGCAATGTTGTAGGTATTGGAAATACAACCGGATGCATCCCGGATAATAACCTGGTAATTGCCTACCGGTTGAAAAAATTCTACCTGCACGGTTTGCCCGTCGTCATAGATTTCATAAAAACTGTTATAAGTAGCGCCGTTGTCGGTAGATACTTCAAGGCCGTTGTCAAAAAAATTGAGGATACCATCAGCGCGCCCTGTGAAACTGATGGTAAAGGGACGATCCAAACCGTCGCAGGAAGTTAATCCGAGACTATGGTTGGTAATTTGAATGGCATTTGGCGATGAAACGTCTACGTTGACCGTATTGGTACAAAATGCATTATCCCTTACTTCAAAAGTGTAAACCCCTGCCGCTAAGTTGGGATAAGTACTTTGGCTGCTGAAAGTTCCGTTGCCGATGCGGTATTGATACGGCGGGTTACCTCCTGTCGCATCCAGGGTGACCGAGCCGTTGGTACTGCCCGAACAACTTGTATTTACCACCGCAAGCGGACTTACTAAGAGCGGATTGGGCGCTGAAATGGTAAATGGCGTACTGACCTGACACCCGGCTGCATCGCGAATGTAACCGGTATGATTTCCAGCGGCGAGGCCGTTGAATACATTGCTGCCTCCAAAAGGCCCGTTGCTCATCAGGCTGTATTGGTAAGGCGGAGCGCCGCCGGCGCCATTCAGCGTAGCCGAACCTACTGCGTCGCAATCCGTGGCAGGCAGTAAATTGGAAGTAGAAGCAAAAAACGCCGGCGGTTGGGTCAGGTTAACGGATCCGGGAAAAACGCAACCTTTATTATCGGTCACGGTGTAATTATAGCTGCCCGCCGTTCTGGAAAAAACACGCGGACTTCCGGCCGGAACATTGGCCTGAGCGCCGCCGCCATCAACGGCAATGGTATATGGAGGCGTGCCGCCGGAGGGCGTTATGGTGATATTTCCAGAGCCGCCGTTACAGGAAATCTGAAAACCTGCAAAATTGTCAAGGGCCACCAATGCGTTGACGGCAGAAGGTGCATTGGGTACGACAATGGCGCCCGACAAAGCGGAATTACAAGTATTGCCATTGGTTACACGAACCTGGTAAGTACCGGCAGCGACGGAAAATGTATGCGAACTATTCGCCGTGTTAAAAGTTGATATGGTGGTGCCACCAGAAGCATTCAGCAATGAAAAGGTATTGGTGCCTGCTGCATTTTGAGAAATGGTAACGGTTATAGAGCCATTGTTGCCAAAACAGTTGCCTGCAACCGCTGCGGTTGAAATGGTCGGTAAGGGCAGGGTAGGCACCGCAATGCCCGATTTTTCCGTCGTACAATCCACATTAGAACTGGCAAAACCAACTTTTACTTTGTATGCGCCAGCCGATAACCCACTAAAAGTATGCATCAAGGTGCTGCCCATTGCAGGCGTGGCGTTTGCTACAACAACATTGCTGCTATTTAACAGGGTGATGGTATATTGTGTGGCACTATTGGCATTATTTACGGTAACCTGAATGGAGCCGTTGCTAAGACCTGAGCAGGCGCCAACGGGCGTTGTAACGATATCGGCCAAGGCCGGCGGCGCCGGGGCTACGTTAAGAATGACGCCCGAATTATCAATCCAGCCGTCGCTGGTGGCGGTACCGGAGCTGCCATTTGCTGCAACCCTTACCCGAACCTGGGGCATGGGCGTCGTGGCGGGGAGTTCTAAGTAATTTGAAGTTGAATACTGGCTGCTTGTGGCCTGAATCCAGTTGCCCGCCACAAATTTTTGCCATTCAAAATATCCTCCGCTGAAACCTGCGTGACGATCGGCGTATAACCGGACGGTAGAGCCGCCGCAAAAGCTCGACTGTGTAGCGCCCGCCGTATTGGCATAGCGCAGTTTGACGTTGCTGATGGCGTCTATCGAGTGAACCGTGACGCGATAACTTACCTCGAATGACTCGTTGGCTGTTTTGATCACAAAATCATAGGAATAAGGAAAGGTAGCGTTATTGGGAACCTTCATCCAAAAAATAGACTGCCCGGTGCTGTGATCGTCATCCCCACCGTTGTACTGACAAGAAGGAGAGTCGCCGTCTTCTTCCCAAGCTTCCAGATTAACTGTTGCTTTGAAACCGTCGGCTAATGAAAAATTAGAAGGCGAACCATTAAAATTCATAACCTGATCATTATAAAACACCTCTCTGGGGCAGCAGATACCAGGAAAAAAAGTAGGATATACAAGGGCTCCTCCACAACCGGGAGGGCCTGCGTAACAATAGTTGTCTAACCATCTGCAAAGATTTCCCGCTACGGTGATGCCGTTGGAGAAAGTCGCCGTTGTTTTCCATTCAGGGTCGGGTGGAAAACTCTGGTCGCCGCCGAACTGGCGTGACCACCCTCTGGTC
>Ga0209573_1003706_pt1 | contig 16246 bp, 13 predicted proteins | sample TNRBio252014_DNA_FD_185870 | JGI IMG/M metagenome (GOLD analysis project Ga0209573, IMG submission 185870) | Wastewater treatment Type I Accumulibacter community from EBPR Bioreactor in Madison, WI, USA - TNR Reactor_6/25/2014_ DNA (SPAdes)... | ecosystem: Engineered > Bioreactor > EBPR >...
TGTGGTCGTTTCCACGCCACCACTCTGGCACATCGATGCCGTCAGGTAACAGGAGGGCTCTTCTCATTGAAGGGCACCACATCCCAGTACCCAAGGCGGGAGGGAGGCGTCCATTACATCTCCTACAGGGAGGCGCGTGCCATTTGGGAAGCGCCGCAAGATCCGGGGGCGCCGTGCCTTTCAGGAAGTGCGGTGCGATTGCGGGTTTGCATGCTTGGGGTGACGCCGGTTGCCGGGCACATCGCCCTAGCGCCTGCGGCGCGGCAGCATGCGGGTCATCACGTCGTCCCTGTCGATGAAGTGGTGCTTGAGGGCGGCGCCGACGTGGCCGAGCAGCACGGCGATCAGCACGACGTTGAGGCTCAGGTGCACCGTCTGCAGCAGGTCGCCGACTGCCTTGTCCTTGGCGAGCAGGTCAGGGATCGGCAGCACGCCGAACCACACGGTCTGGAAGCCCTTGGCCGAACTCATCAGCCAACCGGTCAGCGGGATCGCGAACATCAGCACGTACAGAAGATGGTGACCGGCGTGCGCGGCGAGGCGTTCCAGCGCCGGCATGTGGTCGGGCAGCGCCGGCGGACGATGGGTGACCCGCCAGGCCAGGCGCACCACCACGAGCACGAACACGGTGACGCCCGCCCACTTGTGCCACGAGAACAGCTGCAGCTTGGTCGGTGACAGGTCAAGCCCGGTCATGTAGAAGCCCAGCCCGAGCATGCCGAAGATGAGCACCGCGATGACCCAGTGCAGGGCCTTGGCGGTAGCGGTGTAGTGAGCGTTCATGTCGGGATGTCCTCTGGCGATCGGCGCGGACCGAAGTCCGTGCGCTTGCGATGACTACACTCTAGACCTCGCTCAATGAACGAAATAGGCGACAATCGACAAATCACAATTGCCATCATTGCAACAATGAACCGACTCGATGCAATGCAGCTCTTCGTGCGGGTGGCCGATCTCGGCAGTTTTGCCGCCGTGGCGAGCCCGCTCGGGCTGGCGCGCTCGGTCGTCACCCGCCAGATCGCGGCGCTGGAGGAGCACCTCGGCGTCAAGCTGATGGTACGCACCACCCGCAAGCTGACGCTGACCAGCGCCGGCGCCAGCTACCTCGACAAGTGCCGCAGCATCCTCGATCTGGTCGAGGCCGCCGAGGCCGACGTGATGGAGGCGCGCCTGACCCCGCGCGGCAACCTGCGCATCAGCCTGCCGCTGAGCTACGGGCTCAAGCGCATCGCCCCGCTGCTGCCCGAGTTCCAGACGAGCTACCCCGAGATCAGCCTCGCGCTGGACTTCACCGACCGCCACATCGACCTCATCGACGAAGGCATCGACCTGTCAATCCGCATCGCGCCAGGGCACGCACCGGGCGACGTGGTGCGCAAGCTCGGCACGAGTCGCCTGATCACCGTGGCCTCGCCCGCCTACCTGGCGCGCCACGGCCGCCCCACGCACCCGTCCGAGCTCGCAGCGCACGCCTGCCTCGGCTATTCGGCCAAGGCCAGCAACCGCCCGCTGGCGTTCATGATCGACGGCCACATGGAAAACATGCACCTGGCCTTTCGCCTGCAGGCCAACAACGGCGACGCACTGATGCAAGCCGCGGCACAAGGGCTGGGCATCACCATGCAGCCGGATTTCATCGTCGACGACTATCTTGCGAACGGTGCGGTCGAAGCGATACTCGAAGGCTTCGCGCCGCCGCCGCTCGGCATCCATGCAATGCTGGCGAGCAACCGCTACCTGCCCCACCGGGTGCGGGTGCTGATCGACTTCCTCGCCACCCGGCTCGCGCCCTGACGCTGGCCACCTGCCCCGCCACCTGACCAAGACCTGATGCTGCTTTCTTCCCTCGTCCTCGTCCCCTTCCTCGGCAGCATCCTCGCTGCCGTGATGCCGCAAAACGCCCGCAACCGCGAATCCTGGCTGGCGATCGCGGTGGCGACCTGCGGCCTGGTCGTCGCCGGCGCCCTCTTCCCGCGCATCGCCGCCGGCGAGGTGGTAAGCGAGGAGTTCGCCTGGCTGCCGGCAAAAGGGCTCTCCTTCGTGCTGCGGGTCGACGGCCTGGCCTGGGTGTTCGCGATGCTGGTGCTGGCGATCGGCCTGCTGGTCGTGCTGTATGCGCGCTACTACATGTCGCCGCAGGACCCGGTGCCGCGCTTTTTCTCCTTCCTGCTCGCCTTCATGGGTTCGATGCTGGGCGTGGTGCTGTCGGGCAACCTGGTGCAGCTGGTGGTGTTCTGGGAGCTGACCAGCCTCACCTCCTTCCTGCTCATCGGCTACTGGCACCATCGCGCCGACGCCCGCCGCGGCGCGCGCATGGCGTTCACGGTGACCGCCACCGGCGGCCTGTGCCTGATGGCCGGGGTGCTGGTGCTCGGCCACATCGTCGGCAGCTACGACCTCGACGTCGTGCTCGCCGCCGGCGACGAGATCCGCGCCCACGTCCTGTACCTGCCCGCGCTGGTGCTGGTCGCTCTCGGCGCGCTGACCAAGAGCGCGCAGTTCCCCTTCCACTTCTGGCTGCCGCACGCGATGGCGGCGCCCACGCCGGTGTCGTCCTACCTGCACTCGGCGACCATGGTGAAGGCCGGTGTGTTCCTCCTCGCGCGCCTGTGGCCGGCGCTCGCCGGCACCCCGGAATGGACCTGGATCATCGGCGGCGCCGGGGTGTGCACGCTGCTGCTCGGCGCCTTCATCGCCATCTTCCAGCACGACCTCAAGGGCCTGCTGGCGTACTCGACGATCAGCCACCTCGGCCTCATCACCGTGCTGATCGGCATCGGCACGCCGCTGGCGATGGTGGCGGCGATCTTCCACATCCTCAACCACGCCACCTTCAAGGCCTCGCTGTTCATGGCCGCCGGCATCATCGACCACGAGACCGGCACCCGTGACCTGCGCGTGCTGCGCGGCCTGCGCCACAAGCTGCCGATCACCGCCACGCTGGCCATCGTCGCCAGTGCGGCGATGGCGGGGGTACCGCTGTTGAACGGCTTCCTGTCCAAGGAGATGTTCTTCGCCGAGACCCTGCACGTGGGCGGCGACCGCAACTGGTGGATGTCGTACGCCGCAGTGGCGATGGGCATGTTCAGCGTGGCCTACTCGCTGCGCTTCATCTCGATCTTCTTCGGCGCGCCGGCGCAAGGGCTGCCGCGCGAGCCGCACGAGCCGCCGCGCTGGATGCGCTTTCCGGTCGAGCTGCTGGTGCTGACCTGCCTGGTGGTGGGGATCGCGCCTGCGATCAGCATCGAGCCGCTGCTGCACGTCGCGGTGGTCGCCACCCTGGGCGCGCAGGCGCCGGCCTATGACCTCGCGGTGTGGCACGGCTTCAACGTCCCGCTGGCGATGAGCCTGGTCGCGCTCGGCGGCGGCGTGCTGCTCTATATCGTGCTGCGCCGCCACTTCGATCTGCGCGAGCGCACGCAGGTGCCGCTGATCCACCGCCTGAGCGGGGCGCAGGCCTTCGAGAGCGCGCTGCTGCAGCTCACCCGCGGCGCCGGCTGGCTGGTGCAGCGCCTCGGCACCACCCGCCAGCAGCCGCAACTGCTGCTGCTGATGCTGATGCTGCTGGCGGTGCCGATGCTGCTCGCCGGCGCACCGCCGGCGTGGCCGAACATCCCGCTGCAGGGCATCGACCCCCTCTTCGCCGGCCTCTGGCTGATTGGCGGCGGCTGCGCGCTCGCCGGGGCGTGGATGGCGAAATATCACCGCCTCGCGGCGCTGACCCTGATCGGCGGCACCGGCATCGTCACGGCGGCCACCTTCCTGTGGCTGTCGGCGCCCGACCTCGCGCTCACCCAGCTGATGGTGGAGACCGTGACCACGGTGCTGATCCTGCTCGGCCTGCGCTGGCTGCCACCGCGCATCGAGGCCGCCGACGTGCCCGAGACGGCGACGCGCAGCGTGTGGTTGCGCCGCGCGCGCGACCTCGCGGTGGCGGTGGCCGGCGGCGGCGCGCTCGCCGCGCTGACCTACGCGGTGCTGGTGCATCCGGCCTCCGACACCATCGCCGACTTCTTCCTCCTTAACGCGCTCGAAGGCGGTGGCGGCAGCAACGTGGTCAACGTGCTGCTGGTGGACTTCCGCAGCTTCGACACCCTGGGCGAGATCACCGTGCTCGCGGTGGTCGCGCTCACCGTGTATGCGTTGCTGCGCCGCTTCCGCCCGGCGCCCGAGAGCGTGGGCGTGCCCGCGCAGCAACGCCACGACGCCGACCCGGCACGCGGCCAGACTCCCGCAGAGCAGGCAAACAGCGGCTACCTGATGGTGGCCGGGGTCTATCTGCGCCTGCTGCTGCCCTTCATGGGGGTGATCGCGGTGTATTTCTTCATGCGCGGCCACAACCTGCCGGGCGGCGGCTTCGTTGCCGGCCTCATCTTCGCGGTGGCGATCCTGGTGCAGTACATGCTCGCTGGCACGCTGTGGGTGGAGAGCCACCTGCGCCTGCGCCCGCACCGCTGGCTCGGCTTTGGGCTGGCGCTGGCGTGCGCCACCGGGCTCGCGGCGTGGCTGTTCGGCCATCCCTTCCTCACCACCCACACCGCGCATGTGGACTGGCCGCTGGTGGGCGAACTGCACCTGCCGAGCGCCTTCGTGTTCGACCTCGGCGTGTTCGCGGTGGTGGTGGGCACCACCATGCTGATGCTGGTCGCGATCGCGCACCAATCGCTGCGCGCTCATCGCCTGCCGGGCGAGGACACACATCACGACACCCCACGCGCCAACGGGAGGGCGCCCTGATGGAAATCGTCATCGCGCTCGCGGTCGGGGTCCTGTTTGGCTCCGGCATCTGGCTGATCCTGCGCCCACGCACCTTCCAGCTCATCACCGGGCTGCTGCTGATGTCGTACGCGGTCAACCTGTTCATCTTCGCGATGGGCCGGCTGTGGGTGGACATGCCGCCGATCACGCCCACGCCGGGCGTCGACCCGGCGCAGTTTGCCGACCCGCTGCCGCAGGGCCTGGTGCTCACCGCGATCGTCATCGGCTTCGCCACCACCGCGCTCTACCTGGTGATGATGATCGGCGCGCGCGGCCTCACCGGCAGCGACCACGTGGACGGGGAGGAGCCGCACCAATGACCACCCTGCCCTGGCTGCAGCACCTGATCGTGGCGCCCGTGCTGCTGCCGCTCCTGGTCGGCGCGCTGCTGATCCCGATCAACCAGAAGCGCCACTCGCTGAAGTTCGCCATGAGCCTCACCAGCGGCGTGCTGCTGTGGCTGGTGGCGATCGCCCTGCTGCTGATGGCAGACGGCGGCCACTGGGCAGACGGCATCGGCGTGTACCTGGCCTCGAACTGGGCGGCGCCCTTCGGCATCGCGCTCATGATCGATCGGCTCGCCGCGCTGATGCTGGTGCTCACCGCCACCATCGCGCTCGCCGTGCTGGTGTTCTCGGCGCAGCGCTGGGACCGGGTCGGGGTGAGCTTTCACTCGATGTTCCAGTTCCTGCTGATGGGGCTCAATGGCGCCTTCCTCACCAACGACCTGTTCAACCTCTTCGTGTTCTTCGAGGTCATGCTCGCCGCGTCCTACGGCCTGGTGCTGCACGGCTACAACCTGCGCCGCATCCGCGCCGGCATGCAGTACATCGCGATCAACCTGGCGGCATCGCTGCTGTTCCTGATCGGCGTGGCGCTGGTCTACGGCGCCGCCGGCACGCTCAACATCGCCGACCTCAGCCAGCGCGCGGCCGCGCTCGGCGCACAGGACGCCTGGCTGCTGCAGGTCGGCGCCAGCATCCTGGCGCTCGCCTTCCTCACCAAGGGGGCGATGTGGCCGCTCGGCTTCTGGCTGCCCACCACCTACGCGTCGGCCGCGGCGCCGGTGGGGGCGATGCTGGTGCTGATGACCAAGGTCGGCGTGTATGCGGTGCTGCGCGTGTGGCTGGCGGTGTTCGGCGACGCGGCGGGCGCACTCGACGGCTTCGGGCTCGCCGCGCTGAGCGTGGGCGGCATGGCGACGCTGGCGTTCGGCGCCATCGGCATGCTCGCCAGCCAGGACGGCGGGCGCATGGCCGGCTATGGCGCAATCATCTCCTCGGGCACGCTGCTGGCGGTGATCGGGCATTCGGGCAGCGCGGTGCTCGCCTCCGGGCTCTACTACCTGCTCGGCTCCACGCTGGCGATGGCCGCCTTCATGCTGCTGATCGAGCTCACCGAGCGCATCCGCCCGCCGGGCGCGGCGCTGATCGCGATCACCATGGAAGCGTTCGCGATCGAGGACAAGCCCGAAGAGCCGGTCGGCGTCGGCATCCCTGGCAGCCTCGCCTTTCTCGGCCTGAGCTTCGCCGCGTGTGCGCTGGTGATCAGCGGCATGCCGCCGCTGGCCGGCTTTGTCGCCAAGTTCAGCCTGTTCCACGCCATGCTGGCGAGCGCCGCCGATCTCGATGACAGCGTGCCGGCCAGCACCTGGGTGCTGATCGCGCTGATGGTGAGCGGCGGCCTGGCCGCGATCATCGCCCTGATGCGGCTGGGCGTGCGTACCTTCTGGGCCGCGGGCGCGCTCACGGCGCCGCGGCTGCAGGTCTCGGAGGCGGCGCCGGTGACCGCGCTGGTGCTGCTGTGCGTGCTGCTGACGGTGCAGGCGGGGACGGTGTTCGACTACCTCGGGCGCACCGTCGATGGCCTGGCGCGCAATGCCGACTACGCCGCGCGCGTGCTCGGCGAGCCGCCGGTGCTGCGCGCCCCGGCCGCGGAGGGCGCGCGATGAGACGCTGGCTGCCCGCCCCGCTCGTATCGGCGAGCCTGCTGCTGATGTGGCTGATGCTCAACCAGACCCTCCAACCGGCGCACTGGCTGCTCGGCGGCGTGCTCGCCATCGTCGCACCGCTGCTCGCCCGCCCGCTACAGCCCCACGGCCACGCCCGCCTGCGCCGCCCGCGCGCGCTGCTGCGCCTGCTGGGGTTCTCGGCGATCGAGATCGTGCGCTCCTGCTTCAACGTGGCCCAGATCATCGTGCTGCGCCGTTCGGCCGACGTGAACTCGCGCTTCATCCGCGTGCCGCTCGCGCTGAAGAGCCCGCACGGGCTGGCCCTGCTGTCGTGCCTGATCAACTCGACGCCGGGCACGGTGTGGGTCGAGATCCTCCCCGACAAGCACGAGCTGCTGCTGCACGTCTTCGACCTGCACGACGAGGCATGGTGGATCGACACCATCAAGACGCGCTACGAGCAACCGATCATCGAGGTATTCGAGGCCCCCGCAACCCCACCCGAAGGAGACCCGGCATGACGACCGCGACGCTGCTCTCCGCAGCGATCCTGTTCGCACTTGCGTGCGTGGTGATCGCCATGATCCTGTGCGCCCTGCGCCTGATGATCGGCCCGAGCGCGCAGGACCGCGTGCTGGCGCTCGACACGCTGTGGATGTGCACCATGCTCCTGATGCTGATGCTCGGCATCCGCCACGGCAGCCAGATCTACTTTGAGGCCGCGCTCATCATCGCGCTCCTCGGCTTCGTGTCGACGATCGCGCTCGCCAAGTTCCTGATGCGCGGCGAGGTGATCGAATGAGCGGCGCCGAGACCCTGCCCTGGTGGGCCGCCCTCCCGGTCGCCTTCCTGCTCGTGCTCGGCGGCCTCATCACCGTGCTCGGCACGCTCGGCATGCTGCGCCTGCAAAGCTTCTACCAGCGCATCCACGGCCCGGCGATCACCATCACCCTCGGCGCCGGCTGCATCCTGGTGGCGTCGATGGTGTACTTCTCGGTCACCCAGGCGCGCCTGGTGATCCACGAAGTGCTGATTGCGCTCTTCGTGCTGATGACCGCGCCGGTGGTGTCGATGCTGATCATGCGCGCCGCGGTGTATCGCGACCTGCGCGCCAGCCGCGCCCACACTGCAGGGCGCGACGCCGAGGATGTGTAAGGCACGCTCAATCCCTCCGGAGACCTCATGACAATCAAACGCCCACTCGCCCTCGCGCTGCTCGCCCTCGGCCTCCAGGGCGGCCTCGCCAGCCCGCCCGCCCACGCTGCGGCCGACGCCCTGCAACCGATCGCTGCGCTCGATGTGCCGCGCTACATGGGCACCTGGCACGAAATCGCCAAGTTCCCCAACTGGTTCCAGAAGAAATGCGCCAGCGACACCCGCGCCGACTACAGCCTGCTGCCCAACGGCCGCATCCAGGTCATCAATCGCTGCCGCGCGGCTGACGGCACGCTGTCGGAGGCCGTCGGCGAAGCCCGCCAGCTCGGCGCGGCCGACTCGCCCCGCCTCGAGGTGCGCTTTGCCCCGGCGTGGCTGTCCTTCCTGCCGATGGTGTGGGGCGACTACTGGGTGATCGACCTCGACCCGGAATACCGCCTGGTGGCGGTGAGCGAGCCGCGCCGGGAATACCTGTGGGTGCTGTCGCGCACCCCCACGGTCGGCGCGCAGGCGTATCAGCGCCTGGTCGAGCGACTGGCGGCGCGCGGCTTCGAAGTGGGGAAGCTGGAGCGCAGCGTGCCGGCGGAGCGCTGAGACAGGCGGCGGGGTGATCGGACGTGGCGAGCGCCCGGCTGCGGTGGCGCGGGAGGCGGTCGTGCGGTCGTGCGGGATGTGGTTGTGCGGGGGTTCGCGGCTGCCGCCGCGCCTACAGGGGATGCCACGGGGCCGGGGCGCATCGCCCCGTTCAGCCGAAGAACGCCTCGACCTCCTCCTGTCCGACCTCATCCACCGAGCGATGGCGCCAGCGCGGCGCCCGGTCCTTGTCGATCAGCAGCGCGCGGATGCCTTCCATGGTGTCGCCGTGCGCGAAGCTGTGCACCATCATCGTCCGCTCCATGCGGAAGCAGGCCTCCAGGTCAAGGTGGCGGCCGCGCTGCAACTGCGCGAAGGTCACGCGCAGCATCAGCGGCGAGCGCTGCGCCAGCAGGGCGAGGGTGCGCGTCACCCAGGGCCGCAGCGCCGGGTCGGTCTCGCCGGCGAGCGAGGCGAGGATTTCGCCCACGCCGGGCTGGCCGAAGTGGTGCCCGACCGCTGCGAGCACCGGCGCGGTGAGCAGGGTCGGGAGGGTGGTGTGCATGGGCGCCGACGGCCAGGCGCCGGCGTCAACGGCGGCGATCAGCGCCGGCAGGTCGGCAAGGAAGGCGCTCGGCAGCAGGCGATCAGCCAGGCCGCTCACTACCGCGTCGGCACCGCTGAGGGTGTCGCCGACCACGCCGATCCAGGCGCCCAGGGCCGGCGGCAGGCGGGACAGGAAGTAGCTGGCGCCGACATCCGGGAACAGGCCGATCGCCGTCTCGGGCATCGCCATGCGGGTGCGCTCGGTGACCAGGCGGTGGGTGCAACCCTGCGAGATCCCCATGCCGCCGCCCATCACCACGCCGTCCATCAGCGCGATGGTGGGCTTGGGATAGCGGTGGATCATGCAGTCGAGCGCGTATTCCTCGTCGAAGTAGCGCGCCAGCTCAGGCGCGCCCTCACGCTGCAGGTGGTACAGCGCGCGCACGTCGCCACCGGCGCAGAACGCGCGCTCGCCGCTGCCTCGCAGCAGCACCGCGCGGATCGCGGGGTCGCTTGCCCACCCGGTGAGCTGACGCGTGAGCGCGCGCACGGTGGCGAGGTCGAGCGCGTTGAGCACCGCCGGGCGGTTGAGGGTGAGCACGCCGACGCCGTCGATGACGTGGGCGAGGACCCTGGGGGGCGTATCGGCATCCTGGAACGGCACGCTGTGTTTCCTTTCGAAGCGCCATGGCGATGACGAACGCCGCCGGCGCGGCGCAATAGGCGCGCCTTTGCGGACATTCCGGCGCGCCCGCCCACCCCTGCGCCGGGCCGGGCTGGGTTGCACCTGCTGTGCGTTGCCCAGCGTCGAAGACAGCAAGGGCGAAAACGGGGTGCTGGCAGCCCACCCGCACCCCGGTTCATCGGGCCCCGCGCGGGCCGCGCTCAGACGAGGACGAAGTCCGCGTACGTCAGTGCCAGATTGGTGCCGATCACCGCGACCTCGACTGCAGCCCCCGCAGCGCTACCGTCGGCGTCGTAGAACAGCTTGCCGGTGTCGGTCTCGTAGACGATGTAGTCGTTGGCGTCGGCCGCACGGCCCGCGGTATTGGCCCTGAAATTGCCGGACGCGATGGTGCCCGTGGTGGTCGTGCCGAACTTCGTGAAGAACGCGTTCTCGAGCTGGATCGTGTCGTCGACGACGCTGAAGTCCATGATCTTGTCGACGTTCCTGACCGTGGCGGTGCTGAGCGCCGCGTCGAAACGAAAAAGATCACGCCCCGCTCCACCATAAAGGACGTCGTTGCCCGCCCCGCCGCGCAGCAGGTCGTTACCCGCGTCGCCATAAAGGGAGTCGCTGCCACCGCCACCGGTCACGGTGTCGTTGCCGCCGCCGCCCTTGATGATGTTCGCCCCGCTGCTGCCGGTCAGGCTGTCGCTGTTGGCCGATCCGGTCAGGCGCTCGAAGCCGGAGATCCGGTCTGAGCCCGAGCCACCGGTGGCCTGCGCCGTCGTGCTGGCGAGGCTGACCTTGACCCCGGTGGTGCCGTTGGCGCCGTAGGCATACGACAGCGTGTCGGTGCCGCTGCCGCCGACGAGCACGTTGCTGCCCTTGCCCGCGTGGATCAGGTTGCCGAGGCTGTTGCCGGACAGACTGGCCGTCCCGGTGCTCATGATGCGGCCGTTCTCGACGAAGTCGCCCAGCGTGCAGGACGACAGGTAGGCGAGGACGGTATCGACACCCCCCGCATTGGTGACACCCCCGATCGTCGTCGTCTCGTAGACGCGGTCGCCAATGTCGTCGACGTGGTAGGTGTCGTCGCCGGCACCGCCAAGCATCGTGTCGGCCCCCGCGCCACCGTTCAGCACATCGTTGCCACCGCCGCCGTTGAGCGCGTCATTGCCCGCACCGCCATTGAGCGTATCGGCGCCGTCGCCGGTCCTGATGTTGTCGTTACCGCCGCTCGCGTCGGTGAAGGAGAAGCGCTCGATGCCGCTGAACCAGACGTCGTTGCTGCCGTAGCCGTCGAAGAGGCCCTTGTAGCCGCCGCTGACGGTGTCCGCGGCGAGGTTGGTCAGCCAGACCCCGTTGCTCACGACATTGTAGGTGACGGTCAGCACATCGCTGCCGGCGCCCCCGTCCACCGTGTCGCTGCCGCCCATCCACAGGCGGATGCTGTCACTGCCCGCCCCGCTCTTGACGCTGTCGGCCATCGCCGAGCTCTGGTGACCGGTGATCGTGTCGTTGCCGGAACCGGTCGTCAGCGCCATGGCCTCGATGTTCTTCACCGAACCGCTGGTCAGCAAAGTCGAGACGCCGTTGAGGTCGATCTTGAACGCCGAACCCGCGGTGGCGAAATGACCGCCCCAGTGGTCCTTGCCGAGGCCGCCGTCGATGACGTCAGCGCCACCCTTGCCATCCAGCCTGTCGTCGCCCGCGCCACCGTTGAGCGTATCGGCGCCGTCGCCGGTCCTGATGTTGTCGTTGCCGCCGCTCGCGTCGGTGAAGGAGAAGCGCTCGATGCCGCTGAACCAGACGTCGTTGCTGCCGTAGCCGTCGAACAGGCCCTTGTAGCCGCCGCTGACGGTGTCCACGGCGAGGTTGGTCAGCCAGACGTCGTTGGTCTCCACGCTGTAGGTCAGCGCCAGCAGGTCACTGCCGGCACCACCATCGACGGTATCGCTGCCGCCCATCGCCAGGGTGATGCTGTCGTTGCCGCCGCCGGTCCTGACGACGTCTCTCATGCCGCTGCCTTGATGGCCGATGACCGTGTCGTTGCCCGAACCGGTCGTCAGGTCGACGCCTTCGACGTTGGTCAGCAGCCCATTGCCGAGGAAGGTCGAAGTCCCGTTGACATCGATGTACAGCGCAGCACTGGTCCAGCCCATCGCGAGCTGGGCGAAGTCCGTGCCGGATCCGCCATCGATCCGGTTAACGCCGCCCCAGCCCGCCAGCTTGTCGTTTCCGGCACCGCCGTTGAGCACATCGTCACCGTCACCGGCCCGGATGTCGTCGTTGCCGCCGCTCAGATCGGTGAAGGTGAAGTGCTCGATGCCGCTGAACCAGGCATCGTTGCTGCCCATGCCATCGAACAGGCCGCTGTAGCCGCCGGCGACTGGCGCGCTTGCGCCCACTGCGGCGGGCGACAGGCTGGTGAGCCAGACGTCATTGGTGGTCGTGTCGTAGGTGAAGCTCAGGCGATCCTCGCCCGCCGTCCCCAGGAGCGTGCCATTGCCCTTGTTGGTGATCGTAAAGTCGGTCATGTCGGCCTCCCCGCCGCTACATCGGAACCGTACGCATGCGTCTGCATGCATGAATGCACCCTGAGCATGTCGAAAAACAACCCCCTCCAAGAAGTAAAAAATGCACGCTTCAATGAACTATCGAGGCCAGGGGAAGCCGCGCGTCCCTCACCGCAATTCATCGGATCGCGTCTTGTTGCACGGACGATTCGCCGCTAACCCGGCATGATTCACCCATGTCCGCCACCCCGCACCCCACCGTTCCGAAGCGTCCGCCCGGCAGTGCACCGCACTGCACCGGCGGGCGGCGCTTCCTGCTGCTGGCGGGGGCGTACTGGAACTGCGACCACAAGTGGGCGGTGCGCGCGACGGTGCTGGCGATGCTGCTGCTGACCATGGCCCAGGTCGGGCTGGCGATCTGGATCAGCTACTGGCACCGCGACCTCTTCGACGCGCTCGAGGCGCGGGCGCTCGACGAGCTGGTGCAACTGATCGCGATCTTCGTGCTGATCTTCGCGCTCACCATGGGGGTGACCGCACTCCACCTGCACGTCAAGCGCCGCATCCAGCTCGACTGGCGGCGCTGGCTCACCGAGCTGCTGCTCGAGCACTGGCTCGCCCACGGCCACCTTTACAAGCTGCAGTTCACCCGCGGCGAACACGACAACCCCGACGGCCGCATCGCCGAGGACATCCGCATCGCCACCGAGGTCGCGGTGGCGCTCGCGCATTCGCTGCTGTTCGCGCTGCTGATCCTGGGCAGCTTCATCGACATCCTGCTCAGCGTGTCGGGCACGGCACTCTTGCCAGGGACCTCGATCGCGGTGCCGGGCTTCATGGTGCTGGCCGCCTTCGTCTATGCCGGCGCCGGCGCGGTGCTCGGGCTCATGCTCGGGCGTCCGCTAATCCGCGCCACCAACCGCCTGCAGACCGTGGAGGCGAACCTGCGCTTCGGTCTGGCGCGCGCGCGCGAGCACGCCGAGCCGATCGCGCTGATGCACGGCGAACCGCACGAGCGCCGCGAGGCCGCGCGCCTGTTCGACGACGTCGGCCGCGGCTGGAACCGGCAGACCCTGGCCTACCTGGGCATCGTGTCCTTCTCGACCGGCTACGGCACCCTGCTGCCGGTGTTCCCGATCCTGATCGCCGCGCCGCAGTACATCGCCGGGGCGATGACGCTCGGCGTGCTGATGCAGGCCGCGCAGGCCTTTCAGCGCCTGACCACGGCGCTGTCGTGGCCGATCGACAACCTCGGTGAGCTGGCGCGCTGCCGTGCCTCGGTCGACCGCGTCGCCAGCCTGTACGAGGACATGCTCGCGCTCGAACGCGAGGAAGCGCGCAGCCGCGGTGCAAAGCAGATCGCGGTCTGCGCATCGCCGCACCCCGAGCTCGAGGTGCGCAAGCTGCGCTTGCAGACGCCCTCCGGCGAGGTCCTGCTCGACGATTTCGACCTGCGCGTGCGGCGTGGCGAACGCATCCTGATCTGCGGCGACCCCGCGGTCACCGTGACCCTGTTCAAGGCCGCCGCCGGGCTATGGCCCTGGGGACGCGGCGAGATCCGCCTGCCGGCCGGGCGCGACCTGATGTTCGTGCCGCGCCAACCCTTCCTGCCCGCCGGCAGCCTGCGCATGGTGCTGAGCTATCCGCAGGACGCCGACCGCCACTCCGACGCCACCCTGCACCGCGCACTGGAGTGCGCCGGCATCGCCTGGCTGGCGCCACGCCTGGACGCACACGATGACTGGGGGCGCGAGCTGCCCCTGCGCATGCAGCAACGCCTCGGGCTGGCACGCGTGTTCCTGCACCAGCCCGCGTGGGTCTTCATCGAGGAGGCGACCGACGCGCTCGCACCCAAGGAGGAGGTCGACACGATGGAACTGCTCCACCACGAACTGCCAAGCTCCACGCTGCTGGTGATCAGCCGGCGTGCGCGCCAGAACCACTTCTTCGACCGCCGGCTGATGCTGCAGCGCGCCCATCTGCCGGCCACGCACGAGACGCAGCCGGCCGCTGCGGCGTCACCCGAAGCGTGAGGGCAGCCAGCCGCGCGCCACGCACTCGCGCAGGCACCACGCCGGCGTGGTCTCGGTCTTGTAGCTCCAGAAGAACCAGCCCGCCAGGCGCTCGAAGCTCATCAGCTGGCTGTCGCCGTAAGCGCGGCTGGCGACGTTCTGCTGGAACTCGTCCATGTGCTCGAGGGCGTGGTTGAACGGCCCCTCGGCCCACAGCGACACCACCTTCAGGTCCAGCCCCAGGCTCCACTCACCGCAGATCGCCGGCAGGCCGACTTCGGCGTTGATCGCGTCGGCCTCCTCGCGCCAGTCCACCGCCGCCTTGCGGATGTGGCCGTGGATGTCCATGTCGATGTCGCCGCGCTCGAAGCACTGGTAGCGGTGATAGTCGAACACCACGTTGCGGAAGGCCGGCGCCTGCATGAAGCCGAGGTACTCGCGGAAGCTGCGGAAGCCGTCGTGGAACACCACCGCCACCGTCTCCGGCGCGCAGTGCTTGCGGATGCGCGCGTAGGCCTCGAGGTAGTAGGACTTCAGGTAGTCGGTCGGCACGTCCCAGCGCGGCTCGTTGAGCAGCTCGATGCCGTGCAGCGCCGGGTGCGCGCGGTAGCGCTCGGCCAGGCGCTCGAGCACGGCGAGCGAGTGCTCGAGGTATTCCTTCTTCGTATGCCACTCCACCACGTCCTTGATGCCGCCGTTATCGAAGCCGTTCTGGCAGCCGGGCGCGGCGTGCAGGTCGATGATCACGCGCAGGCCGAACTCCTGCGCCCAGTCGAGGGCGCGGTCGAGCACCTCGATGCCGCCGGTGACGAAGGGGTGGCGGTGGGCGCCGTACTTGGGGTGGTAGGGGTAGTCGGGGCCGAAGATCCAGTGCCCGATCGGGATGCGCACCGCGTTGAGGCCGCGTGCGGCGATCCAGGCGAAGTCCTCGCGGGTCACGAAGCTCGCCCAGTGCCGGCGCAGGCGCTCGGCCGCGGCGGGACCGAGCTCGGCGCACCAGGTGGTCTCGTCGGTCGCCTCCAGGCCCTCGAACAGGCTGGGCACCATCCACTTCTCCAGCAGCAGCCAGCTACCCAGGTTCACCCCGCGCAGCTTGGTACGCGTCGTTTCCATGAGAACCTCCCCTTGCCCGGATCGGGCGTGATGGACATGGCTCATTCTGGCAGCCAAACGCCTCGCCCGACCGTGAAAAAGCTCGCGCCCACCGTGCGCCGCCCTTTCGCGACTTGCGTCGCTCCCACGGGCCGGCCCACGCCGCGGCGGCAATGTGATTCTCGTAGGAGCGACGCAAGTCGCGATCGTGACTCGACACGGCGACACACGTGGCAGAATCGCCCCCCGCCCCCCGCCCCCCGCCCCGCCCGAGCCCGCCCCATGCGCACCGTCGAACACGTCGTCACCCATCTGATCCTCCACGCCCTGGTGCGCGAGCCCGGCGCACCCTCGCGCCTGGTGCTGCGCGAGGCGCCCTGCGCACTCGACGCGGCGACGCTGCGCCTGGCCGAGCGCCTGTGCGCGCAGTACGAGAGCCGCAGCGCCAAGGGCTTCGGCCGCTTCGAGGAGGACGAGGAGCGCTTCCCGCTCGCGCGCTGGCTGCGCGAGCACCTCGTCGACGACACGCTCGACTTCACAGCCCTGTCGCGCCAGCTCGCCGAGCGCGTGCAGGCGATCGCCGACGAGGAAGAGCTGGAAGAAGGCGGCCATCTCGTGCTCGCGCGCATCCGCGAGGGCGAGGGCGACAGCCTGTGGGTGGCGCTGCTCGGCAGCAGCGACGGGGTGGCGATCGGCGGCGACCTCGCACCGCTCGACTGTGCCCATGTGGATTTCTCCGCCCTGCACGCCGCCGGGCGCGTCGACCTCGCCGGCTGGCGGCGCGGCGACGAGCGCTACCTCGGCTTCCTGCGCGGACGCGGCAAGGGCGGCGCCTGGTTCAAGCGCGTGCTCGGTTGCAGCGACGTGATGGTGGCGCTGCAGGAGACCAAGAAGCTGGTCGCCACCCTCGACCGCTTCGTCGACACCGAGCGCCTCGCCCCCGCCACCCGCGACACCGTGCTCGAACGCGCCCACG
>Ga0209573_1003707_pt1 | contig 16244 bp, 15 predicted proteins | sample TNRBio252014_DNA_FD_185870 | JGI IMG/M metagenome (GOLD analysis project Ga0209573, IMG submission 185870) | Wastewater treatment Type I Accumulibacter community from EBPR Bioreactor in Madison, WI, USA - TNR Reactor_6/25/2014_ DNA (SPAdes)... | ecosystem: Engineered > Bioreactor > EBPR >...
TTTTAGAATTCCAGACGAAATGCATTTTATAGCTGGCGAACATGAAACAACCTCCGACACGATCCAAATATTTGATAGTGATCTAGTTCCTGAAACCCACCTTGACTTGCTTAGAAAATTGGAAGCCGACTTGCAGATTGCTTGTTCCAACCTTCGTTCCGAGAGAGCATCAACTCTGCCGAAATCAATTTCTTCTCCTCTTCTGCCGAAATGCAATCATCTAATAGATAGAGGAAAAGATTGGGCACAAATCATTCCCGAATGGGGCCTTGTAAATAATGCTGCACTTATTGTAGCTTCACGCGACTTAACTAGGAACTTGGACTTGGGAAGAAGAACATTCTTACACGAATATAATTCATTAAATGACGAGAATGAAGAAATATTAAAAACAATTTTGGGTGGCCCAATGCTGGTTGCACATTGGATTAGTTCTCAATACCGATTGAGTTCTATAGATAGACAGCATTTGAGTGCAGGGACCAAAACTGCTCATAATTTAGTGGGTGGATTAGGAGTGATAGAAGGCTCAAGCGGCGATATTCGTTTAGGACTACCAATCGAATCTTTCACAAATAAGGGAAAAATTGTCCACGAACCAATGCGCCTTCTCGTTGTAGTTGACTGTGAGTCTCATAGAGTTGAAAATGCGATCGAGTCGAATGAAGACGTGAAGAGAATCTGTAACAACATGTGGGTGAGAATAGTTTCGCGAGATAAAAATGGAAACTGGGTTATAAGAACCTCATCCCAAAAATGGGTTAAGGAAGAGTTTATAAATTAGCTTTGTGCTGGAGCTTGTTAATTTCAGCACTATAAATTAACACCCTTATTTGCAGCGAAATCCAGAGCATGAAGACCAAGACTATAGCGAGAACACCATATAGCGGTCTTTGATTGTCCAATGAGTTTTTTAATAACAATGCGCTAATAAGTTGTATTACACTTAGGCCCACTCCCCCAAAGACTGCACCGTACCCCCATGCGTTTCTTTTACCTACGAGAATCCAAAACAACAGCAATACGACAAATATATTCCATCCGACATTTAGAATAAAAGAAATGGCATCTAATACAAAAGTACCATTCAATATGGTTTGCATAAAGGTAGGTACCACTACTCCTACGGCAATAATCATCAATGCTCCGAACGCTCGAAACTGTTTAGAAACAAATGACCTAGCAGCTAGATTTGTTTTAAAGATTTGACTTAAAGCATCCTGTAGAGCCAATGCGCCAGATCTCGATGCCCAAATAAGAATCACAACAGTTACTACTAGAGTCAACCCTCTACTTTGAACAAAACTTAAGTTTGATTCGAGAGTTGGACCGACAACAGGAATGCTAGAAAACGTAGAATCAAGAATAGTTTTTCTAAGTGCAGGATTCGAACTAAATATTATGTCAAATATTGTTAGGGATACAAGCAAAAGTGGCAACACCGAAAGAAACATGAAATATGTAATGTATGCAACTTTGTTCGAACCTTTGTCGATTTGAAAATTCTGTTGCAATTCAAGAAGGTAGCGAGAAAACTTATACTTTTCTACGATCGCCGATCCAGCCGATTTTATTTTTGAGATCATTAACCCAGAGCTTAGTGATTAGTCATAAGTGACTGCGAAAGCCGAGCTGTCCCCGTGAGGGTACGAAAATAAACTTGAATCACAAGGAGCGATTGGAAGAGCGACTAAGAGTTGCCTGTTCTCTGCGGGGGCAACGAAAATAAACTTGAATCACAAGGAGCGATTGGAAGAGCGACCGCGAGTTGCCTGCGCTCTGCGGGGGCAACGAAAATAAACTTGAATCACAAGGAGCGATTGGAAGAGCGACCGCGAGTTGCCTGCGCTCTGCGGGGGCAACGAAAATAAATTGAGTGGGCGTTGAGGGACTCGAACCCCCGACCCCCTCCTTGTAAGGGAGGTGCTCTAGCCAACTGAGCTAAACGCCCGCTTGTGCGGTTTTCGCTATGCGAAGCGTTTAATCTAGCAGACTCATTATTTGTTCGTGAACGCGGGCGCTCGCACAACCAAGAATTTCTCCGTTAGTGAGCCAATTTTGCTCGTTGCCACTAAAATCAGTGATAATTCCGCCGGCTTCTTTAACTATTAGGCCACCTGCGGCTACATCCCAAGGTTTTAGGAATCTCTCGACAAAAGCTGCCCAAGTTCCACTAGCTAACCACATAAGTTCCAAAGAAGCTGTACCTATTCTTCTCATGTCTTCAAAGCAAGTAAACAACTTAGTAATCAGCTTCATGTGATCATCAATAAATTCAGGCTGTCTGAACGGAACAGACGTAGCAAATATGTTGAAGTGGTTTCCGCCATCCTTAGTTTCTAGCTTCGTCAACAATTTTGCATTGCCAGTTTGCCTCCAGGCTCCTGAACCATGGACGGCATGTACGAGATCCCCTGTCACAGGTGCTTGGATAACACCTACTTTTAGCTCATTATTTACCCTTAGGCCGATTGAAACTCCAAAAGCTCCGAATGAATGTGAGAAATTTGACGTTCCATCTAATGGATCTACAATCCAGCAAGTACTTGGAACGTCAATTTTGACTTGATTTCCAACTATTTCGAATTCCGTTGATTCTTCTCCCATAAAAAATATGGAGTCATCGAATTTAGACAGTACTTCTTGAATAATTTCTTCACATTCGTGGTCCACTTCAGTAACAAAGTCAGCATGACCTTTAGATGTAATATCTAAATCTGTTCCTATTCGCGAACGTAAAACGTTACTAGCTTTTTCTGATGCTTCTATAGCGACCTGGCGGGCATGCTCGAGATCTAAATTGCTCGTCATACCCGCAGACTTTAGGCGATTTGTTTAGCAATGTCTGGACTGAGTCCATCCATTTCTACCAAATCTTCAGATTTGATGGAATTTTGGAGAGCTTTTCGCACTCTTGCATTGTCTAAACTTTCTGATTTACGTGGTCTTCCACGTCCTCTCTTGTTTGCTTGTTCTTCTCCGTTTACGAATATGACGCCACCCCACACTCCTGCAAAGGGAGGATTGCTTCTCGCCTCTTCCAGACAGCCAATCCGGTTAGAGCAAGCTGCACACAAAAGTTGTGCTGCAAGCATGTCCCGTGTTCTTTCGGAGAAGAACAGATCAGTTTGGCCATCGCATGCTGGTTTTGCTTTCGCATGTTCATATTCGATTTGCCTTGATTGTTGTATAAGTAATTCACTCATTTGATTGTCCCTTAAAAAGTCTGTAAAACGAAAAAACCGCCGGATAAATCCGACGGTTTGAAATTTTGCTTTGAAGAGTTTTTCTATAAATCTCTAGACAAAATCGTCGATCGTCGGAGTTGAGTTGCCCAAATTCCCGGCTTATTTGTGATCGTAATTAGATACACTTGTCCGGTTGGGCTATCACCAAAGGTAGGTACGAAAAGTAATGCCACCTGATCAAACGCGGAAGCCATCCACGCGTGAAAAGTACGCGCTTTTTCACCCACAGAGGTGATCGTCGAGTTGACGAGCCCTTTGAGCAACGTTGATGTTATTCCTGTCATGCATACCAGGAAACCACGTTGAAAAAGTCGCGTCAAGTTAATTAGTGAATTATTTAGAAAAAATGTGGAAATATTCCTTCGAAGTCGACTAAAAGTGATTCTGAATTCGTGACCAAGACCCCAGTAGCTGCGAAAATTCCACTTGAATCACGCCTCAGTACGTTACATCCAGCTGATTTAGCAATAAATTCTGCAGCAAGTAGATCCCATGGACGAAGTAAAACATCTTCATCATCAATATAAGCATCCAAACCACGCGCAGCTACGTCGCAGATAGCTAAAGCGGAGGACCCAAAATGGCGAAGGTGTCGGAAAGGGATCGAAGGCCCTTCGTGGGAATTAAAACAAATAAGAGAACCAGAAAAATTGTCGGCACGATTTCCTACATCAAATGTTGAAAATTGAGAACCGTCTAGTGTTGTCACCTTTCCATTTCCGTCAACTAGCTTTGCTCCACCATTTTGTGTCGCTATAAATTTTCGATTTGTTACTTGATCGACAACCAATCCGGCAATCACACTTCCACTTTGAACCAAAGCGGCAGAAAAACTCCAATACCCTATCTTCCTTGAAGCATTTGTAGATCCGTCTACTGGGTCGACAACCAAAATTAAATCACTGGACTCTATTCTACTTTTATCAAGTTCTCTTTCTTCGCTGATTATATAACCAGGAAAGTCGTTGATATGTTTATGTAAAATCTCATCTGCGATAACATCTAATTCGTACTGATTCGAACCCATTATGGAATTGTCAACTTTGCTTCGTCTTTTGTCATCGTCTAAATCATCTATTGTGGTGCGAATTTCGTGAGACACTTCTATAAGATCGGCAATTAATTTGTTCACATTTTTTTCTGAAAACGAAGTTTGGTTTGGGTTCATGATTTTTTGCTAGTCAAATCTTGTAGTTTGATCGAAGTGATGATCCACTGATTCAAAGTTGCTCTAGATTCGAAAATCAAGTTCATATTCTCGCCACATGGAACCTGAATCTGTTCGAAACTTGCATTTTCACTATCCCATTTTTTTAAAACTTTGGTTCTGAAACTCGCTGCTTGTTCTTGATGTTCATTTTTTATATGGTTTAGCGCTTCAAACACTTGGGGAGGAACATTTTCGAAAGAAATCAGATCGCTTTGCGTTCTTTTGTCTCTTCGTAATATGGCATCACATAGCGCTTCTACAGTTTCACTTGCTGAAGGCGCCTTGAATTTTGCAACTAAAACTATCATTGCTACACAAAGCACGAAAAAAATAGCTAGCGGGAGTAAGAGTTGCATTCAACTATTCTATTGTTTGGCTACTGAATCTTTGCTATTTCAATAGATCATTAACGCTAGAAGCGAAATCAATGTCTCTTTTAGTTATTGTGCCCTTGTCATGGGAATACAACGTCAATTGAACGCTCGAGTATTCGATAGTTATGCTTGGGTGGTGATTAAGGCGTTCTGCCAAATGTGCAACCTCATTAGCAAAATCTACACATTCTAGATATTTTGAAAACTCCATTTTCCTGACTAATTGATCGTTTTCGAGCTGCCAATTCTCTGGAATTTCGAAATTTTCTGTTTCTGTGGCCATGACCCTCTATGCTATTACGTCAGCGAAGGGGCTGTAGCTCAGCTGGTTAGAGCAAACGACTCATAATCGTTCGGTCGCGGGTTCGAGCCCCGCCAGCCCCACCGTTTTAAGAGCTAAAGCGAAATTCTACGGACCGACTTGATTTCATTCTTGCGCGACCATCGGACCAGTACGAAGCCAATCATCAATAACGCCACAGCTGTCATCCACTCGAGTGAATCAATACCAGTATTCGCTAGAGTGCCCCCTGCAACTTCAAAACGAATTGTGTTCTCACCTAAAACTTGAACGTCATTCATGACTGCGTTCCAGTCTTGAACACTGTCAGCACCGAGAGTAAGAGCAAGCGTGGAACCTGGGGTAATACCACTTATACCTACCTCCCAAGTGTAATCATCAACCTGTGTGAAACTAGATACAGCACCCCCTCCTGAAAGCACAAGATCACTTTGCACAAATGAAGGAGCATATATGAGTTTATTAAAAGATACTGTAAAACAACCACTGCCATTTGTAGTAATTGCACTTTGTCCAGCGCAGCGATTAACAGTTACTTTTAATACGTCATTATTGTATGGCAAGTTTACGATATTGTTGTTTCCAGAAAGATCGAAAGGATCTCCTCCAGTATTCATTGTATTTACGAATTCGTCTGAATCTGTTTCGCCTTGCGCAATAAGTACACCGAAAACCTCAGTAGTTTCACTTGAAAAAGCAGAGCCAACAGTCAAATTGAAAATCATCGGATAGTTTGCACCCAAAGGGAAATTGCCGAGACTATTTACAAAATTACAGAACAAAAGTGCACCATCATATTGGGGAAACATAACATTAATATTTGGAAGCATCACTTGGCAAGAATCCAAAGCCAATGTGTCCCCAGAGTTCCCATCGGTAACGTTGTTAAAAGTAGAACCTTGAGGGAGGACAAAATACACTTGCACTTGGCTAGAATTGTAGACACTGTCCCCAACATTTCTGAGATTAAGTTCGTAACTAACGTTTGATCCACTTCCAATTGGACCTGGTGTCAATAGCCTTGTTGTAACAGAGAGATCGACGGGTGCGCCAATTTGAACGGTGAAACTCTCTGAGCTGTCTACACCTCCGTTGTTGACGTTTGACGCCAATGCGCCTCCAACCAATACCACATTTGTGAAAACCGTTGTTATCTCGATTTCGTCACCTATATTTCCGGTTACTTCACCAACCATATTTAAAGTTGTACATTGGCCTGCTTCGAGTAATCCTGTCCAAACTCCTTGAGCAGTGACAGAGCCAAGATCTGTTGCACTATTCCAACTCGGGTGCGCAGGTTGTAGCTCATACCCAGTTATGTTGAAATTCGTAGCCGTCGATTGGAAAGTAACACTTTCGAAAGAGTCGCTACCAGACGAACAAATATCTACCCATATTGGCCCTGGGCCAACCTGTTGTCCAGGGTAGGCCTGCGTATAGTCATGATTTAAATGTGCATAAAACTCAGCATCCGTGCCGGCAGCACTCGCGTTTGTAATTGTGGCAAACTGTAGAGGTAATGCAACAACTAGCACTGCCAATGCTGTCTTAAAACATTTCTTAAGAAATTTCATTTCTATCATTCCTCTTTATTTCATAACTGAAGTAAAAATCGCCAACATGAACTTCTCTAAATATCTCGACAAGAAAAGGCTAAAATTGAAGGCTTTTAGTAATAAATACAGCAATCATTGAAGAAAAATCTCATTTCGCGAATGCGACGAATACCCTTCCACCGTTGGAGATACTCATTTAAGCGTGTGACAACGATTAAAGCTGCTTTTAGATTACGCTTTACAAGGTAAGCCAGATAAAGCTCAGGCGCATACATGAATGCAGTTACCTTAAACATCGATACCCCCACAGAACCGATAAATCGATTGACAACTTTTTTTAGAATTTTCGCGATCATTCCAATTGCGATTGTTCTTTCAACGGTCGCTGGAGGAGGAACATCAGTAGGCGAAGGAGAAATGCAAACTGTCATCACTGCTGCGGGTGGCACGCTCGTTATGGGTCCTCTGCTAATGATTCTGTTTCGACAAAAATATCCTCGTTGGTGGTTTGATTGGAACTTAGAACTAATTCGATTTTCGACACGCGTTGGAAACTACATGTTGCTAATGACTGATAAATATCCATCAACTGACGAACAGCAAAATGTTCATATCGAAATTCAGTATCCTGATGCAGGCCAATTGAACCGCTGGCTACCTCTTGTGAAATGGTTTCTTGCGATTCCACACTTTATCGTGTTGTTCTTTTTAACCATCGGCGTTTTCTTTTCTGCGCTTTTTGCGTGGTTCGCAATTCTATTCACCGGCAAATACCCCGAAGGACTATTTCGATACAACGAAGGCGTTCTACGTTGGAGTACAAGAGTCACCGCTTATGCGGCAATTATGGTAACGGACGAATATCCACCGTTTTCACTTCGATAAGCTAATTCGAGAACGGTGAATACGTACCCCGGCAGACGAGATATCTATAGGCACCGGCGGTTCAAGTTTTCGCACAGAGATTGTTACAGCTTCAATCGATTCGTCTAAATCTAATATTGCATCTGCGATTTGCTGAGCAAATCTTTCCATCAAATTGAATTGACATTCAGCAACAATTTTCTCGATCAATTCACAAACTGGTGCATAGTTAACAGCGTCTGAAAGTGAGTCTGATAGTCCTGCCTTTATCTGATTGGCATCGAGATCAATATCGATTTCGAATGGCTGCAGCTGCTCTCGCTCTTCTTGAGTTGCACCGCAATGAGCTTGAACTTTAATTCCACGAAGCTGTACTTGATCTTGCATATTCGCAACTCTAGCTAAATGTCGCGTCAGTCAAAGAAACTTACCGCTTTCGATCAACTTGTTTATCGCACCAATTAGAGCCGGATCTGTTAAGTTCAGACATTTTTCTTTCGAAAACCACTCCACCTGTTGAGATTCCCCATCTGCTGGATTTAGTTCTTTGTTCTCAGTGAAACCGAGATACCTGAGGTCATAGTGAGTATGCCCGCTAGGTGTTTCATGGACATCAACGTGGAATATTTCATCTACAAAGCTTGCTTGTACTCCGGTTTCTTCTTTAGTTTCACGCACCGCTGCTTTAAAAGGTGTTTCACCTTTATCCAGGTGCCCCCCTGGCTGCATCCACATCGGAATCTTTTTGTGAAAATGCAGTAGAAGACCTAAAGAGGAAAGCACGAAAGCGGAGCCGGTTATATGCTGCAAGCTCATCTCTCGATCGAACACGTTGCTCGAATAACTCGCTAATAACTCTCGAGTCTTCGCTATCGAAATCATCTCGCGTTCGTCGTAAGGTTTGCATCTCTCCAGTTGATTCAAGAGCACCTTCGATAAAGGATAAGGCTTTGAGGTCAGATTTTCGCCCATAGACAATAAGGCTAACACGAGCCACTAAAACCAATGAAAAAATTGCTGACATTGCCATCAACGTCCAAAATGCGAAATGAAGAGATGTTGCGGTAGCTACACCACCGAGAAATAGCGGGGTGAGCACTCGTGCAATCGCATTCCTTTGCATCAGCTTGCAACCAAATTCTTGATATTGTTGCTGAGTTAAATTTCTTGATGCCATACGGTGCAAAAATGTTTGCATACATACAACTACACAGCCATTTACTACTGCAGACACCAATGCTACCTCGATGCCAAAATAGGTTGTGTATAGAGAACATGTAAATAGAGAAATCGCAACTGCAGAGCAAATAATTATCCACTCTTGTTTTTCACTCAAACCAACTCTTTTAAGTATGTGTGGAATCAACATCAGTCCAGTAATTGCTGCAAAAATTCCAAAGGTAAAGCAAAGCGCAGAATCCATACCTTGAGAAACCTTGCTAATGTGAATAAAACAAAGAGGCATGATTGCGACGCTTCCGCCGCCAATAATTTGACTGGCTAAATCCAAAGACAACAAGGTTGAAGGGATTCTTCTAAATTTATGTATCCGAGATTGTCGCGCTCTTACACATTCATTGTTTGCCATGTCCGTAAATCGGCGATCAAATACTTTTTGCTTTGAATCTGTAGTTATAATTTCTTCATAAGAATCGAAACCGCATTTTGGTAAAAGCATCGTCACCATACAAGTCGCAAAATACAAAGTAAAAGCAATATACATCGGTCCAGTTTCCGAACCCAATAGAGCAACTGGAGCTATTACAGCGCTTACGAAAAGCACAGCGCCTTGTTGAGTGCCCATTAACCTAGGAGAAAATTTAACGTCTTCTAGAAGCATTGAATGCGTTATTCGCGGAAATGTAGCTTCGATTGCTACTTTTGAAAAACTTGCAACAGTAACGACAACAATGAATACGATCATCGAATTTGCATTTAATAAAGCCAAGCAAGAAACCATTCCCAATAAAGCGCCCGCTCGTTGACTCTTCAGCAATGATAATCTGTTAAAAATCTGTCTCGACACAGGAACCATCAAGGTAATAGCTCCTTGCATACCAGCACTCATAATCCCTGAAACTATCGGGTCCAAACCAAATCGTGTTACGAGCAGAATCCAAGAGGCAGCTATGAAACCAACTCGAGCAGCAATTGCAGTAAAACATAATGCAAATACAGGAAAGGTTGAAGAATTTCGCAATATGCGCATAATGCGTATTATGCACTATTTTCTGGCCGATCTCAATCTTATTTGACCTGCTTAGAAGCCATATTTTTTGTAGCGAGTTTTCTACAGGCTTCTAGATGGCATCAGCTACAGGAGATACCCCAATTATCGAACCAGATACACCCTTTACCTTTGAGCCTGAGCCTTCCCTGTCTTGCAGCGCAATCGCAGTTGTAGCGCAATCTGTAGAGGTTGTATCGGTCAAAAATGTAGTCTCATCTCCAAGCGCAATACACATGTCCTTGACCATACCTCGAGACGGCTGAATTTTCATTGCTTTGAGCCCAGAACCGCCTCTGGCCTGAAGGGTAAGGGAATTGATATGCATTCTTTTTGCGAATCCTTTGTCAGTAGTAATGACACAATCATCATCTTCATAAACACTAATTGCTCCAACAACTTCATCATCGCTTTTAATCTTCATGGCTCTAATAGTTCCAGCTGAACGTGAAGTTGATCGCACATCTGAAAGCATGAACCGTATTCCCTGTCCATTTTTAGTAACTATTACCATTTGATGTTCTTCGTCTTCATGCACTTCCCGTGCAGAAACTATAACTTCCCCACTGCCAAGCTTTGCACACACCACGCCATCTTTTCTGGTCGCGATTTCACTTAAAGCTTGTGCATCTATTTTTTTAATTCCGCCCTTATTGGTAACAAGGGCAATTGCTTCAATGTTATCGATGTCAATTACACCAACAGGCTTTTCGCCAGAAGTGAACGATACCAAAGTTGACACTGCAGCTAATCGATCTTTAGGAAGTTCATAACATGGAACACGATATGCCCGACCCAAATTTGAAATGATAATCAAGCTATTTAGACTTGTTAGTTCATAAACAGATTCAACTGAATCGCGATCTTTAGTGCTAGTAATCTTCGATGCTTTAGAACTTACAGGTATTGCACGAACATAGTTTCGAGCAGATACATTAATTACAAGATCTTCTTCTGCAACTAAAGCTGTTGTTGATAGATCTCCAGTATCGGCTTTCTCGATTTTTGTCCGTCGAGGTGAAACCAAGGTAGACATGAACTCTTCCAAATCAGATTTGATTAATTCACGAACTTTTGAAGAGCTTTTCAATAGGGCAGTTAATTCTTTGATCTCTTTTTTCAATGCCTTTAGTTCTTCTGAAAGTTCCTTTTGGCCCAGTTCCGTAAGGCGACCCAAAGCCAAATCTAAAATATGATTTGCTTGGATTTCTGAAAAAGCAAACTTTCCAGCCATTAGTTTTGTTCTTGCGACAGAACGATCTTTCGAAGCTCTTATAGTTTTGATAATTGCATCGATCATGTCGACCGCCCGCACAAGGCCTTCGACGATATGACATCTAGCTTGCGCTTTTTCGAGTCTAAATGAACTTCTTCTTCTTATGACTTCAACTTGATGGGTAACCCATGCTCGTAACATGTCGTCCAAATTGAGCGTTTTTGGTACGCCGTCGACAAGAGCAATCATATTCACTGGTACAGATGATTGCAGTGTCGTGTGTTTGTAAAGATTGTTCAATACAACAGAAGTATCTGTTCCGGGTTTACATTCAATCACCAGACGAGTTTGACCTTGACCAGATTCATTTCTAATGTCTTTTACGCCTGAGATAGTCCCAGATTCAACAGCTTCAGCAGCTTTTTCGGCAATTGATTCAATCGAAGTTTGATAAGGAATTGAAGTTACTACAATAGATGTCTTACCTTTCGATTCTTCTAAAACGTGCTCGCCTCGAACACGAATTGATCCTCGACCTTTTGAATACATATCAGCAATACCATCAGTACCAAGTATCGTTGCACCTGTCGGAAAGTCCGGACCTTTAATAATCTTTGCTAGATCTTTTGACGTAGCCTCTTCATGATCTATTAAATAGATTGCTGCCTTAATGACTTCCATCGGATTATGAGGAGGAATATTAGTTGCTATACCAACAGCTATTCCTTGGCTTCCATTGATCAAAATATTGGGAATTCTCGATGGCAGGACGACGGGTTCTTGCTGAGAAGCATCAAAATTGTCTACAAAATCTACGGTGTCTTCATCAATATCTCGCAAAAGCTGATCGGCTACAAGCGAAAGTCGGCATTCGGTGTAACGCATTGCAGCAGCTGGGTCATTGGGAGATCCAAAATTACCATGTGGATCAATCAAAGGAAGAGAAAGCGAAAAGTGTTGCCCCATTCGAACTAATGCTTCGTAAATAGATTGATCACCATGTGGATGATATCGACCCATTACATCACCGATAACACGAGCAGATTTCACAAATGGTCGGTCGCTTCTAATTCCAGCGTCATGCATTGCCCACAAGATTCTTCTATGCACTGGTTTCAATCCGTCTCTAACATCCGGCAGCGCCCGCGAGACAATAACGCTCATTGCATATTCAAGAAATGCGCTCTCCACTTCGTCAACCAATGCCTTACTGGGCACTTGTTCATCGAAAAGTGAGGGTTCTTTGGATTTTTTTGTTCTTGCTGATTTTGCTGGTGCCATCATATGCTCCTATTTATATTCCAAAATTAAATATCTATGTTTTCTACTTCTTTAGCGTTAGCTTCAATAAATGTTCGTCGAGCCTGCGCGTCATCTCCCATAAGCCGAGATAGGACATCATCACATATTGCAGCTTGATCGATATCTATTCGCACGAGTCTTCGAGTTTGCTCGTTGACAGCAGTTTCTCTTAACTCTTTAGCATCCATTTCACCGAGTCCTTTAAAGCGAACAAATCTCAGGTTTGATCGCGAATTCTTCTGAATCAATTCTTGTCTTTGGGCTTCGTCTGCGACATAAATTTTTTCACCTTTTATTTCTGTAGAGTACAAAGGAGGCTGAGCGACATAGAGACATCCCGCCTCGACAAGTGGAAGCATTTGCCTGAAAAAGAAAGTTATTAAAAGAGTTCGAATATGACCACCATCAACATCTGCATCCGCCAAAATAATTACTTTTTTGTAACGTAGTCTTTCCATGTCGAACTCGGAACCTATTCCTGCACCGATCGAACTTACTAGTGCTTGAATTTCGGCATTCTTTAAAATCTTATCCAATGGAGCTCGTTCAACGTTTAATATCTTTCCCCGCAAAGGCAAGATAGCTTGAGTCTTCGGATTTCGAGCATCTTTGGCACTTCCTCCAGCAGAGTTCCCTTCTACAATAAATAGTTCGCATTCATCGGCCTTCTTCGATGAACAATCTGCCAGTTTGCCCGGTAATCCTCCAGAGTCCAAAGAAGACTTTCGCCTTGTTAGATCTTTAGCTTGTTTAGCGGCTTTCCTTGCTTTGCTAGCTCCGATTGCTTTATTTATTAATGATTTGGCTTCCGAAGGATTGTGCTCTAGCCATGCAAAAAAGAAATCGCTTGTAGCTTTTTCGACGGCTGAACGCATAGTCGTATTGCCTAATTTTGTTTTTGTCTGTCCTTCGAATTGAGGTTCACTCAATCGCACGCTTACGACTGCGCACATACCTTCGCGGACATCTTCTCCAAAAAGATTTGAATCTTTTTCTTTAAGTAGACCTGATTGACGTGCATATTTATTACAAGCAGATGTTAAAGCGCGCTTGAATCCTTCAGCATGCATTCCGCCTTCGGTAGTGGAAATTCCATTCGCAAATGTATGTAGCCCTTCATGATAAGAACTATTCCACTGCCAAGCGATATCTATTTCACCTTCATCTACTGCTGTCGAAAAAGATCCTACGGAATTAAACAATGGCGTTTTGCTTGCATTTAAATGCTTAACAAAATCTACGAGTCCGCCTTTATACGAAAAAAGCTCTTCGCGTTCATGTCCTTTGCGCTCATCGTGAAATCCTATTGCTAAGCCTTTGTTGAGAAAAGCCATAATCTGTAATCTTTCACATATGGTTTGCGACTTGAAATTTACTTCATCAAAAACACGCTCGTCTGGCCAAAAAGTTATAGACGTGCCTGATCGAGTTTTTGGTATTGATCCAACTTTTTTAAGTTTGCCTTGTGCGACCCCTGAACGGATATTTTTTCCAGTTCCCTCTGCAGCGAACGCCATTTCGTATGCTGCGCCATCGCGTTCGATATGCAGCTCAAGTTTTGAAGAAAGGGCATTCACAACGCTTATTCCAACACCATGCAGACCACCCGATACTTTATATCCCCCATCGCCGAATTTTCCTCCGGCATGCAGGGTTGTCAGAACTATTTCAGCGGCAGATTTCTTAGGATATTGAGGGTGTGGATCTACAGGAATTCCTCTCCCATCGTCCGTTACACGACAAGATCCATCTTTATTGATTGTTATGTCAATTCTCGAACAATGTCCTGCCATTGCTTCATCAATTGAATTATCTACAACTTCCCATACCAAGTGATGTAAGCCTTGAGACCCTGTAGAACCTATGTACATTCCTGGACGTTTGCGCACTGGGTCAAGGCCTTCGAGAATGGTGATATTGCTTGCGTCATATCCGCTATTCGCATTTTTCGATTTTGCTGCCATTTAGAAATTGTCCTCCATGTTTTGGCTTTAGCCAATTCTACGCTATTTGACCTACTTGATACTGAGAATCAACTACAGAATTCGATCACAAATCAAAAAGTTTGGCTTTAATAATCTAGATAACGACAATCAGGCGAGCTTATGTACCTTATAAGACTTTTTTATGTACATATGTAAATAGTAAATCAGGGTAGGTACGGTCATACCGATTACAACAAAGGTAAGAGGTTCTTTTTGGTATTCAAACAGCACCCTAAATCCAGTTGCAAGAGGAATATGCATATACATTATGTACAACGATGCTTCACCGAAGTACTTCATAAAATCAATATATTTTGAAACCAATTGAATAGCTCCCAACATAGCAACGATGCAAACAAGAGGAACCAACACATCAAGTAGCGGATGAGCATACTGTTTATATTTCATACCCATACGCAAATCCATAAAATCATTCATTTGTAGAAATACGAACATTGCTGCGAGCATCCATGAAGCAATCAATATCCGGTAATCCTTGAACCAATGAAGAAAATCCTTGAGATAATAGCCCAAAGCAAAATATGTAGTTGAGATTAGAACCACATCTAAATTCCAAAATATTTCCCTAGGTTCAGAGGCAGTCATAGTTAAAACATGTCCGATTAAATTCATTGCGATGATAATTAAATATTGGACGTACCTGTTTGTTTGCGAAATAAAATTGAAGACAAGAGTTGTTCCTAAATAGGCCGTAATAAACCAATAAACTCCGTATAAACCTTGAAGCCGGACACCTCCAATTACAAGTTCACCAAAACTAGGTAAAAGGTCTGGGGCAATAATGTAAAAAATTAAATACATCGATGAACCAAACACAAAATAAGGAATCAATAAGTGTTTACATTTTGCGTAAATCCAAGAAAGGTTGCTCTGCTTCTTTTCAATAGCATTTTTGAAAAGGATTCCTCCAAGAAAAAAGAAGAAGGTCATTTGGATCCACGATATGTATGGGAAAATCCAACGAACACCTGAATGGCCATAAACTACGATAAAGATCGCAATCCCCTTAGCGACATCTATGTAATCTATTCGTTTAGTGGTCATTGATAATCCTGCCAGCTGATTAATAGATTCTAATTGTTAAAACGCAAAGAAATGATTTACTCAATTGAATTGGCTCCGGGGGTGGGGCTCGAACCCACGACCTACTGATTAACAGTCAGTTGCTCTGCCAGCTGAGCTACCCCGGAATGCTCGAAAACTTTAGCAGACTTTGAGGAGTTTTCTGGACTTAGAATATCTAAGGCATACCTGGAAACTGCCAGCTACTCGGCTTCTTCTAAATAAACTCTCAATTGCTTAGAACGTACTGGATGTCTCAATTTCTGCAAAGTTTTGCTTTCAATTTGGCGAATTCTTTCCCGTGTCACTCCAAAGGTTTGCCCTACTTCTTCCAAAGTGTGAACTTGGCCATCATCTAGACCAAATCGGAGGCGAACGATTGCTCGTTCTCGTTCATTGAGTTCGTCCAAGGCTGTTTCGATCGCTTCGACAAGCAATTTACGAGCCGCAATCTTTTGTGGTGTGGACCCAGAGGGATCAACAACAAAATCTCCAAGTGAAGAATCGTCGTCCTCACCCACTCTCATTTCTAGACTGACGGGATCTTGTTGAATTCGTTCAATCTCTCGAATTTTCTCGATCGGAAGCTGTGCTTTCTTTGCTAATTCCGCATGCGTCGGTTCGCGTTCAAGATCTTGAGCAAGCTGACGGCGAATTCTCATCACCTTGTTCATTGTTTCAACCATGTGAACAGGAATTCGAATTGTTCTAGCCTGATCTGCGATTGCTCTTGTTATGGCCTGACGAATCCACCAAGTTGCATAAGTCGAAAATTTGAATCCTTTGGTGTAATCAAATTTATCTACAGCTCTCATCAATCCAAGATTGCCTTCTTGCACGAGATCCAATAACGCCATACCTCTATTTGCATATCTTTT
>Ga0209573_1003708_pt1 | contig 16243 bp, 16 predicted proteins | sample TNRBio252014_DNA_FD_185870 | JGI IMG/M metagenome (GOLD analysis project Ga0209573, IMG submission 185870) | Wastewater treatment Type I Accumulibacter community from EBPR Bioreactor in Madison, WI, USA - TNR Reactor_6/25/2014_ DNA (SPAdes)... | ecosystem: Engineered > Bioreactor > EBPR >...
CCCTCGATACGACAACTGCAGGCGCAGCTCCCGCAGACCCGTCGCGCTCGCCATCGGCGAGAGATCTGAGACCTCGGCCGAGTTCAGCCACAGCGTCCGCAAATTCGGCAGCACCTCCACCCAAGACAGATCCACCATCTCCGTATCGCCCAGCTTCACCGATTCCAGCGCCGGGAAAAAGCGCAGAGCCCCCGCGTCGCGGATGGGTCTCTCGTTGTGCGCGCACACCTTCGGCTCGAACGCCGTCATCCATGGCCCCATCTCCGCGACCAGATCCGTTTGCCCTTCCCCATAGGTCGGTGCCAGCGCCGGATTGTATTTCAGCGCTCCTCGCGTCACGAAGTCAATTTCCCGCCTTGGCACCTGCCGCCACGCCTCGGGCGGGAGGCGGCTGTACCACACGCGATAAGCCGCCTCGCACAGCAGCCAGACCGTATATCGCTCGTCCACCGTCCGCGCCGGATCGTTTGCCCAGGTGGAGAAGTTGGAGAGAGGTGGGTTCATGGAATCTTCGGGTTGGGAAATGGATCGTCACCCGCCTGCCGCCTCGCGCTCCGACTCGAGGCGGTTGCGTGTCTCGATCGGCAGGGCGGCGAGCATTTGATCGCGGATGCCATCCTGATAGGGCAGGAGGATGCTGTCGAGGCCATCGCGCCGCGTCTCGGTCAGCTCGAAGCGCTTCTCGTGCGCGCGGCGAGCCACCTCGTCGGTGAATCCCACGAGACGTTCGTAGCAGCCGGCCAGCATCGCGGCCGTGTCGGCCTCGATGTCGAGCTGAAGATTTTCGTGCAACTCCAGCGCGAGCCGCCGCTCCCGCGGGCCGCCGCGATGGACCAGCTGCTCGATCTCGCCGATCCTGCGCTCGTATCCGTCGAAGTCGAGGCCGCGCCCGTCGATAGGCGGCATGTGGATGCGGGCATCCGCGATGGAGGCGCGCATTTTCGCCATCGTCTCAAAGACCCGCGCCACCTCCGGTGTCATCAGCGGATCGCGCTCGCCGTCTCCGTTTGATTTCCGTTTCTTTTTCATCGTGCTCCTCTCACCCGATCGGCGCCTCGATCTCGATGCTGCGCACCGCGCTCGTCGTCTTGCCGGTGCTGTTTTCCACCTCCGTCATCACCCGCACCACCTCGCCGACCGCGAAGGGGCCCAGCGTGTTCCCGCTCGGATCGAGCGGCGCGCTCTGGTCGAAGCCCAGGTCCAACCCGTCGATCTGCCATTTCACGAAAGGCATGGCTGTGGTGGGGTTTTGGATGATCGCATGTTCGGATGTCGGAAAAGGTTCAGCCACGGGCGGCGGGGCATCGGGGTCCCAAGTCAAGCACACCGTCATTCCACTGCGCCATGGCGGCGGGGCTTGGATTAATTGCAAATTGGAGTAAAACAGGCTCCGGCGGCCTCCGCCGGGTGGAAACGCGGCTTTTTGGGCGCCCGACGCGGCTTTTGGACCCGCCGTCTCGTCTTTTGAAGTGCCCGGCACCATGCCGGGCACCTGAAAAGACGCGCCGGGCCTCGGAAAAGACGTGCCGGGGTCTGTGGGAGACGCGCCGGGGGTCGGAAAAGACGATCCGCCGCTCCGAGAAGCCGCGCCGGGGGTTCCGGGAGCCGTCTCTCCACCCCCGCCAGACACGACACCGCCTCGGAGCGCCAAGCTCGCCGGACAGATCGCATGGGGGCTGCGGACCATCGCTTCGCCCGCGGACCGGGGAGGCCCTCCGTCGCGGTGAATTAACCCATTAGCAAAAAATGGCGGGAGAGAACAAGGAGAAAAATTTCACTCAAAAAAATTTCCTTGGGACGGATTCGAATCTTCGCCGGCGGGAGTAGCCGCCTCCGGTTTAGGCACTTCCGGATCCTCCCGGGCCGACCAACAGTGGATGACAAAAACAGCTGCCGTGACCAATACGGCAGGGTTCAGCACGATCCGCAGTGCCGCAGGCAAGGAACGAAAAGACTCGGTGGAGTCTTTCCAAAACTCCGGAAACACAGTGGAGATGACGAAGGCCGGAATTGCCAACGCGAAGGAAACGACGATTCCAATTAACAGGAGCGCGAGAGGAGCGATCGTGCCGTAGGCGAGGGCGCCAAAGAGGTCGCGTCTCACATACCAACCGGCAATGAAGCAGATCCCGAACGCTGCCCAGAGGTAGGGGCTCGCAAGCAAATCTCCAAAGGTCATCGCGAGTCATTTTAAGGTGGGATCGCTTCTCCCACCATCAAAATCGGGCGAGCGAATTGTATCCGCCCGGGCCAACCTGACATGCAGTCGATGGCGCTGATCGGGTTGGCGACAACGTCGGCTGAATGGACTCTCGCCCGTCGACAAGCGATCGGACCTGCCGTAGAATCCCATCATGACCACGATTTCCCTGGACCTGCCGGATCCCTTGGCCGAGGCGCTCAGAGCGGCCGAGGCGGAGACTGGAACGGACGGACGTGAATTGGCGGTGGCGGCGCTGCGCGAATTTCTCGGCGAGCACCGCTTCTCTCTGGCGGACGCGCACCAGCGGGATGACATCGCCGAGTCAACGGGTGGGACGAATGCTCCGCCATGAGTGCCATGCCAAAAACTCCAGTTTTCAAGGACCTCACGATTGCAGTTTTCACAATGCTGCCGACTGCCTATCTCGGCACCTACCTTGCCATTTTAGTTCTCCCATCCTTTCTCCGTCTTCCAACGTCGCTATCGGCAACCACGAAGGGATACCCCAGTTTTATCCAGATCGACGAAACGTGGTATCGCTATCCCGATTACCGCGGTTTGCCGGAATGGCTTTTCGCCCCAATCCATCACTTCGACCGAGCGGTTCTACGTCCAGGATCGTGGAGCGGACATCATTCCCGCACCTCGGATTCATTCGACTGGTTGCTCGGACCTTCGAACCCTTCTGCTACGTCGAGTCCCGAACGCGCTGCCTTCTAGCCGATCGCAGGTCGGAGTGCTAATCGGTGCGGATCTAGACTCAGTATCTTTCCGCCGAAAGGACAAGCGCGTCCCCGGGAGGTCACCGGTGCCGTTCCGGCGGAACGCAATTCCGCCCTACGCCCGCTCCGCCTCTTCCCCGTGACTCGTGACCCCTGCCCCTACACCCCTCACCCCTTGAACTGCGCCACCAATCCCGTGATCGTCTCCTTCGCATCACCGTAGATCATGCGGCAGTTCTCCCTAAAGAAGAGCGCGTTCTCGAGCCCGGAGAAACCGCTCCCCTTCCCGCGCTTCAGCGCGAAGACGGTGCGGGCCTCGTGGACGTTGATGATGGGCATGCCGTAGATGGGGCTGCTCGGATCGTCGCCGGCGGCGGGATTGACGACGTCGTTCGCTCCGATGACGATGGCGACGTCGACCTGTCCCATCGTGGCATTGACGGCGTCCATCTCGCAGAGTTGCTCGTAGGGCACATCGGCCTCGGCGAGGAGGACATTCATGTGGCCGGGCATGCGGCCGGCGACGGGGTGGATGGCGAAGCGGACCTCGGCGCCGTTTTTCTCGAGGAGGGCGCCGAGTTCCTTCACGGCATGCTGGGCCTGGGCCACGGCCATGCCGTAGCCAGGCACGAAGACGACATTTTGCGCCGCCTCGAGCGCGTAGAAGGCATCCTCCACGGAGACGCCCTTCATCTCGCCCTCGACGGCCTTGCCGGTGGCGCCGCCGGCGGCTCCGAAGCCGCCGAAGAGGACGTTGCCAAAGGTGCGGTTCATCGCCTTGCACATGATGATGGTGAGGATGATGCCGGAGGTGCCGACGAGACAGCCCGCGACGATGAGGACCTTGTTGAGGATGACGAATCCGGCCGCGGCTCCGGCGAGTCCGGAGAAGCTGTTGAGGAAGGCGATGATCACCGGCATGTCGCCGCCGCCGATGGGCAGGACGCCGAGGACGCCGAGGGCGAGGGAAAGGGCGATGATGGCGTAGAGCGCCCAGGCCGAGCCGTTCATCACGTAGAGGACGCCGAGAACGAGGAGGGCGAGAAAGAGGATCGCGTTGACGGCCTTTTGCGCGGGGAAAAGGGTGGGCCGTCCGCTCATCTTTCCGGCGAGTTTGAGGTAGGCGATGAAGCTGCCGGTGAAGGTGACGCCGCCGATGAGAATGGCGAGGTAGATGGCGGTCTGGGTGACGGGATCGGTGCTTTTGCCGAACTCGAACTCGGCCCAGCCGACGAGGACGGAGGCGAGACCACCGAAGCCGTTGAAGAGGGCGACGAGCTCGGGCATGCCGGTCATCTGCACCCGCACGGCCCAGATCCAGCCGATCACCGCGCCGATGGCGACGCCGGCGAGGATCATCTTGTAATCGACGACTTCCTTGTAGAAGAGCGTCGCGACCATGGCGAGGAGCATGCCGACGGCGGAGAGCAGATTGCCCTTTCGTGCGGTCTCGGCCTTGCCGAGCATCTTGATCCCGAAGATGAAGAGGATCGAAGAAACGATGTAGGCGAAGTCGATCAGTTTTTCCATGAAGGTGGAGAGCAGGAGGGGAAAGAGGGTCAGGTCGGGGAGTCAAGAGGGTCGGAAACGACGGCGTCGGGTCACTTGCCCTTTTTCTTGAACATGCCGAGCATGCGGTCGGTGACGAGGTATCCGCCGACGACGTTGATGGTGGCGAGAATGATGGAGGCGAAGCCGAGCCATTTGCCGAACTCACCCTCGGCGACGCCGCAGGCGATGATGGCCCCGACCACGGTGATGCCGGAGATCGCGTTCGATCCGGACATGAGCGGCGTGTGCAGCTGGCTCGGGACCTTCTGGATCAGCTCGAAGCCGAGGAAGGCGGCGAGGACGAAGACGAAGAGGAGGAGAATGAGGGTTTCCATGAAGTCAGGAGTCAAAGGTCACGGGTCACAGGTCACGGGGAAATCAGCGAAAACGTTCGTGGACGATGGCACCGCCGTGGGTAATGAGGCAGCCCTTCTGGATTTCGTCTTCGGGTTTGATGAGGAAGGTCTTGGCTTCCTTGTCCCAGAAGTGCTCGATCATGTTCGCGAAGTTCGCGGCGAGAACTTGGGAGGCGTGTTTGGCGACGTGGCCCTCGTAGTTGGCGAGGCCGATGAGCTTCACGCCGTTGGCGCTGACGGTTTCCTCACCGGGCACGATGCCCTCGACGTTGCCCCCGGTCTCGGCGGCGAGATCGACGATGAGGCTGCCGGGTTTCATGCCTGCGACGACATCGGCCTTGATCAAGATGGGCGGCTTGCGGCCGAAGACTTTCGCGGTGGTGATGACGACATCGCTCTCGGCGCAGACCTTGGCCTGGGCGGCGATCTGTTTGGCGAGCTGCTCGGGGGTGAGTTCCTTGGCGTAGCCTTGGTCGGTCTTCCCAGTGTCTCCGAGGTCGATGCGGAGGGCCTTGGCGCCGAGGGATTCGGCCTGCTCGAGGGCTTCGGGCCGCACATCGAAGGCGGTGACACGTGCGCCGAGGCGCTTTGCGGTGGCGATGGCCTGGAGGCCCGCCACGCCGATGCCGAGGACGAAGACCTTCGCCGGCGAGATCGTGCCGGCCGGGGTCATCATCATGGGGAAGATCGTGCTCATCCGGTTCGCCGCGTGGATGACGGCGACGTAGCCGGCGAGATTCGCCTGCGAGCTGATCGCGTCCATCTTCTGGGCGAGGGTGGTGCGCGGGACCATTTCGAGGCTGATCGCGCTGACTCCCTGGCCCGCGAATTTGGCGATGAGGTCCTTCTCGTTGAAAGGATCGAGGAAGCTGAGGTGGATCGCGCCCGACTTCAATTTCGCGACTTCATCCTCGGAGGGTTTGCGGACGCGGGTGACGAGATCGGCCGAGGCGAGGGCGGCGGCCCGGTCGGTGGTGATGCTGGCGCCGGCTTCGGTGTAGGCGCTGTCGGGGTGATCGCAGCGGGCTCCGATGCCGGATTCGACGACGACCTCGGTGCCAAGGCCGACGAGTTTTTTCACCGCCGCGGGATCGAGGGAGGCGCGGGTTTCGATCGGGTCGTTCTCTTTGGGGGCGAAAATCTTCATTGGCCGGGAGAGGGCGCCTTCCTTGGGAAAGGCGGGAGTGTCATTGTAGCCAAGGGGTGGAGACTGTCGAACCCATTTTCCGCTCGGGCGGGGAGCGCGACATTTAACCGTCAGTGTTGATGATGCTCTCAAGGAGATCGCGATAGGCAAAACCGGCCCGGACGATGAGGGCTCCGACGAGGACGAGAATGCCCCAATAAAATAGCTTCGGGGCCCATTCGGCGAGTTGCTCCATCGCCTCGCCGGCGGACTCGGAGTAATAGCGTCCCCATTCGGCGAGTTCGCGGTCGAGCACGCCCGACTCCTCGGCCACGATCATCCCGCGGGTGAAATCATCGGGAAAAGCCTCGGGAGACTCGAGGAGGGCATGAGCGAGCGGGTCCCCCGCTGCGACGGTGGCGGCACCACGTTTTCCCGCCGCACGGATGAGGCCGCTGCCGGAGGCACGCGCCGCTCCGGAGAGGGAGTCGCTCATGGTGCGGCCGGCGAGCAGGAATATCTCGAAGACCTGAGTGAAACGCTCCATGGAGACGAAAAGGCGGACACTGCCGAGCAGCGGGACCAGCCGCAAGAGGCGGTCGACGGCAGCAGACCGTCGCCCGAGCCGGATCAGGACCCATCCCAGAAGGATCACCGCCAGCAACACGCCCCAGACCGCGAGCATCGTCCAGCCGCTCGTCTCGAGCGCCCGCTGGAAGATGCCGCCCTCTGCTCCCGAGCCATCGAGACGAAAGCTGCCGAAGGCGGTCACCGCGAGGGTCGAGACGGGGATGGCGAGGTGGATCAGGAAAAGCGGATAAGCGAGACCCTTGAGGATCTTTTTCCGGGTCCGGTCGATGCGGCGGAAGTATTCGGCGAGATGGGCAAACCCCTTTTCGAGCTTTCCTCCCGACTCGGCCGCGACGACGACCTCATGCTCGAGCGGCGTGACAAATCCACCCGCCCCTCCGAGGGCATCGCCGATGCTCCGACCTCGTTTGATCCCGTCAAGGAGGCCTCGGTAGAGCCGTCGCTCGCTCCCCGAGACCCGCGGTTGGCGGAGGAGCGATTCGCAGGCCTTCTCCATTCCCATGCCGGAGCGGGCGTATTTTTCAAGGTTGGAATAGATGAGGGCCTTGGCCCGGGGCGACAATCGCGGCATGGCGATACTGTGCCACCGCGTCGGCAAAAGGGGAATCCCGAATCACTGCCGGATTCCGCGCAAAGAATGACAAGAGATTCCCCGTTTCCGCACTTGCCGACCGCTCCCGACGGCACGACCTCGTTTCCATGAGCGAACATCACGCCACCTTGTCATGGAGCCGCGGCGAGAGCGGCTTCGGCTACAAAGAATATTCCCGCACCCACACCTGGACCTTCCCGCGCAGCGGCCAGAGCGTCCAAGCCGCCGCCGCCCCGGCCTTTTTGGGCAAGGACGACTGCGTCGATCCCGAGGAGGCCTTCGCCGCCGCCCTCGCGAGCTGCCACCTCCTCACCTTTCTCGCGATCGCCTCGATGAGCGGTTATGTCGTCGATCGCTACGAGGATGCGCCGGTCGGTTACCTCGAAAAGGGCGAAAACGGCAAACTGTGGCTCGCCCGGGTCGTGATGCATCCGAAGATCGTCTTCTCCGGTGAAAAACAGCCTTCGCCTGAAGACCTCGCCCGCCTCCACGAAAAGGCCCACCACGAGTGTTTCCTCGCGAACTCGGTGAAGACCGAGGTCACTTGGGAATAGCCCTCCCGCCTTACGGAGAAATTTCATCGGTTCCGTCACGGGATCAGGGGCGGATTTTGATTGCAGAGAACGCCGTGCCCTCCTAGTCTGCTCGCTCTCGCAAGGGCGGGGAGGTCCCGCCGCGAAAAAAATCCAATCGTTTGAATCCCACATGAGCAACATCGTTCCTCTTATCAGCTCCGGCACCGCCGGTCCTCTCGGCGTCCTTCACCTGCCCCGCCTCTGGCTCAAGGCTTCGCTCGGCGCCGCCGGCAAACTCCACTCCGACTACCCGGCGATCGGCGCTGGCTACGATCAGATGGTCCTCGACGGCATCGGCATCGACAAGGGTGACTTCGAAGCCTTCATCCGCGACGCGAAGCCCTCCTACATCGAACTCGAAAACTGGATCCTCCAGCAAAAGGGCGGCTCCCTCGACCAGGACGCCGTTGACAAGCTCAACGCCGCCATCACCGGCTACATCCACGCCGACGGCACCCGCACCGAAATCCTCGAAGCGGCCGGTCGTCCCGACGACGGCACCATCAAGGACGCCGTGAACCTCAACAACCTCGACGACTGGGCGATCTTCCACGCCGCCGAGATCAAGTGAGGAGACGCGTCTGACGCGAACCTTCCGGGCCCGCCGCCGATTCATTTCGGCCGCGGGCCTTTTTCTTGTTTGGCGGAGGTGACGCATACTTTCCCGCCGGGACGCGACAAAGCGGTTGTCATCCCGGCGCGCCCCTGCTATCGCTCTAGGAATCTTTTTCCGTTGATGATTGTCGCACCGAAGATCCGTGGTTTCATTTGCACGACGGCGCATCCCGAGGGTTGCGCGGCCAACGTCCGCTCTCAGATCGATTATGTGAAGAGCCGGGGACCGCTCCCGGATTCGCCGAAAAAGGTTCTGGTGATCGGTGCCTCGACCGGCTACGGCCTCGCCTCGCGCATCGTTCCCGCCTTTGGAGGCGGCGCCGCCACCATCGGCGTCTTTTTCGAAAAGCCGGGGGTCGAGAACAAAACCGCCAGCGCCGGTTGGTACAATTCCGTGGCTTTTGAGGAAGCCGCCGCCGAAGCCGGACTCTACGCGAAGAGCTTCAATGGCGACGCCTTTTCCAAGGAGATCAAGGAAGCGGTCATCGCGGCGATCAAGGCCGACCTCGGCCAGGTCGACTGCATCGTCTACAGCCTCGCCTCTCCCCGCCGCACCGACCCCGAGACCGGCGAAGTCTACAAGTCGGTCCTCAAGCCGATCGGCCAATCCTACTCGCAGAAAAATCTCAACACCGACACGGCCGAGGTGAATTCGGTCTCGATCGAACCCGCCTCCGACGAGGAGATCGCCCACACCGTGAAGGTGATGGGTGGCGAAGACTGGGAACTCTGGCTCGACGACCTCGCCGACGCTGGTGCCCTCGCCGATGGCTTCACCACGGTGGCCTATTCCTATATCGGCCCCGATCTCACCTATCCGATTTACACCAACGGCACGATCGGCCGGGCCAAGGAACACCTCGAGGAGTCCGCCGCCCGGATGAACTCCCGTTTCGGTGCTGGCAGTGCCTACGTGTCTGTGAACAAGGCGCTCGTCACCCAGGCGAGTTCGGCGATCCCTGTCGTGCCGCTCTACATCTCCCTGCTTTACAAGGTGATGAAGGAAGCAGGTCTCCACGAGGGCTGCATCGAGCAGATCCAGAGACTCTTTGCCGATCACCTTGCCTCGGGCGGAACTCCGGCTCTGGATGAGAAGGGCCGCATCCGCATCGACGACTGGGAGATGCGCGCCGACATCCAGTCGGCCGTTGCTTCGGCCTGGGAAACGGTCACGACAGAGAATCTTTCCGCGATTTCCGACTTTTCAGGTTACAAGAAGGAATTCCTGAGGCTCTTCGGTTTTGGCCTCGAAGGCGTTGATTACGAGGCAGATACCAATCCGGAGAAACCACTCCCTTCCGAAAAATAACGGATTGGCAGAGTTATAATTAGCAAAATTATTTGTAATTACCATAATTTGACCGAAGGTAGATGTCGAAACACACCGACAGACAGTTTATGAAAAGTAGAGCCCTCTCTTATGGTCTCTCGCTTTGCCTCATGATCGGGGCGATGGCGTTGAGCTCGTGTCAAACCAACGGCAACCGGAACACCGCCGCCTCCGCCACCCGCGAAGGCAGCGTCTACAAGCGCGGGCTCTATGCCCGTCCGAAGATCGATCGCCAGAAGAGTGGCGCCCGGATCAATCCGATGATCCTCTCGCAGAGCACCAAGAGCAACACCCGCCTCGTCATCGACATCGCCGACCAGAAGGGTTACCTGCTCGTGGATGGCAAAGTCGCAGTGGAAACCCCGGTCTCGACGGCCCGCCCCGGCAAATACACGCCACGCGGCACCTTCTCGATGAGCCAGCGGGTCCGCAGCGGCAAATATTCGACGATCTACGGCGTCGAGATGCCCTACTGGATGCGCCTGAGTGGCACGGTCTTCGGCGTTCACGCCGGTCACCTTCCCGGATATCCCGCCTCGGCCGGCTGCGTCCGCCTCCCCGCCAGCGCCGCCGAAGTCATTTTCGACAACACCACCTACGGAACCAAGGTCAGCATTTACAGCAGCTGGGACGGGGCCTGAGATTGGTGGGAATCAAAGAACTTTGTAAAAGGCCGGAGGATTCCTCCGGCCTTTTTGTTGGAACGGGATTCATCCGGTGAAGTGGCCATAGGCCTGCGGAATGTCAGCCGCCTCCGCCTGTCCGGCGAAGAAGATCGTGCGATACCTGAAGAAGACCGATTCACCGTTCCTCACGATCCGGGGCAGATCATGCTGGCCCGCCTTGGCGCGAAGCCGAAACCCGAGGCCCGGCTCCGTGGAATCTTTTGTCCCCTCATCTACTGAAGCGGGTTCAGGGGCGGGTAGGGGCCTCGGCGCAAAAGGATTCGCCGAGATCAGTCCGAGTTCGTTGATCGTCCATTTCGCTGGGAACCCCGGGTTCTCCGGATGGTCGAGGATGGCCACGCCTCCCGGAAGATTGCCCGCGTCCAGCCCCTGACAATTCACCCATTTCGCGCGCTTCCCGGCCACTTCGTCCCCGCTCATGCCTTCGCTGCAAACGAGGTGGCGGTTTTTGTCACCGTCTTTCCAGGCCAATCCAGGACCGACCCGCATCGACCAAGCTCCGATCTCCTCAGGGCCGATCTCGAGGTCTCCGGCATCGGCCATCAACTCGACCACCGCAGTGATGGCGAGGGAGCCGTCTTCGCGATGAAAAAGGGTGAACTCCCGCTGATCGGAACAAATGCGCCGCTCCGGCAAATCAGCCTCGAGCCACTCGGACTTCACGCGGAACACCATGGCCGAACCCTTGATAAGGACTCCGTTCATGCCCCTGTGGACGACGCGACCGCGCTTTTTCTCCGGCGCCACCGCACTCCCGGTAATCGGGTGAAAGTCATAACCGTTCACATTGCCCAGCGAAAACCAAAGGCCGGTCGGAGCGCCGGCGGCCTCATCAGTCTTCGGCTCGGCGGGTGCCGTGTAGCTTTTGCCACTGGGACCGACGATGGGATCGAAGAAGGGCACGCCGGTCGCAAATCCGGCGTGATAGGAGGTGACCCGGCGATCACCCCGGTAGATCTCGATCGGGTCCGTCCCTCGGATCGACCATTCGCCCTCGGAATGCCCGATCAACTGCGCCACCGCCCTTCCCGTGGGGGCGAGGCTCGCGATCGTCACAAACTGTCGTCGGGAAAGCGGAGTCATCCTGGGAGTTTTGGGCAACCTCCCACTATCTCAAGTCTTGCCGATCCCGGCAAGCACCGATACGGTAGTGGAATGACTCCCCCGCCCTCTCCGAGCCGCCGGCATTTCCTCGGTGCCGCCGCCACGACCCTGGCCTTTGCGCCCGCGTTCACACCGGATCTCTTTGCGGAAGAGAAGGAGAAGGGCCTGCGTTTCGAGTTCTGCACCTTCACCAAGCCTCTCCAGCATCTTTCTTTTGCCGAAATGGCAAAGACGATCGCGGCGATGGGATTCGACGGCATCGAAGGCGCGGTGAGACCTAAAGGCCACGTCCTTCCCGAAAAGGTGGACGAAGACCTGCCAAAACTCGCCGAGGCCCTGAAGACGGAGGGTCTTTCCTTCACCGTCATGACCACCGCGATCAACGAAGTCTCGGACGAGCAGCAGACCGAGAAGATCCTGCGTGCCGCGGCCGCCGCCGGTGTGAAGCGCTACCGGATGGGCTATTACAAATACGATCTCGCCAAACCCATCCGCGCCCAGCTCGATGAATTCCGTCCGAAGTTGAAGGACCTCGTCGCCCTCTCCCGGGAACTCGGGATCAAGCCGATCTATCAGAATCACTCGGGCAAAGATTACTTCGGCGGTCCCATCTGGGATCTCGCAGAGGTCCTCGCCGACCACGATCCCGCGCAGGTGGGCGTCGCCTTCGACATTGGACACGCCACGGTCGAAGGCGCGAAGGCCTGGCCTTTGAATTTTGCGGTAATCCGTCCTTATCTCGACACCGTTTACGTGAAGGAACCTTCCTGGAAGGACAACGTCCTCGGCTGGGGTCCCATCGGCGAAGGTGCGGTCGACAAGGGTTTCTTCAAGCTCCTCAAGGAGAGTGATTTCAACGGTCCCGTGAGTCTGCACGTCGAATACCTCGGTCACGATGATCCGGCCAAGGTTCCGACGGTGCTCGCGGCGATCGAAAAGGATTTCGCAACGTTGAAGGGACTTCTTTCCTGATCCCATGTTCGACACCCGCGAAAAACCGAAAATGGTCGAGAGCGCCTTTCTCATCGGCGCCTATTTCGACCGTTCCGATGAACCCGAAGCGCGGAGCCTGCTCGCGGAACTGGTCGAGCTGGTCTCCACCCTCGGCATCGCCATCTCGGGTCAGGCTTGTGTCTTTGTCAGGGACCGCAACAAACGTTACCTCACCGGATCGGGCAAGGCTCACGAGCTGATCGAGGAAGCCAAGCAGACGGGTGCCGACTGCATCGTCTTCGACAACGAACTCGCCCCCGCCCAGCAGCGTGCGTGGGAAGAGGAGGGCGACATCACCGTGATCGACCGCGAGGAAGTGATCCTCGATATCTTCCGGATGCGGGCGCAGACCCGGGAAGCCCGGCTCCAGGTCGAGCTGGCGCGCATGCAATATTCACTGCCCCGCCTCGCCCGGATGTGGTCGCACCTCGACCGCCAACGCGGCGGATCAGGCGGCGGCAAGGGCGGCGGCGCCGCTTCCCGTGGCGAAGGGGAACAACAGATCGAAGTCGACCGCCGCCTCGCCAGGGGACGCATCGAGCGCATCAAGGAGGAACTCGATGACGTGCGCCGTGTGCGACAGACACAGCGCAAGCAGCGCACCGACGAGGGGATCTGCCAGGCCTCCATCGTCGGATACACCAACGCGGGGAAGAGTTCGCTGTTGAACCTGCTCGCCGGTTCCGACGTCCTCGCGGAAGACAAACTTTTCGCCACCCTCGATCCCACGACCCGGCGCATCGAGCTGCCTGACGGACAGACCTTGCTGCTCACCGACACGGTCGGATTCGTCCGCAACCTCCCCCACCGTCTTGTCGAAGCCTTCAAGGCCACGCTCGAAGAGGCCGTGCTCGCCGATTTTCTGATCCACGTGCTCGATGCGAGTGCTCCCGAGGTCTACGCCTTTCACGAGACGACCCTGGCGGTCCTGCGCGAGCTGGGTGCCGCCGACAAACCGACGATCACGGTGCTGAACAAGATCGACCTCCTCGCCGGCGATCAGGCACGGCTGCATGAGTTGAAGCGCCACTTTGACCGGGATTCGGTGCTGGTATCCGTTCACACAGGCGAAGGCATCCCCGCCCTCATCGACCGGCTCATGGATCTGATGATCGACCGGGTCTCGCGGCTTCATTTGCGTTTACCGCAGGCGCGTCAGGATCTGGTCGCCCTCGTCCATCGCGAGGGGAAAGTGCTTTCCACCGAATACGACGGCAACGACGTCCTCCTCACGACGATCGTGCCGCATCCTCTGCGTCATCACTTCGAGGCTTTTGTGGTGGAAGGAGCCAAGCACCCTCCCGAGCCCCCCAAAGGGTGAGCGGGAAGATCCTATCGCTTCGCCGCGACCTTTGCCTGGGCGGCTGACGAAGTTCCCTTGGATGCCCCACGCGCTTGCTCCAACCGTCTCGTCAGGAGGACTCCCGACAAGGGCGCGTTCACCGTCTCGAGGGCAAGCTGCGTTTCCCGAATGCGCCGCAGGGACAAACCGTGGTATGGGGTGATTAGGGTGTTGAATTCGGAAATTGCCGCGAGAACCCCGGCATCGGAAACCTCGTGGATGGAGGGCGAAGCCACGAGGATGACATCGAACCGGCTTCGCAACTCACGGACAAGATCGTCCATCCGTTTTCCGTTGAGGAGACCTCCCGGGTCGTCATGCAACGGACCGGTGGGCATGAACCAGAGATTCATTCTGCGTGTGCGTATCACCGTCTCTTCCAGCCGCATTTCCCCGCACAGGTAGTCCGAGAGTCCGGGATGGTGCGCCGCGTCGAAGAAGGAGTGCAGAGACGGAGACCGGAAATCGGCGTCAATCACCAGCACGGTGCGGCCGGAATCGGCGAGAACGGTGGCGAGATGCACGATCGCTTCACCCCCCGGTTCGGCGCGCCGCAGGGGCATCATCGTCATCCAAACGCAGTCGCCGGCCGGCAGTCTGAGGAGGCGGTTTCTCAGTTCCCGGTAAGGCTCGAGAAACGCACCCGAACCCTCGCTCATTGCCATTTTTCCCGAATTGCTGACGGGAGCAAATCCGGCGAAGTGAAGATGAAACTGTTTCATCAAATCAGCGATCGCACCCCATCGCGACCGGCGGAAGGAAAGAGCGATCCCCAGCACCGTGGCCATGCCGGCGAGGACGCCCAATAACGCGAGGCCTGGCTTGCTCATCCAAAAAGGCAACGTGGCCACGGCGCGATCCGGCAGAGCCGGAGCGATGAGGCGGGCCGTTCCCCTTGCCTCATCCACTTCCAGAAGTGCGAGCTGGTGTTTTGCCTCCAGCGAATGGATCAAATTCCGCAGAGTCACGAGCCGTCGGCGTTTTTCCGAGGAACCTTGCGAATCGGGACCCGCTTCTCCAGCGAGGGAAACCAGCCCCTCCTCGATCGAAGCAATCTCATGCCTCCTTTCCGCGATTTCCTGTTCCAGACGAATCACGCGCGCGGCAGCCTCGGCCCTCGCCTCGTCGTCCTTGCGCATCACGAAACGATCGGCGATGGCATTCGCCAGCGCGCTGGCATCACTGGGAGAGACATCCCGGGCACGCAGCAGCAGGCATTTCGTCTCGGGGCGGATCTCAACGTCGACCCGGGATCCGAGCTGGGCCATCAAATCATTCACATCCTTGATTTTCCAACGGGATGACAACGCCAGAGGGCCGGCGACTTCGGAAAGAAGCGCACGGCTCGTGATTTCGTCCGCCTCGCGGAACAAGTCATAGGGTCCCGACTCGTGAAACTCATGCCGCGCCAAAAGGGCGTCGACCTGCTGTTCGGGAACCTCCAAAGCAATGCGTGCTTCCGCCTCATAGAGGGACGGCAACTGCTGTTTGAGTGCAGCTCCCCCCAGAAAAACCAGCGAGCCAACCAACAAGACCAACGGCCAGCGCGAAGAGAGCAAGTAGAGGTAATCCCCCCACCCAAACCTTGCGGCATTATGACCGGAAACCATAAAATCCAGACTAGACGGATTTTCTGGTTTTACAAACAAATTATGGAAGATCTTTTATACGCCGGTGGATCAAACCGAACGAAGCTTCGGCTCACATGTGAACCATTCGTATCCCCCTGATTCTCAAGCGAAAATCAGCGTTCACGAGTGTGTTCCCGAGGCGATTTCGATCGCTCCGCATCCTCCGGCATGCTCGGTATTTCTTCCATTCACGGGTCAAGAGCGATCCATACAAGGACTCACACGAATTCACCCTGGCGGTGGAACCGAATAAGCACGAAACGCCGAGCCAACCCTATTAACTTGGAGAAGTTCTTACCCCTCCCCAATCCCTGAGTCCGAGGAAACGTTTCCCCGTGCTCCGTGGGGGTCTACTCACTTCCCGGCGGCAACCTTGTCGAGGGCGGCTTTGACCTCCGTCTCGATGTCGGCGTAGAGGGAATCGTCGGCCTTGAGAACCTCCTTGGCGGCGTCGCGCCCTTGGGCGATCTGGGTGCCCTTGAAGCTGATCCAGGAACCACGCTTTTGCAGGATCTCGTGCTCGATGGCGAGGTCAAGGAGCGAGCCGACCGCGGAGATGCCCTCGTTGAACATGATGTCGAACTCAGCCTCACCGTAGGGCGGCGCGACCTTGTTTTTCACGATCTTCAGCTTGGTCCGGTTTCCGGTGACGGTGCCGTCGGCCGACTTGATGCTGCCGGTGCGGCGGATGTCGCAGCGCACGGAGCTGTAGAATTTGAGGGCACGACCACCCGGCTGGGTCTCGGGATTGCCGAACATGACCCCGACCTTTTCACGGATCTGGTTGGTGAAGATGACGACAGTGCGTGCCTTCGAGATGATGGCG
>Ga0209573_1003710_pt1 | contig 16237 bp, 13 predicted proteins | sample TNRBio252014_DNA_FD_185870 | JGI IMG/M metagenome (GOLD analysis project Ga0209573, IMG submission 185870) | Wastewater treatment Type I Accumulibacter community from EBPR Bioreactor in Madison, WI, USA - TNR Reactor_6/25/2014_ DNA (SPAdes)... | ecosystem: Engineered > Bioreactor > EBPR >...
ACGTTATAATGGAGGTGATCCAACGATGGCAGGCTCTTGCGGTGGTAACGCACCAAGTTCGCCATCAACAGCAATTCTTTCCCCGAAAAACCCGGCAAAGCACTGTTTTGGATGATGTACTGTCCGTGTTTGTGGTGTCCGCTCCGCTGGATGTAATGCCCCACGTCCACCAGTAAGGTCGAAAAATGAAGCAACTGCCGTTCTTCCGCACTGAAGTTGTGTAGCATCTGCGTTTGGTCGAAGAGGCTCAACGCTAATCGGCTGGTATAGTCTGCCTTCTCAATCGAACAACCGAATTTGACCGCTAAGTTAATGACGGCTTGTTCGCGGGGGTCGCGGGTGAGGTAGGCTTCGGATTGGTCATTGCCCTGTTCGGTGAGGTAATTGGACAGGATGCCTTCCTTCAGCGCGTAGTTGGAGACCTGTATCTCTTCGATGCCGAGCCGTTCCACCAAAAAGTCGGTTAATACCGTCCCCATCAGGATCATATCCACACGGAGGGCTTCCATGCCGGGAATCGTCAGGCGTTCGGCGCGGGTAGAAGAGATCAGTTTTTTAGCTAACTTCTTAAACCGCTTAACGTCAAATCGGTAGCCGTTCAGGTTGTCGGCAAAGTTCTTTTCGCCGGCATCATGCGCTGCTATCACGCCGAAGGTCTCATACGTCCCCGATGAACCGATCAGCGTCTTGATGCGAAATTCTTTGATTTCGGATAAAAGGGCGTGCAGTTCGCGGTCGTAGCAGTCGGTTAAGTTCTGAATTTGAGTGGGCGAGATTTGGTCAAAAGCACCCGTGATGTCGGTCATGCGTTGCGCGCCGATGTTCACACTGCGGAGGAGTTTGGCATTCTGGCGGTTACCGACGATGAATTCTACCGAGCCTCCGCCGATGTCCACGATGAGTACATCTTGATGCACGGGCAGTGCCAAGCCGTACTTTACCCCCTGATAGATCAGTGCCGCCTCTTCGTTACCGTTGATGATTTGGATTTCGATGCCCGTTTGGGCGTAGGCTTCGGTAACAAAGTCCTTGCCGTTATCTGCCGACCGGATGGCACTGGTGGCAAACGCTAATACTCTGGAAACGGGCTTGGAATCGAGTAAGGTCTTGATTTTCAGCAGGGCTTGCATCCCCCGTTGGTAGGCTTCGGGGGCAAGGGTGTGGGAGGCAAAACCGCCTTCGCCCAACTTAACGGCTTCCCGAAATTTATCTATCACGCGCATTTCACCCGTCGGGGTGATCTCGATGATGAGGACATGAAACGTATTCGTTCCTAAGTCAATAACGGCGATTGTTTCGGCTACGGGCATTGGGCTGGTCATCGGCGCAAAAATACGAGGTTATCGCATGGAAATAGCGATACAGGGGCTAAATTATCAACGACAAGTTCTTGGCATAGGGTAGGGATCATTCCTCCATATTTCATACCTTTACGGGCTAATCCCTATATACTCTAATCCCCTTGGTACTATGTTCCGCATTCCCGTTACGCCCGAGCAGGTGATCGTTAAGATGAAAAAAGATGGTTCGGAAACCACAACCAACTTAGCTGAACGCATAAAACTGCATCAGGAGTGGCTCGGGGAGTTGAATACACTTGCTTCCACAACAAAGAAGACAAAAGAAGAATTGATTAAAGACAATGTTGAGCAAATAGCTACGAGTACTATACGGCTAAATTGGTCTGAGTTTAAGTTACATAACTTGGAGATAAATTCAGAACAATTACCTGAAAAAAGTAGAGGGTATTATAACCTAATGAATTTTGTTTATAATACCTTCAAGATTCTTTCAGGCATCTCAATTATAGTTATATTAATCATATTATTTAGTGTTTATTTTGAATATATTTTGCAAATAATATTTACTGTGATTATATCACTAATATCAGTATTCTTGCTAAGAAAAAAATATCCATCACGAAAAGAAGCCATAGAAGTTCTTTATCTGCTCCTTATTATCTCTATATATTTTATTGGAATAGTATCCCTATTTTTTAAATTAAAAGAATATATATATATGTATTCTGTGTTTATGAGTGCTGTAGTTGCTATAAACTCATGGATAGTATACATTGATGAAAGACTAATGTTTAAGATTATGCCAATTTCAATAAAATTAGAGAAATTGGATTTATCATATGCCCTTATAGCTAAGACATCGCTTAAAAATTCAATTTTTAATAATTGTATCTTGAATAGGGTTGACTTTTCCGCTACCTCGCTAAAAAATAGTTCGTTCAATAATGTGGTTACCGATTATCTTATTTTTGACACCAAAACATTAAAACTTACATCAAAAATCAATGGTGGGATTGTAGGTGTTAATGGAATGATTTTGTCTCAAAATACATATCCAACCAAAGCATACTTGTTGGATAGCAAAGTTGATCCCTCAACAGAAAGGGTGGGAAATGCAGATGTTGCATCTAAAAATTTAGAATATGCCCGACATGTTTTTGGAGTGTACTTGATTCTAGCTCTTTTAGTGTTGGTTAATATTTTTGTTTATAAAGGTTGGATAATAGTTGATCCACATAAAACCAGTGAACAAATACTCTTTTTTGGCAATATGATGGTTCATTTGTCCATAAAATTGCTTTATTATGCTGTTGGGGTAGCATCAGCAATAATTTTGTTTGTGGTTAGTTCCTCCGTGAAGGAAGCATTTATCATCTTTGAACATACAACTAAAATGGATGAGATTGTAAAAATTACTAGTCTACCATGGATTTTAACCAAAAAAGCAGATAAAAGAAGTAATGAAAATGACCTTGAAAAACTAATAAAGCAGTATATTAATCTCGTTGGATCATTTTTAGATAACGAGAACACAAAAAAATATCTTCGTTATATTCTCTTTATCCCTTATGCTATAATCCTTTTCTTAGCGCTAGGTATCAAGTTGATATTTTGGTCATCAATTCTCTATTTGATTAAAATGCGTTAATGGATAGCTGCTCCAATAGTCCGTATTTTAATGATCTTTTGTGTACCATTCTTATTAGCATGGAGACTCTGGGAGAAGTATGATTTTACTAATTTTCATGTCATTAAATACAGCAATTTATTGTATTATGATATGAGTTTTTTAGAGTATATAGATGACTGTTTTGGGTTTAAGCTGATTTCTTATATCGTTATTCTGATCGGCTTATTTCTGGTCTGCGCTAACCTCTTTTGGGAAACCCAACAGTTCCAACGTCCTTTCCTTTACGACCCCGACAAAGAAAAAGAGGAAAAAGACCGCAAGAAAAACGCCGAAGAATCGCTTGCCAAGATCGAGGAACATCTATCGGGTATCTCCGATTGGATCAAAGACCAACAAAACCAATCCAAACGGTCATAGGCTTTTCCGTAAAATAGCGGACTGTTGGGCGGTGTCGGATGTCCTTTTTCCCGTACCTTTGCGGGGTAATCACAGCGATGAAAGTCATTGAGCATCTTGCGTCAGCAAAGAATCCTTTGGTCAGTGTGGAGATCATCCCGCCGCGAAGGGGTGGTAATATCGGCAGAATCCATCAGGCGATTGAGTCCATCCTGCCCTTCAACCCACCCTTTATTGACGTTACCAGCCACTCCGCCGAAGTCATCTACGATGAACGCGCCGACGGCACCTACCGCCGAATCGTGAAACGGAAAAGTCCCGGAACGTTCGGTCTGTGCGCCGCCATCAAGTACAAATACAACGTGGACCCCGTTCCGCATATTCTTTGCAACGGCTTCACCCGCGAGGAAACGGAGGATGCCCTCATCGAATTGAACTACTTGGGCGTGGAAAACCTGCTTCTCATTCGGGGCGATACCAAGTACAGCAAACCCCTCCGCGAAGGCAGAAGCACCAACCAATACGCCCACGACCTCGTCAGCCAAGTATCCAACATGAATAAAGGCATTTATCTGGATGACCTGATGGACGTTTCGGCGACCGACTTCTGTATCGGCGTGGCGGCGTATCCCGAAAAACACATCGAAGCCCCCAACCTTAAATTCGACCTCGAAATCTTACACAAAAAGCAGGAAGCGGGTGCGCATTATGCCTGTACCCAAATGTTTTTTGATAATAAAGCCTATTTCGACTTCGTGAAACGGGCGAGGGATATGGATATTACCATCCCCATCATACCGGGACTTAAAATTTTGACAAAAAAAGCCCAACTCCATTCCTTACCCGCTATTTTTTTCACCAACTTTCCCGAAGAATTAACCGATCAACTGATGTGGGCGGAGAACGACCGCGCCGTACTCGACATCGGTATTCAGTGGGCAGTGAAGCAGTCGGTCGAACTCTTAGAACGGGGTGTACCCTCCTTGCACTATTACATCATGCAGGATACCACGCCTTTCGTTCGGTTTATGAAAGAATTTTCTAAATACCTTTAATACATCAATCCACGCATTCACATTCTTACACGACCTATGAACGCTATTCCAACCTTAGACCTCAACGACTTCACGAACGGTTCGCCCGAACAGCGCAACGCCTTCGTGCAGAACATCGGCAAAGCCTACGAAGAAATCGGCTTTATCGCCCTCAAAAACTATGGTTTAGCCCCCCAAACGGAAACCCAACTCTACCAAACCGTGCAGGACTTTTTTGCCCTGCCGGATGAAGTGAAGATGAAATACGACGGTTCGCACATCGCGGGACAGCGCGGCTACACGCCCAAAGACCGCGAACATGCCAAAGGCAGAAACGTGGGCGACCTCAAGGAATTTTACCACGTGGGGCAACCCGTTACCGGGCTGGATGATGCCACTAAAAACTATCTGCCCAACGTCTTCCCGACCGAAGTAGCGCAGTTCGAGCAGATCACGGTGGAAACGTATCGAAAGCTGGAAGAGGCAGGCAGAAACGTTTTACGGGCATTGGCTTTGTATCTGGGATTGGAAGAAAACTATTTCGATGACAAAGTGAAGCATGGCGAAAGCATCTTGCGTCCCATCCATTATTACCCGATTACCGACCCCGATGCTGTGCCGGAAGGTGCGGTGCGTTCCGCCGAACATGAAGACATCAACCTCATCACCTTGCTGATGGGTGCGAGTGCCGAAGGTTTGGAGGTACTGAACAAAAACAACGAGTGGATCGCAGTAACCTCGATTCCCGAGTGTGTCGTAGTGAATGTGGGCGATATGCTTCAACGGCTGACGAATAACCGATTACGTTCCACCACCCACCGCGTGGTCAACCCACCGAGAGAGAAGATGAACACGCCCCGCTATTCGATACCGTTTTTCATGCACCCACGTTCGGATATGGATTTGACCTGCTTGGATTCGTGTATTACGGCTGACCGTCCCAAAGCCTATTCCGACACTACCGCCGGCGAATACTTGAACGAACGTTTGCGGGAGATTGGCTTGCTGAAGTAAAATCTCTTGGATTATCAACGTTTTAGCCCAACAAAAACGGCATCCGTCCCCATGAATAAGGCGGATGCCGTTGGCTCTATTTTACTTGAAAGTATATTACTCTACCATCAGCTTAACTGTATGCTGACCTTGCGCATTAATGAACGTCAATAGATAGTAGCCAGCACTCACTCCCGATAAGGAAAGCATACCTTCCTCCGAATCAAGGCTTCCTTCTTTCACAAGGCGACCGCTTAAATCCGTGAGGCGTAGGCGGATTTGCTCCGTTACCCACGGAGATGAATGAATGGTAACCTGTTCGCGGGCGGGATTGGGGTAAACACGGATGGATGAATTTGTAAAAGCATTTTCGTTACGTCCGGTATAGGTAAAGACATTTGATTTTGCGGAACAGCCCCCCTGTGTGGTTACTACGTAGTAATTTCCTGCCCTTGCCGGCAAGAACGAACGATCTACTGCTCCGGGAATGATACCGTTTTCGTCATACCATTGGTTACCGGAGGAAGCACTGGAAACCAACAGCTTACCGTTACGAGTGATGTTTGGCACTGTGGGTGAAGGTTTAATCGTCAGCTTGGTTTCAGAGGACGAACCAACCATTTGGGGTAAGGAAGCCGTTACACGGACGCGATACTGACTTCCGGCAACTAAATCATTGGGCAAAACGGCGATCAGGGTGATTTTTTCATCTATTGCACTGCCTTGATCTAAAGAGCCGATGACTTGGGGCAGGTCAAACGAGCCGTTAGCATCGGAAATCATTGCCGTGAAGGTATTTCTGCTGGAGAAGGCTACTTTCGTTTGGAATGGCACAAAGACCGTATCCCCGGCACAATAGCTACTCGGGTCTATCGCTAAAGTGATGAGATCGGAAACGATGGGAGCTTTATAAGTGATGACGAGTTGGGGGTGGAGTTCGGTTGCCGCATTTTCTTTGGTCGCAAACCAAAGCATCCGATATGGTGTTTCATTCAATACTTTGATCTGAAAACCAAAACTGGAGCTTTGATTTTGAAGAATGATCTTTACTAAATCGGTAACGTCAACCTTATAATTTTGATATTTATCGGTAAATGGATCATTGATGACCACTTCGCTTGCATCTGTAACATTCGGTTTGTTATTCCAAGTAAGGGTTGCTTCTTGCCAGTTCGCTGTGATGCGTTGAATCGTAAATTGATTTTCACCACTATTTATGTGAGCAGGATTACCGTTTTTGGAAAAACCGAATAACAACAACTCTGCTTTCTGTACTTCTGCACCTTGCGGTAAAGAATCCCAGTTGAAATCTAAATATGCTCGATTGACACCCCGATCACCGTCATACGTCCATGCGCCGGCATTCATAGCGGCATAGTTTCCTAATGGAGAATTAACATAATCGCGGCGAGAATCCGAACGGGCATCCTTTGTACACCGGAGGGTCATTGTTTGTTGCGCGAAAAGGGAAAAAGAGCAAAACGCCAATACAAGCGTCAATAGTAAAGACTTCATCACTGAGTAAGCGATTAGTAAAAAATTAGACAAATATAGGGAGAAAATTCGCAACTGAAATAAAAGTAAAACAAAATCCAAACAAAAACGGCATCCATCCCCATGAATAAGGCGGATGCCGTTGGCTCTATTTTTACTTGAAAATAAATTACTCTACCATCAGTTTAACTGTTTGTTGACCTTGCGCACTGCTGACCGTCAATAGATAACAGCCGGCACTCACTCCCGATAAGGAAAGCATCCCTTCCTCCGAATCAAGGCTTTGTTCTTTCACAAAGCGACCGCTTAAATCCGTGAGGCACAGGCGGATTTGCTGCACCACTTCTTTCGATAAGCGGATGCGTTTACCTGCGGATCGGTATCTATAAACAGGCATTTGAATTCATACGCGGCGGCTAAGTTAATGGCAGTGGTTGTCTTCTCGACCCCTCCTTTTTGGTTGGCGATGGTGAATACCTTATGCAGATACTATGATTTTTGTTAATTCGTCATGCAAAGCTACTTATTTTTCGCCCGCCCGTGTTGAAAAAAAACGCAATTATTCCCAGTCGCTATTTCGGGCGTTTTGGAAAGTCGGGAAAGGGCAATGATAAATTTAATTTTAGATTAAGGGTAGTAGTTCGGAAATTTTGTTAGAAGATGTATCTTTGACTATTGTTACAGAATAATGTCGTACAACTTTCTACTCGCCTTAGCGACTGCTCAATCATTGGATTCATTAGCAACCGATTGTAAATCCGTTCGGATAGCCAATAATGTGGAGACGTATTTTAATTTCAGCGAAAACACTTATAATCCAAATTGTGGTCAATGGATCAATATCATCATTCGATTAACGGATTCGGACGTAGTTTGGTTGGATAATTTACAGAACAACATATCCGTAAATATTAACAATCGCTACAAAAACTCATTTTTTAGTCCCATTGAGATACAGGAGATCATAGATTCCGCCATAACCGACTATGCTTCAGATGGTGAATTATTTTTTTCATATGACTTATGTTATTTCGGGAATGATCCTGAAAATATAAACTATTTTCACTTGAAGGGAACAGTGTGTTACAAAGAAGAGATTGACTATTTTTTGACTAAGGAAAATATGATTCGGTTGTTATTCCTTACATTTCCGCACTGTGTACATATTATAGGCTTTGATTATATCTGGGAAGATGGCTCTCCACATAAAAATGAGGATCAAGTCATCTATAATGGCGTTATTTGGTATCCCGATTCATACGACTACGATACGGAAACCGTCCCTGTCTTATTTTTTAAGAATGATGAACTTATTTATAGGCGGACTGATTTGTGTTAAATGCATTGCATTTTCATAAAAACAGTCATTTTTTAATTAAAAAGCAGATGAATCTTAACAAGCGTTCAACCTCAAAATAGGATTGAACGGGTTGTTTTATAATCTAAAGGTTGGTGAATAATACTCAAAATGATAGTAATTATTTGTAATATTTTATTGCAAAATGTTACAATATTTATTAATAAAGTATTCATTGTTTTGAGCAAAATAATTAAAGACATGTCGTTATATTATTTGAAAAACAGTTATAGCTGGGTTTGTGAAACATAGCTATCTACCTCCCCGCCAACAAATATAATACCGCCATCCGCACCGCCACCCCGTGCGTAACTTGGTCTAAGATCAGGGCTTGTGGGCTGTCGGCAACTTCGGTAGTGAGTTCCACCCCACGATTGATCGGTCCCGGATGTAAAATGGTCAGCGGTTTGGAGATGCCGGCTAACACTTCGGGCGTGATGCCGAAAAGTGTCGTGTATTCCCGCGACGACGGAAAGTAACGTATGTTCTGCCGTTCCAACTGAATGCGGAGGACGTTCACCGCATCGCACCAATTTAAGAATTTCGTCCGGTCGTATTCAATCGTTACGCCCAGCGATTCCACATACTTAGGTAAAAGGGTTGGTGGCGCGCAGACTTTGACCTCTGCCCCTAACTTATTCAGTAAGAAAATGTTGGATAATGCTACCCTACTGTGCAGAATATCACCTAAAATGCCGACTTTCAGCCCCTTTAATGTGCCGAATTTTTGGAGGAGTGTGTAGCCGTCAAGAAGGGCTTGGGTGGGATGTTCATGCGTACCGTCGCCGGCGTTGATGATGTTGGCTTGGATATGACGGGCAAGAAAATGGGGCGCGCCCGGCTTGGAATGCCGAATGACGATCATATCCACCTTCATCGCTAAGATATTCTGTACGGTATCAAGGAGCGTTTCGCCCTTCGCCACACTGGAGGTGGAAGCCGAAAAGTTAACAATATCGGCAGAAAGTCGCCGCTCCGCTAATTCAAACGAAACGCGGGTGCGGGTCGAATTTTCAAAGAAAAGGTTGGCGACGCAGATGTCGTTCAGCGACGGCACTTTCTTAATCGGACGGCTGAGGACGTTCATAAATTCATCCGCCGTTTGGAAGATTTGTTCGATGTCCGAAACGGTGAGGTCTTTAATCCCCAACAGGTGCGAAACCGATAAGTGCGAGCGTGCCATACGGGCGCAATTTCGGGTGAAGCGGGCGAAAAAGCAAAGATTGGGGTTTTGAACGTATTGATTAGCTTAGCATAGGACTTAATGGGCAAACAATTCCCCTACCGTCTTCCAGTTAACCACGTGCCAAAAGGCATCGATATAATCCGCACGCCGGTTCTGGTATTTAAGGTAATAGGCGTGTTCCCATACATCTAAGCCTAAGATCGGTTTGCCCTTCACCGGCACAAAATCCATTAAGGGATAATCCTGATTGGGTGTCGTGATGATCTCTAACTTGCGATTCGGCGTTTGAATCAGCCATACCCAACCTGACCCGAAAACGGACTTGCCTGCCTCGCTGAACTTTTTTTGAAAGTCCGCAACCGACCCGAATGTCGCCTTTAAGGCTTCCGCCAACCCCCCCGACGGCTGTTGGTCTTTTTGCGGGGAAAGCAACTGCCAAAATAGCGTATGGTTCAGGTGTCCCCCGCCGTTATTACGGATTTTTTGGCGGACGTTTTCCGGTAATGTCTGCACCTGCGTCAAAAAGTCCGCCGAACCCGAAGCCGTCGCCAGCAGTTTGGAGCTTGCTAAGGCATCGTTCAGATTTTTGACGTATGCCGCGTGGTGCTTGCTGTAATGGATTTCCATCGTGCGGGCATCAAAATACGGTTCTAAGGCATCGAAGGCGTAGGGAAGCGGGGCTTGGGTAAATCCGGCATCACTAAGCCCCAAAAACGGTTTTGCCCACGAAAATTCGGGTAATAATGCCCAAAAGATACCCGCAGCAGCGGTTTGGGAGAGGAAATTACGTCTATCCATAATGGCTTTGGAGTTATAAACAGTATCCGTAACGAACCGGTTACCCATCGGTGGAATAACCTTTTCGGTAGCGTTCCGTAAAATAAAGTAAATTCACGCTACGTTTTCCGGTATAACATTATCCTTTAATCAAAAATCGGGCAAGTAACCCTGTAACTGATTATTTTATACTATCTTCGTAGCGAATAAGATTTGCCCTACTCCTTGCAAAAGGGATAAATTTTTTTTCACTTCATTGCGAAAAAATGAATCTTTTGGCAGGAATTTTGTCAACTCTTATTTGAATCTCTATTCATTCAGCAAAAGGTGGCCTATTATCTTCATACTCGTACATTCAAGCAAAGATTGCTGTTTCTGCTTATTCTTTGCTTCCCTTTCAGCCGAGCGGCTCTGGCACAAGAGGAACGGCAAGAAGTGATCTTGGTGCAAATAGACCCGTCGCTGAAGCTGACTGCTAAGCAATGCTTGGACGATGCTTATAATAACAGCTCGCAACGCATTGTCATCCGTCCAAGCGATACGCTTGCTAACCTGCCTAAGTTCATTGACCGCGAATCCGCCGTCATCGAAACCAAGTGCTTTTACCCCGACCTGAAACTGATCTACAAAGAGCATACGTACATCCTGAGTACCTATTGCGGAACGATCTATAAGTTTCGGAACAGTGCGCCCTTTGTTCCCGGTAACAAGGTTCTGGCGAATGACTTTATCTTCACCGAAAGCCTCGTCCTGTACTTCGAGCGGTTAAAGAACAAATATTTCTGGGAGAAATTTGAGGTCTTTTATCAAGAAACCAACCTCACCACGCCATCGGCTTACCAAATCTACCAAGCCGAACAGCAGTCCGATGCTTACAAAAATAAAGTAGCCAAGAAAACCCAAAAGATTGAAGACCAAAACGGTAAGGTAGAACTGCCAACCATCGTCGTGGGTTCAAAATCTTCTACGACTATAACTACCGGCAATTCGGTCAACGTGGAGACAAAAGTTGAACCTAAGCCGAAAGTCGAAGCTAAGCCCGTCGCCGAACCAAAAGTCGAGCCGAAAGCGGAAACAAAAACCGTCGTTCAACCGAAAGTGGAAGCTAAGCCCGTCGCAGAACCAAAAGTCGAGCCGAAGGTAGAAGCTAAGCCCGTCGCAGAACCAAAAGTTGAGCCGAAAGCGGAAACAAAACCCGTCGCTGAAACAAAAGTCGAGCCGAAGGTAGAAGCTAAGCCCGTCGCAGAACCAAAAGTTGAGCCGAAAGCGGAAACAAAACCCGTTGCCGAACCAAAAGTTGAGCCGAAAACGGAAGCTAAGCCCGTCGTTCAACCGAAAGTGGAAGCTAAGCCCGTCGCTGAACCAAAAGTTGAGCCGAAAGCGGAAACAAAACCCGTCGCAGAACCCAAAGTTGAGCCGAAAGCGGAAACAAAACCCGTTGCCGAACCAAAAGTTGAGCCGAAAGCGGAAACAAAACCCGTCGCAGAACCCAAAGTTGAGCCGAAAGCGGAAACAAAACCCGTTGCCGAACCAAAAGTCGAGCCGAAAGCGGAAGCTAAACCCCTTGCTGAGCCGAAAGCGGAAACAAAACCCGTCGTTCAACCGAAAGTGGAAGCTAAGCCCGTCGCAGAACCAAAAGTCGAGCCGAAAACGGAAGCTAAACCCCTTGCTGAGCCGAAAGCGGAAACAAAACCCCTTGCTGAGCCGAAAGCGGAACATAATCCACGCAAAGCGGCGAATCCTTCGGGGATTATCACCACCGGTGGTTTGTATGAAAAACCGCGCCACGCGAAATCCAACCCGCCGAAGCCACCCGTAGCCGAAAATAAAACCGCCGCCACACCTGCCGAACCTAAATCCGTAACCGTTCCGGCGAAAACAGCGACTACCGTTAATACAGCTACCACAACTACCACAGCTAATAAGCCCACGACGGCGACTACTCCCTCCGTAGCGGAAACGAAACCTGCCTTGAAGCGACCCGAAAGTCCGACGGGGACTAAAGCATTAGTGTTACCCACTACGAATAGCAAGCCGATCAATAACCAACTGAATAGCGATATTGATAAAGAGACGGATGATGACTTAGACACTGAAACGTCCGGCGAAGCCTTGGATAAAGACCATGGCGACAATCACCATGATGCCAAACACGCCCACGACGACCACCACGACAACCTCAAGGAATTAGAGGAAGGCGATGATGACGACCTCGATAACATGATGGGCGGTGATGAGGATGATGGAGGCGATGAGGATGACGACGACGACATGGACTTCAAGCGTTAAGCCAGACTCAAAAAGATATTTACCTTTTTCTATTCAATAGAGCCACCAATGGGAAAGCGTTACCTTGTGTTTCGCTTTTTTTTATTTTGCGGAGGCATCTTTGAAATAACGTGAGGTTTGGCTCAATTATACCTGATAATCAGGCAGATTTAGCTGAACCTCATGTAACAATAATAGATTGGCTTCACCGATAGTGATTTCTCAAACGATGCGATTCTTCCCTAAGAGTTGGTAGTCTTCTTGCCCATCCTTTTAATCTTTAATCATATCTTTAGCCTGAAAAGAGACTTGGAGAGGTATGATGGTTTGAATTTCCCCCAAGGCATCGCAGAATTCTAAATGGATCGTTAACGGTTTTATGGTATCTAAATGGCTATTTTCGCCTACTGTATTATTTTTGATAGATGCCCGAAATTGCATAAGAATAGCTTTATGCGGAAAGAGCAAGCAATGCTTAAATCCATGTAATACCGAAACGGATTGGTTATTCATTTTTACATCACCTAAATAATAAATGCTGTTTGATTTATTCTCTATTTCAATGATACTGATAATCGTAGTATCATTGATTAGTGAAAACCCGAAATCCCGACTCGATAAAACCGAAATACTATCAGCAGTGGGCGTTTGGATAGCTAGTTTTTGGAAATATCTATCCGGTAATATCGCCTTTTCACGAAAGGAGTTAATGGGATTGCTTTGAAATAGAAAATTTGACATGCGTGTCGTGCATGTATGGTTATTATTTATTAGCTTCAGTGAATAATAGATGGGGTACGGATAAGGATAATTTAATCCTAACGAGTCCGCTTTGATAAAACCCGAACTCAGCCAAGCCTGTAAGCGATAAAACTTATAGCGATACATCCCTGATTTTCGTGGAGGCAGATAGCGTGTTACCGTACTTCCCAAACCCTGCGCCTTATAATGACGAACGTCAATACCGATCGAATCGCAAACATTGATTAGTTTGATATACACGAGTGCCATCGAATCGGTTTGCGTAATCAGATAACTGTACTTTTCCGGTCCTTCAACTTTTAAGCATTGGCATAAAGTGGAATCTTCAATCATCTGTCCGATTGCCACGAAGGGTAAATAAATGAAAACTAAGCAGAGTATATTAGTAAGAATGCGATACATCACAGGAAATCAGCGATTATGTACTGCTTCATCAAACCGGACGATCAAGTAAACAGATTCGTTGGAAATACACCCCTTTAACGCAAAAAACGCCTGTTTAAAAGCCTTTCCGAAACTATTTAGTAATTTTGTGAAAGTTATTCATAAGTAAACATGCGGAACAAAAAGTTTTGGCTGTACCTGGGATTAGTAGTTGTGCTAACATATACCCTTATGTACTTGTACCCGCTTTATAAACCCGGACCTGATCTAAAAGATGACCGAATCATTTTCTTATTCCGTGTAGTTATTCTCACCTTCTTAAAAGATTTATATGACATTAAGTTTCTGTCTCGAAAAATGCTCCTGTTATTCTTTTTGTTTTCTGTATTGGTCTATATCCTTGATATACCCACAAACCATATAGGATGGACTAATTTTCAATTTTTTACGAAACTATTGATATTGAATACCTCCTTTGGAGCATTATGGTTTATTCATATTCCTGTATTTCTCTGCACCTATTTGGTCATGTTTTACGCTTTTGCACCTAAGATAAAGCAACCAAGACGACCTTCCAATCCTTTTTAGCCTTTCACCATAACTTGCTACGATATTCACCTCCGTTGGAGTGAGGAAGACCAATCCTTCATCGCTGAAGTCCCCGAACTCCCCCGCTGTATGGCGGACGGTGATTACTACCAAGAAGCACTGGCAAATGCACAGATCATCATCGCCGAATGGATCGAAACCGCCCAAATACTCGGCAGGAGCATTCCTCAGCCCCAAATACACCCCTTTAACGCAAAAAACGCCTGATTAAAAGCCTTTCCACGTATCTTTGTGTTTTAATCGGCTTAAAATCATGTGTTTGCGTTTCCGGCTTACGGCTCTTTTCGTCCTGCTGACCTCCGCCTTATTCGCCCAAGAGGTTTTACAACTCAACATAACCGCTACGCCCCTCCGCTGTGGGGATGACGGTACAGGGGTGATCGTCCTGTCGGGGTCGGGTGGTGTGCCGCCTTACCTCTATTCCATCAATACCCAACCCTTTGGCGAACAGCGCATCTTCCGAAACTTACAAGGCGGAACGTATCGTGTGCGTGTGCGGGATACTCGTGGTTCGGAAGTAACTCAAAACGCCACCATCATCTCGCCCGAACCCCTCCGCTGGAATCTCAATGCCCGCATCATCACCCAACCTTCAGGTTGTAACCAATATGATGCACGCATCGTGTCGCCTGCTACGGGGGGAATGCCCGAACTCATCTATACCCTAAACGGTCGCTTTGCCAACAAAACGGGGACGTTTGATAATCTGCCGGGGGGAATGCACTTCCTCCGCGTAACGGATACCAACGGCTGTTATATCGAAGATAGCGTACTCCTCATTGACCCTGCCCTAAATATCGCCATCCGAACCACCGTGCTGAATGAACCCCTCTGCGCGGGTGAAAGTCTGGGTTCGTTTGAAGTTTCGGTAGCAGGTGGTATTCCTCCCTATGAATATTCGTTGGATGGTTTAGAATATCAGAGCGAAAACAAGTTCGACAACCTGCGGGGCGGATACGTCTATCAGGTTTTTGTGAAAGGTGCGAATGACTGCTTCAACACTGCCGATGTCCTCATCCGTGAACCGCTCCCGCTGACCGTGAACGTTACGGCGAAAAATCCCCAATGCGATGCCCCCGACGGACGGCTGACCTTCAGTGTATCGGGCGGGGTGAAGCCCTATCGCTATTCAATCAACGGCGGGCAGACCTTCGTTTCCGATTCGGTTTTTAATCAACTGAGCTACGGACCCTACGCATGGACGGTGCGCGATGCCAACAACTGTACTTTCTCTGACCGAAGCATTTTACAAAAGTCGGTGGATTTTCCCGTGAAAGTTACGGCACAAAACCCCGCCTGTAATCTGGCACAGAACGGCTCTATTCGCGTGGAAGTAACCGACGGTGAAGGTCCTTACGAATATTCCATTGACGGTTTAACCTTCGTAAAAAACAATTTCTTTGACAGTCTCCGTGCGGGTAGGTACGTCATCACCATCCGTAACGTGAACGATTGCACTGATACTGTGATGGTTACCCTCGGCGAATCCAATGATCTCGCCTTTGAAACCGACATCCGCTACCCGGATTGTATCGGCAACGGTGGCGATGCGGGTAACGGAATCATCACTATCAAAGGTTCGGGAGGGAAAAGACCTTATCGTTACTCGCTCGATGGGATCAACTTCCAAGCCGACTCCGTTTTCCGTAATCGGACGGCAACCCCAACGTGGGTCTATATCTTGGATGCTAATAACTGCTTCGTGAGTAAATATTACAATATCTTCCCGCAGGCAAATAACATTAACGTCAGCTTAGAGAGCAAAGCTCCGACTTGTGCCGGTGCTTTTAACGGTTCGATCAAGATCACGGCATCAGGTACCAACGCGCCCTTTCAATATAACCTTAACAGCGGAAGCTGGCAGTCAAGCAGTGAGTTTACCTCGTTAGGTTCGGATAGTTATGTGGTGGGCATCATGGATCGTAACGGATGTGTTACCTTCCGAACGGTAGAACTCTATTCACCGATGGCGTTGGAAGTAACGGCTACCATCCTCAACGTCTCCTGTTTAGGTAGAGATGACGGCACTATTACGATGAACGTTAC
>Ga0209573_1003711_pt1 | contig 16214 bp, 11 predicted proteins | sample TNRBio252014_DNA_FD_185870 | JGI IMG/M metagenome (GOLD analysis project Ga0209573, IMG submission 185870) | Wastewater treatment Type I Accumulibacter community from EBPR Bioreactor in Madison, WI, USA - TNR Reactor_6/25/2014_ DNA (SPAdes)... | ecosystem: Engineered > Bioreactor > EBPR >...
AGCGGCAAATCTTCCATCATGAATCTGGTCTGTCGCTTCTACCTGCCGCAAGCAGGTCAGATTCTGATTGATGGACACAATCTCCGTGAACTTGACGGGCTGTCGTTCCACCGCCAGATGGGAATCGTGCAGCAGCAGAATTTTTTGTTCACCGGCACCGTTGCCGACAACATCCGCTTCGCTCGGCCCGAGGCATCGGATGCCGACATTCTGACGGTACTGAGGCACCTGGATTGTGAAGACCTGATGACGTCACTGCCGGACGGACTGCGTACACAGGTCGGAGAAGGGGGCTCGTCCATCAGTTCCGGACAGCGACAACTGATCTGCTTTGCTCGAGCCATGCTGGCAGATCCGGCCATTCTGGTGCTGGATGAAGCCACCAGCAGCATCGACAGCGCCACGGAATCGCGACTGCAGAAGTCGCTCGAACGGCTGCTCGATGGTCGCACGGCATTCGTCGTCGCGCATCGACTGAGCACCATTCGCAGCGCCGATCTGGTGTTGGTGCTCGACCACGGAGAAATTGTCGAACGCGGCACCCATGACGAACTGCTGTGCCGACGCGGAGCCTACTGGCGACTGCACGAAAAATTCAGCCAGACAAGGGATGAGATCCCTTAACCCGGTTGAGCCTGACGGCTCGTTGACAAAATCCGCTCGCGTTGTTCGCTGTCTGCAACCAAGTGCGCACGGCGGAGCAATGAGACGGAGTCCGACGCCGAATGCGCAGACTTGAGACTCTTTTGCAGGAACTCCGCAGCAGCCGGGAAATTTCTCCAGCGGCGCGGTTCAATGTGACGATGCAGGATTGAGCCGATCGATTGCCTTCTGGCGTGAAATGATCTTCGTCCTGTCCGGAAACTCGTCGCATGACGCTGACCGAATATCGCATCGAATCCGATCTGTTCGGCGGCCCGCTGGATCTGCTGCTGCATCTGGTTCGCCGACACGAGGTGGACGTCTGCAGCATGTCGCTGTCGCGAATCACCACCGACTTTCTGGACTACATCGAAGTCCTGGAGTTTCTGGATTTCGACCTGATCGGTGACTTCGTGGTTGTGGCCAGCACTCTGCTGGAGATCAAAAGCCGCGAGGTTCTTCCCAGTGAAGCCGTCACTGAAGAATCAGATGACGAAGAAGAAACCGGAAGTGACCTGATCGCGCGGCTGATGGAATACCGCCGTTACAAGGAAGCCGCCCGGATTCTGGAGATCCGTGGCGCTGAGTGGCTGGAACGCTTTCCACGACTCAGTAACGATCGCCCCGCCGCTGGACGTGACCGCGCCGATGATCGAATTCGCGAAGTGGAACTTTGGGATTTGGTCAGTGCGTTGTCCCGCATTGTCCGCATCCCGAATCTCGAACGGGAAATCAGCATCCGCATGGATGAGACTCCTCTGGCCGTGTTTCAGGAACGCATTCGCGAACGCATCGTTCTGGAAGGCCGCGCTGCCTTCAGCTCGTTCTTCGATGGTGAAAGAGTGCAGTCCCGCATTGTGGGGATCTTTCTCGCCATCCTGGAACTGATTCGCCACGAAGGCTACCGCGCTGAACAGCCTGTGGATTTCGATGAAATCTGGATCCTGGCACCTGTTGCTTGATTCAGACCTCTGATTCCCCCAGGACGATTATCGTTTGCGGCACTCGCGACATTCGCTGTCATCGGCAGTATGGTCGCAATCCGGGCAGCGAGGATCCGGCATGCGAGCCAGATACGAGGGACCGTAGTTCGACATCCCGTCACTCAGGGCGTACGGCTCGTAATCCATCCGGAAACCATCACATGGCGTGGCGAACAGGTTGCCAAAACCACGAGGCCGGAACGGTTCGGGAGCACATCGCTGATACTGAGTCAGCGACGCGGCTTTGGGACGATACCAACTGGTGAACTTATCCATCGGCGCGGGGAAATGATGAAACCCATTCCCGGCGGATCCTGGGGCTCCCAGATCCGGAGACTGCCGAATGAATGCATATCCATTGAAGGCATCAGCCGGCATTTTGGCTTCGCCTGTCCGCTTGGCCGCAAACTTTGCCAGCGAATGCGGACTGGGCACCAGTCCCGGAATAGCGGTGGTACTGCCAATCTGTGGCATGCCATCCGGCGTAACGCCGCCCTGAGGTACGCCAGCGGGAGTGCTGCCGACGGACGGTACGCGGTCCTGAGCAAACGAAGTCAACTGCAGGGCCAGTACGGCCACCACATAAACTGCCAGTGACGCGACTCGTTTCATGCTTGTCATCCTGACTTTATCATCAAGCTGCGTTCAGCCACCGTGCTGACACCGCCATGTGTCTTCGTCCTGGCCCGGCGGCTCACCTGAACACATTCGCCATCGCAGTTTCAACAGACGCTCACCAACTGCCGAATGAACGCAAGTGGGGGATTGCAACAACCACAACGGTGATTCCCGATCGCCCGCAGAGACGACACATCTGACACAGTCTTATCTGTTTCACATCGCTGGCCTGCCGGTTTCACACCATGGACCAACCAAACCCGGTCCAGAATAGAGTCCGCGTCCCGGATATCCCGAAGATTCGGCTTAACCGGAAAACTCAGTTCGCTCTGCCCCCGATGAGGTCTCCGTGATTTCGGCATGGCCCGCAATGCACTCGTCTCGGCGGAGCAGGATGATTGCCTGGCGAGTTCAACGTTTGAAAACACCTCTCCATACACCTCGAAACAGAAGTGCCACTCCTGCCAGAATCGGGCCCCAGAGTGCCAGATAAAATCCACCAGTGGGTGCATTGCCGTTTGCCGCCAATGCGTACGTTCCACCGGTGATCAACACGCCAATCACAATCAGCAGGCACCCATTCCATGTTTCGTTATTCGCACGTTCACGCTGCTGTGCATTTGCCAGGTCAATGTGTGTCTGAACCCGCTGCTCCTGTTCTGCAGGAGTGAGCGAACGGAACACATTGAAGCCGCAACAGGGACATTCGCCATCGCTCCGGGGAGCCACCTGAAGATCACAATGTGGGCAAACAAGGATCTGCATATTTCGAGCCCAGGATTGATGTGCACAGAAGCGCATCACTGGGATGCTAAGAGCCAGGCGAGTAGATGTTACCGACTGGCAGTAGAACTGGCATTTGTGGCTCTGGTTTCGATCTCCGCACCGCGGGGACCAGCTCGGGCAGAGGCAAACGATCTGGCCTCGATCGGGCTTACCCCCATTGAGCCGTGGATCACAACCAGATGACGACGCGTAAGCTGCACCCCGCAAAAGCCGCCACGGCCTACGGGATTTTCTCTCACCGAATCGCCCAAGAATCACTTTCCCCATTTTAGCCGTTTTATTAGAGTTCTCGGCGGTTGGCAGCTTGCCGAAGCTTCGTGGCATGCCACCAACGCAAATTTGCACGGAAAACAAGGGATTGAAGACGCATTGCCAAACGCTGTCTGACGGCATAGGCAATGACCCGTATTCGTCGTGAATTGAACTCACCGGAATCTGTTCCGAACACAATTTGCGGCGAATGCGTTGACGGAGTGGTTTGAATCGTCCTGTCGGGACATTCAAAAAGGTCGGCATCTTCAGTTGTCGGAAGGGACTCTGATCGATGGCGTTTGAGCCACAGAAATTTATTCACGCAGCCAACATTCGCCTTGATGTTCCCGTCAGTGTTCAAACGACGGAAAAGTTTACTGACGAACTTCGCTTTGCGTTTGAAGACGCCACGCTGCATGCGTTCGACGAAGTCATCAATGCCTGCATCCAGCGCGATGTGGATTTTCTGCTGTTGTCCGGCAATGTCTTTATCGAAGCCGACCGCAGCCTTCGCGCGCGGCTGGCTCTGCTGAAGGGCTTTCGACGACTGCAGGAAGCCAACATTCATGTGTTCGTGCTGCCCGGAGATGCGGATCCCGCTGAAGCGTGGCGCGCGATCCCGGAGCTTTCTGAGAATGTCACCGTCTGTTTCAGCTCAAGCCCCGAACCGATGGAGCTGTATCTGAACGATCAGCTGGCGACCACCGTGTCCGCATCGATGTGGCTGGGTGAAGCAGACGACTTTGGCATCCAGGTTCTGGCGACAGGCGGCGAAGGTGTCCAGCCATTTCGGATTGGCATCATCAGTCGCGCCAAGTATGAAGAATCGCTGCGCATGGCCGCGATGGCAGCATCGGCTTCCGACACAACTCTGTCAGAAAGTCTTCAGAACGTCGCCAGCGGCGAAAAGATCGACAAACCGGACGACAACAAAACACAAACCGACGACGAGACCACTCGCGTCTGGCGATCCCTCGATTCCGAAGACACACCACATCCAAAGAAGGCATCCTCGGCGCATCGGTCGATTCAGCGATCTCCCGAATCTCTGGAAGCAACGGCTGTCGAAGGGCATTCGTCGCTGGATCCGGGATTTCTCCGCTATGTCGATGAACTGCTGCGTGAAGGTCAGCTCAACTACCTGGCTCTGGGCGGCGAAATGTCGCGAACGACATTGTGGCGAGATGACGGCGTTGTCCATTGCCCGGGAACAACTCAGGCCCGCAGTCAGCTGGAATCAGCCGGTGGCTCCTGTTCTCTGGTTCAGGTCGACGCTGCCGGTGAGCTGAGAATCACGCCCGTTGACACCAGTTGTGTGGACTGGAAACAGGTTGAACTGGATGTCGACATTCATACAACACTGTCATCCATCCTGCAGCAGATGAAAACGCGGTTGATTGAACTGAAGCCAGGGGTGGCCGACAAAATCTGGTCCGTGCAGTGGATCCTGCGCGGCGCACTTCCGGTGCTGCAGGAACTGGATCGCAATGATCTGGACGTGGCCGCTGCCGTGGAACTGGACGAACTGCGTCACGCGGGCCGTACGATTCGGCTGCTGCATGATATTCAGTCGATCCCCACAGCGTGGCCGATCGGTGATCCGCCAACCTCACTGGCTGACCAGTTTCAACTGTTGGTCGCGCGCTCGGGAAATCTGACGGATTCGTCGCTGCAGGCACTGATCGACAGCGACAAGGTCCTGTCGACAGGCTGGAAACAGCGGCTGACATCCCTGCTGGCGTCAGTCGATCCGGAATTGGTTCTCGCAAAGATGCGACGTGACGGAGCGCGATGGTTCGAGCCGGATTTCGGCATGTCCGAGATTCTTGCCGAAGATGCGGAAGACATTGAAGTAGAAGAAGACGACATGGATCAGTCGCTGCCCGACGCAGATCCTGAAGTCGAACTGACTGATGACGACGTAACGGATTCCTAGCCGTCGGTTCAGACGGCTCACTGAGGATTTGAGTTGAACAGGATCACACCAGGGGATGTTCAGGATCCCTCGCCAAGGATTTCAGCATGAGGCTGACAGAAATCGACATTGATCGCTTTCGCATCTGGCGCAATCTGCTGTTGCGTCTTGATCCGAAGGGAATGAACGTCATCTATGGCCCCAACGAAGCGGGCAAGACGACACTGATGCGGTTTATCCGCTCGACGTTGTACGGTTACGAGCCGCTGGCCACGGAACCTGCGTGGCATCGTCCGGACGCCGAACAGCCCTGGCGCGGCGCTCTGCGATGCGAACACGGCGGCCGTACGTGGCGAATTCATCGCCGAGCCGAAATGGAAGGACGGGGAAAGGTTCGTCTGTCCGGAGGTCCCTCCGGAATGGACAAGGACTCGGCGCTCAATCATCTGCTGTCCGACACCAGCGAAGACGTTTACACCGACATTTTCGCGGTGGGTGTGCGTGAACTGAATCAACTGGCCACGCTGGGCACGAACCAGGTCGCTGAATACATCTACGGGTTATCGCTGGGTCGTCAGGGGCGTCAGATTCTGGATGCACTTTCGGATCTTCGCGCACGTCGATCCCAGATGTTTGGCGAAGACCTGAAGTCCGGACGCATTCCGCAGTTGTTCGATCGCTATGCAAAGCTGTCCGGTGGCCGCCGGAACTGGGGACAGGCGCGGGACAAACACGCCCGACTGACTCGTCGTCGCCGTGAACTGATCACTGAGATCGAAGAATTGCAGGACCGTGAAGCCACCGTCCGCAATGAATTGAAGGGACTGCGTTTTCTGCAGAGCTGCCACAAGCCGTGGAAACGATCGAAAGACCTTCAGGAAGAATTGTCTCATCTGCCCGTGGTGCTCACCAATCCCACGGAAGCCCTGAAACTTCTTTCCAACGCAGAACGCGATCTTCAGGACGCCTCTGGCCGACGCGACAAGCTCAATGATCAGACCGCGCAGCTGAAGGCACAGGCCGAACGGATTCAACTGGATCCACAGTTCGAAAAAGAACGTTACGCAATTCAGAGTCTGGTAGACCAGGGAGACTGGCTGCGACAGATTGAAGAACAGATTCGTACGGCGGAAGACCGCTCGTCGGAACTTCGCCGCGAGCTCACTCATCAGTTGTCCCTGTTGGGGGATGGATGGACGCTGGAACGATTGGGCAATGTCGACGCTTCACCCGCGGCGCATAACCGACTGCTGGAAGCGGCCCGTCGCTATCACGATGCTCTGCAGCGCCGCGGGAAACTGCGACGCTGGAACCGCAGCATGACCAAACGCAGCACTCGCGAACTGGTCGAGCTGAATCAACAACTGGATGCCCTGGGAATTCCGGTCGATCAGGCCATTGACGCAGAACACGCACGCCTGAAAGAGCTGGAAAACCTGGGACGTCTGCGACTGCAGGAAGAGCAACTCGCACTCAAGATTCAGACGGTACGTCGCGTGATCGACCGCATCGACACGAATGACACGATTCCGGAATGGGTCGACAAAACCATCACCACGATGGGCTGGATCGGCGCTGCGCTGTGTCTGTTTGGCATCGCCACGTTTTCGCTGGGCGGAGAACCTCAGCGAGCACTGGGGGGCGCTCTTGCGGCCGCGGCCTTTGGTTTTGCCGGCATCATGTGGTGGGGTGTTCGTAACGGCTTACGAAATCATTTTGATGCCACCGTCGGGATTCGGATCGACGATATCGCTGATGAAGCTCGTCAGGCCGATCGCCAGTTGCGACTGCTGCAAGAGCGCATTCAGCGAATGTCCATCGTGGATCGCTATCAGCGCAGCGGAGACTCGCAGGCGGAAGACTTCAGATCGTCCACCGCCGAAATGGTAGATCGGATTGGTGACTGCTCGCAGCGAATTGCCGAGCTGGAAGTTCTGCAGCGGAAACAGATGCGAGCGGCCGCGCGACGGATGCGACTGAGAATTCTCCGGGACAAATTCCGTGACGCACAGCAGACCCTGAACGCTCAGCGCCAGCAGTGGTGCCGAGTGCTCACAGAAATTGGCATGAATGAAACGATTCATGTCGAACAGGCGTTCGACTGGTGGCGAAAGATCCAGGACGTCCGCGAAATGCTGACTCAGTGGCGGAATTCCGCACCGGAAGTGGAAGGTCTGCGGCGCATGTTCGAAGCCATGCGGCTGCGAGTTGAGCAACTGGGAGCGCGAGTTCCAAACGCAAAGAAAATGAACTTTGCCCGACCGCTGGAGGTGCTGACCGCCTGGCAACTGCAGCTCAAAACGCACGACAGGGACCGCACAGAAAAAGAACGCCTGACGACCGAATCCGACGCTCGAAACCGCGACGCCATTCACGCGCAGCATCAGATGGAAGCGGCCGAACTTCGCCGCAGTGCCATTCTGGCGCGTTCCGGAGTCGCCTCGCGCGAGGAACTGCTGAAGCAGCAGGAATGGGAATCACGCCGGCTGCAGCTGGAATCTCAGCTGAAGAAGGCCAGTGAAGAACTGATCGATCTGTCCAGCTCTGAACCGGAAATGGCCATTGTTGAAGATGATCTGGTGCGATTTGATCCGGCACGAGCTCGTGAAACGATTGCCATGCGGTCTGCCGAACTGGCGGAAGTGGAACAGAAGCTGAATAAGAATCACGAGGAACTGGGAAGTCTGAAGCAGGAGATTCGCCTGCTGGAATCCAGCCGCGATTCGCATGAAGAATTCTTCCAGAAGTCGCGTCTGGCATCCGACATCTATCGCGCCACGGAAGAATGGTTCGCGCTGCAGATTGAACAGGAGGCGGTGATGCAGATCCGTCGCCGGTTCGAGCAGGAGAACATCTCCGGCACACTGATTTCCGCTTCACAGTATCTGCACCAGATGACCTCGGGCCGATACCACCGCATCTGGGCGCCGCTGGGTGAAGATTTCCTGTGCATCGACGACGAATACGGTCAGACCTTTCGAGTTGAGCAGCTCAGCGGCGGAACTCGTGAACAGCTCTTTCTGTCCATTCGCTTTTCACTCGTCCGGGAATTCGCCAAACGCGGAGTCGAGCTGCCGCTGGTCATGGACGATCTGTTTGTGAATTTCGACCAGGAGCGGACCGACGCCGCCGCCGATTGTCTGCTGCAGGTCGCCGCAGAAGGTCAGCAGGTGCTGTTCTTCACCTGTCATGAGCACATTGCGAAGTTGTTCCAGCGAAAAAACGTGGAACCGCTGTGGCTGCCGGGACATCGCGTGGCCTACGACGCGATGAAACCGGAAGGCGAAGACTCGGCGGCAGAACATGCAGAAGTATCGCAGCGATTTGTTGCTGACTCTGACGAACTGCTGGACGAGCCATTCGAATCGACCAGGGACGGCGAAGCATCCGGCATCTGAATAAGTGTCGGAGGCAGCCGAACTCGTGAGAGTTCGGCTGCGACAGTTCTTGATGTGCCCGTCCTCAGCAGGCTACTCCGCTGGTGCGAACCAGCGGTTCTGCGGTCGTCATCCGGCTGGGATAACCATAGAGGTCAAACACCCAGCGTAGTCGGGCATACACCATCTGCATGGTGTCCGCATCCATGCGAAAGGCGTTCTTTCGATAGGACTTCAGTTGCGGCAACTGAGCTCGGATGAGGCCTTCCGTTTCCTTCCAGCCTGGAAGCTGCAGGCTCTGATAGATTCGCCCGACTTCCAGAAGTGGATCGGCTTCCAGGTCCTCAAATCTCAGTTCGTGCAGGTTGCCTTCAGGGACCTGAGCCCGGGTTTCCTCGTAGGTTCGAATGCATTTTTCGTAGAAGTGAAGCGTGTCTTCTGCGCACGTTTCCAGTCTTGCCGGCGCGAGCGCATTTTCGGAGAACATGGTTTTCCGCAGATGCATGGTCGACTGATACACGGCGTACGGATTCCGCCGGATGTAGATGAACTTCGCGTTGGGGAACATTTCCAGCAGGATCGGAATGCGGAATGTATGTCCGGGATTCTTGGACACGATGCGGGCATTGCGGCGGATTGTCAGTTTTTTCATAAACGTCATCAGTGAATGCTTCCAGCGAGCCCGTTCGGATTCCGTCATGTCCTGAGGATCAAAGTAGCGGCCGTAAAGATCCGGACGATCATTGAAAGCCAGCATCAGATACGGAGAAATGCCGCAGTCCAGGGCCAGGGCAATATCTTCTTCCTGCGGTTCTCCCCAGCCGACCGGGATGTTGTCCATCGGGCGCGTCTTGGGAACAAATCGGGAAGTCAATGGTCCCAGCGAATGCTCAGACAGGAGGAAATGCGAGGGATTCAGGCATTGATAAAGATTGGGAAACGTGGCCGCGGGATCCAGGCACATCAGATTGTGCAGCATCGTCGTTCCACTGCGCCAATGTCCCAGAATAAACACGGGCGGATGTTCCACGCGGGTGCGACGAATAGCGGCGGAATAGACGAGGGTCTCGGCGGCTGCGAGGAGCGAATTCCCGATACTTGTGGCCAGGATCGTGGCCAGTCGCGGTGTCTGCGACAAGGAAATTGGCGGCCGCTGTGCGAGAAGTCGCACTAGTCCGGGAACCGTCAGTCCGTGCCACATGCATAGGATCCCCTGTGATGAGGCTTTGACCGGCGGTTGATTCGTTGGGATGGTTTGAATCGCTTGCAGCGAGATTTTTGATACAGACACGGGCAATTCTCTCTGGCAGGCATCAGTGGATCCCGGAGGCACTGACTCTATCGGTCATGCGTCAGTTTGAACGACAGCCTCGACATAGGAAACCGGCAAATTCTGCCGGATCAGCTTTTTACGGACTTTTTCAAAGGAGAAATTGAAGCCCTTCGCGCGTATTCTCTCAGCAGACTTGAACCATTGAGTTCCAGAATTGAGAATGGGTGTTTTGCTGATTTATGCACGAGGCTGAATTCCTGCGGCCGTCGGTTGGATTCGGAGTGTTCCCTGTGAAGTCGCTGACGCGTTCCCTGCCATCCATTGGCGTTTCGATCCTGATCAATGGGGGCTTTCTGCTGGGTTTGCTGTTTATTCAGCGAGCGCTGCCTTCGCTGGCGAAGGAGTTGCAGCTGGAGTCCATCTTCACTGAAGAAATTCCTCAGGAAGAAATCACTCGGGAGCTGGAACTCGACACCGCTCCGGCAGAAACCCTGAACGTCATTGCCGGAGGAACTCCGTCCACTGCCGTCGGAGCCTCTGCGCAGCCAGCCGCAGCCGCCGTCAACGTCCAGAAGGCGGCCGTCATGAAGGAAGTCAGCATTCGCCCGGTGGTCGCTGACGTGGCACTGCCAAGCGATGAAATGATTGGACAGGAACTGGGCGAAGGGGAAATCGTCGGCGAAGTCGGATCGATGGTCGAAGGCTACGGAGCGGCGATGGGCATCATCACGCAGGAAATCATCCGCATGATGAGGGAAAACAAGGTCACGGTGATCTGGCTGTTTGATGAATCGGGCAGCATGGTCGATGACCGCAAAGAGATTCGCGAAAACTACCTGCGGGTCTATGACGAACTGGGAATCGCCGCGAAGCAGGACGAAAACATACGACGTAGCGGCAATGACCTGCTGCTGACGGTCGTGACCAGCTACGGTCGCGACGTTCACAAACACACGCCCCGTCCCACCGCCGATATCGAAGACATCAAAGCTGCCATTGATCGAGTTCCCATCGATCAAACGGGTGAAGAGAATATGTGCCGGTCGATCGCGTCGGTCATCAGCGAATACCGGCAGACTGCTCGCAAGCGCAAGTTGGCCGTGATCGTCGTTTCTGATGAATCCGGTGACGATGGCGACTATGTCGAGGCCGCCGTTCAGGAAGCCAAAGCCGCTAAGGCTCCCGTGTATTTCCTGGGCCGAGAAAGCACGTTCGGCTACCCCTACGCTCATCAGCGATGGGTGGACGAGCCCACAAAGGAAGTCTTCTGGCTGCAGATTCGACGTGGTCCGGAAACGCCATTCCCGGAATGTCTGCAATGGAATGGCCTGCATTCCCGGTGGGATGTCCAGGTATCCGGGTTTGGCCCCTACGAACAGGTCCGTATCGCCCGCGAAACTGGCGGAATCTATTTCGTTTTGCCGGGAGAGGAAGAAACCCTGGTCGGCCAGGGTGCCAACGACAAACGAAAATATGACTTCCTGTCGATGCGTGAGTATCAGCCGACGCTGTTGTCGCGGCCGGAGTACATCCGAGAACGCGCGACCAGTGAATTTCGTGAAACCGTGTGGCGCGTTGTCGCGACTCTGAATCCCAATGCGGATAAACTGCTGTTTCAACAGTCCGACCCGGAATTGAATATCCGTCGCGAACTGTTCCCTCTGGCGAAACCAGAATTCGCCGAAGAAGCCAAAACTCAGGTTCTGCGAGCCGCCCGCGCCATGAACCTGTGTAACGAAGGCATCGCTTTGCTCGAAAAAGCACGGCCACTGCGAGCCCAGGAAGCCGAACTGCGGTGGCGCGCATCGTATGACCTGGCGGTCGCCCAGTTGCAGATGTTTCGACTGCGGTTGTTTCAATACCTGCTGGCGATGGACAGACATTACAACCAGATGCCTGCCGTAAAGGATCCTAAATCGAACCGGTGGGACTTCTACTGGGACGCCGCTGCCGCCATAGTCCCTGACGAAACCCAGTATGAACGCCTGAGCAGTTCTTTTGGCATGAAGTTGACTCGCGAGGAATATCTGGAGATGGTGAAGTCGGAGGAAGCTGCAGCGATCGAGCGGATGAAAGCCGTCGTCACCGATCATCCCGGGACCCCATGGGCTCGCCGCGCTGAGACCGAGCTGTCCTGGGGATTTGGGTTCCGTGTGGCCGAGCGACACTGGGACGACGTGCGACGCGCCGAGGCACAGAAACGAGTTCCAAAACTGTGAACCCTGCCGCAAAGGGCTCGCCAGCCCTTGCCCTGTTATCAATTCCGGTTACCGTTCGAAAATTCGAATGACGATGCGCTGCAGGAGCTGCTGAAGCCCGCAGGCATCCGAAACCGCCTTTCTCATGTCTACGCCCGGATTCCGTATTCCGGGTCAGTCACAGGATGTCTTTCATGCTGAACGTTCCCCAATCCGGCGCGCTGGATTTCGTGTCACTCGGAGCCCTCATTCATCGCCTCGATCCGGGAATCATCCCGTTCCGCAAAGCCAGTCAGTGTGCGATTCACGTGAGCGGTGGGGAGTTCAACTGTGCGGCAAACCTGGCGGACTGCTTCCAGTTGAAGACAGGCATCGCCAGTGCGATGGTGGATTACCCGATCGGTGATCTGATCAATGAACGAGTCCGCGCGATGGGCGTCAAACCGTTCTACAAGCGATTTGCTCATGACGGCGTGCGCGGCCCCAACATGGCTACAGTTTACAGCGATCAGGGACACGGCGTTCGTGGTCCGGTCGTGTTCTACAATCGCAGCAATGAAGCGGCCGGAATGCTGAAGGCCGGTGACTTCAACTGGAAGGAAATCTTTGCCGGCGGGGTTCGGTGGTTTCACAGCGGCGGCATTTTTGCGGCCCTGTCACCCACGACACCGGAAGTCATCATTGAAGGCATGAAGGCCGCCAAGGCTGCCGGAGCTGTGACTTCATTCGATCTGAATTACCGCGCCAAGTTGTGGCAGATCAGTGGCGGTCTGGACAAGGCTCAGGAAACCCTGAACCGAATCGTCGAACATGTCGACGTTCTGGTCGGCAACGAAGAAGACCTGCAGAAGGGCCTGGGCCTGAAGGGACAGGACGTGGAAGCCCATGGCAAACTGGACCCTGCCGCCTTCTTCGGGATGATGGAAGAAGTGGCCAGCAAACTGCCGAACGTAAAGGCCGTGGCGACAACTCTGCGCGAGGTCCATTCGACCAATCGCCACTCGTGGAGCGCCGTGTTGTGGCTGGAAGGCAAAACATACCAGGCGAAAACCATCGAACTGGACGTCGTTGACCGCATTGGTGGTGGAGACGGATTTGCGTCGGGATTGTTCTACGGACTGCTCACCGGCAAGGATCCTCAGACGGCCCTGAACCTCGGCTGGGCACATGGCGCTCTGCTGACGACTTATCCGGGTGACACAACCATGGCGACAATCAAAGAAGTCGAAGCCGTGGCCTCCGGCGGATCAGCGCGAGTCCAGCGCTAAGGCAAGCCCTGTCTGCCGGGCAGGACTTCGTCGCTGTTGACAACGACCGCAGTGATTTAACTCCCGTAGCAGGCTGGAGACCGAAATGACGAACATCAGCGACCGAATTACTGTTGACCCGCAACAATGCGGAGGCCGCCCATGCATCCGCGGCATGCGGGTTCGAGTCACCGATGTTCTTGACCTGCTCGCCTCTGGCCTGACGGCGGATGAAGTTGTTCAGGAATTGCCTTATCTTGAATTGGCAGACATCGAAGCCTGCCTTCGATTTGCCAGTCGACGAATCGATCATCCGGTCATTACGGTATGAAAGTTTGGATCGACGCCAATCTGTCTCCGGCATTGGCTCCCTGGTTGACACAACAATTTGGTATCGAAGCCGTCTCTGCAGAGCGGCTTGGTCTGGTGAAGTCTGCCGATCTGGAGATCTTTCTGAAGGCGCGTGAAGCTGACGTTGTGATCCTGACGAAGGATCGAGATTTTGCAGAACTGGTCGAACAACTCGGTCCCCCTCCCAGAATCGTTTGGTTTTCCTGTGGAAATACGACTAACGCAAAACTCCGATCCATCCTCGCAGCTCAATGGTTTCGAGTTTCAGAATTAATCCTCGAAGGACATCCGGTCATCGAACTTACTGATCCGGTTACTGGCTGACAATCAGTCCGTCCGCCGGATCATTCGCAACTCAGTTTGGAATTTCAATTGCTATGTCAAAGCACGATATCGGTCTGATCGGCCTCGCAGTGATGGGTCAGAACCTGGTCATGAATATGGCCAACAAGGGATTTTCTGTGGGCGTCTATAACCGCACCACAGAGACGACTCACGAATTCGTGAAGGGTCTCAGCACTCGGCCAGCCGGAGTTGTCGAGCCGGGGACTCCCGATCGCATTCAGGGCTACGACACGCTCCAGGAATTCGTCAACAGCCTGGCGTCACCTCGACGAGTCATGATCATGGTCAAAGCCGGCGCGCCGGTGGATGCGGTGATCGATCAATTGAAGCCTCTGCTGGCCAAAGGCGACATCATCATCGACGGTGGTAATGCGGACTACGTCGACACCAATCGACGTCACAAGCAGCTGGCCGAAGAAGGATTCCGATTCATCGGGACCGGCGTTTCCGGCGGTGAAGAAGGCGCGCTGAAGGGGCCCAGCATCATGCCGGGCGGCCATCCGGAAGCGTGGCCGTTCGTGAAAGACGTGTTCCAGAAAATCAGCGCGAAAGTCGGACCAAACCACGACATTCCCTGCTGCGACTGGGTCGGAGAAGCTGGTGCCGGACATTACGTCAAGATGGTGCACAACGGCATTGAATACGGCGACATGCAGCTGATCTGCGAAGCCTATTACATTCTGAAATACGGAGTGGGCCTGTCCAACGACGAGCTGTATCAGGTCTTTAAAGAGTGGAACCACAGCGAACTGGAAAGTTATCTGATCGAAATCACGCGTGACATCTTCACCGTGAAAGACAAGGAAACCGGGGAATATCTGGTCGACAAAATCCTGGACACCGCCGGCCAGAAGGGAACCGGCAAATGGATGAGTCAGCACGCTCTGGATCTGGGTGTCCCTACCACGTTGATCACAGAGGCCGTCTTTGCCCGCTGCCTGTCAGCTCAAAAGGATGCTCGTGTTCGTGCTGAAGCCGTCCTGACCGGTCCGGAAGTGAAGTTCACTGGCGATAAGAAGCAGTTCATCGATGACGTCAAATGGGCTCTGTACGCTTCAAAGCTGTGCAGCTACGCTCAGGGTTATGTTCAGCTGGATGCGGCCGCCAAAGAATTTGGCTGGAAGCTTCAGAACGGTCCGATCGCCTACCTGTGGCGAGGTGGCTGCATCATTCGTTCACGGTTTCTGGAAGACATTAAGAAGGCTTTCGACAAGAATCCCAGTCTGGAAAACCTGCTGCTGGATGACTTCTTCCGGGACGCGATCAACAAAGCTCAGCCATCCTGGCGCCGAGTGGTTGCTGCGGCCATTCAGATGGGGCTGCCCGTTCCGGCGTTCAGTGCAGCCCTGACCTATTACGACGGTTATCGACGCGGTCGTTTGCCCGCCAATCTGCTTCAGGCACAGCGGGATTACTTCGGCGCTCATACGTACGAACGCACGGACAAGCCGCGTGGTGAAAAGTTCCATACGGACTGGATTCGGGAACGCAAGCTGTCCTGAAACTGAACCCGACACCGAGGCCAGGAGTTTGTCCTGATAGTCACAAAACGGTGAGCCGCAAGGCGCTAGCCGCGGGTATTTGTCAACAGGACCGGCGGCTAGTGCCTTGCCGCTCACGATCACCGCATTCAGTGAGACCCCGATGACCAATCGACCAACCGTCACCATCAGTGCATTTGCCGATGAAGCCGCCAATCGTCGTACGGCGCTGGAACAGATGACCGCGCTGGCGGCTGTGGGAATCCGCAACTACAGCCCGCGATTTATCGATGTGCTGGGCGACGGCAAGATCGAACACGTCACGGAGCTGAGCCCGGAGAAACTCGAACGACTGCGGCAGTTCCACACCGAATATGGAGTGCGAGTTACCAGCATCGGGGCTCGCGTCGGCAAAGTGAAACTGCTGAACGTAGACGATGGATCGCACAACAAGTTTGTGGCGTTTGACGAATATCTGGCCGGCGAGGTGACTCGTACCATCAACGTTGCCAAAGCGCTGGACACCAAACTGATTCGGGGGTTTTCGTTCTATCATCCCCGGGGAACTCGTCCACAGGATCATCTGGACCTGGCGGCGGCACAGATTCGAACGATCACCGAACTGTGTGCCGCGAACGGTCTGGTCTATGGGATGGAAATTGAACCCAATCTGGTCGGCGAAACGGGACCGCTGATGGCGGAACTGGCCAAGCGCATCGATCATCCGAATCTGGTGCTGATCTTCG
>Ga0209573_1003712_pt1 | contig 16208 bp, 15 predicted proteins | sample TNRBio252014_DNA_FD_185870 | JGI IMG/M metagenome (GOLD analysis project Ga0209573, IMG submission 185870) | Wastewater treatment Type I Accumulibacter community from EBPR Bioreactor in Madison, WI, USA - TNR Reactor_6/25/2014_ DNA (SPAdes)... | ecosystem: Engineered > Bioreactor > EBPR >...
TGTCGGTCAAAGACTGGTTGGAATTAACTCAAAACCCTGTTTTGGAATATTGTCAGTTGAAAGCAGTATGTCGACATCTGACCGAAGAAGGTTCAAACGCTGCCATAAATAACAATAGCTCGGGATGCAACTCAAAAGAGGAAATCATTAATTTGTGTGTTTCAGATGTAGAGGATTCGGAAGAAAGAAATATTATGATTTATCCAAATCCTGCTACAGATAAAATCTGTTTTTCCGGGGTTAAAAACCATGAACTTACTTCATGCAGCATTACAGATGTTTCCGGTAGAAAAATCGATTTAGTGATACAGCAACGAATCTTAGATATTTCAACGTTAAAGCCGGGATTTTACTTCCTTGAAATATCCGGTCTGCAACACAGCGTGTTATATTTCATAAAAAATTAATTGGTTTTGAAATAGATTTTCACAAAATACAGGGTTGTCCTATATAGACTTTGATCTCAGGCGATAATTTAACATCAATTCTGACAAATACATCTTCTTTTAATTCTGCCTTGCTTTTTTTGTGCAGAACGATTGTGGTTTTTAACACATTGAGAAATAGTTTCAGGGTTTTATCTGTTTTGAACATTTCCAGATACTCCCTGATTTTCTCTTCAGTGAAATCTGATGTTTTGCCTTTTAATTCTACATTGAGACAGGGACTGATGCTCATCGATATACCAAAAGCGGTAGTTTCAAATCCTAAAGCTCTGATTTTTGGCAAAATTTCAATCCAGTCTTCTATTCCGGACATGATTTTTTCTTTAGCACTTTCATTCAATTCTCCTGCTTTTTCTTTGACCAAATCTCCGGTATCCTGAAGGGTTTTTATGATATTTTTCAGCATAAATCTTAGTTTGCTTTGATATTATCTTTCAAAGATACAAACAAAATCTTAATAGAAATTATTTTATAAAACTACTTTCCAACAACACAATATACAGCAGTTGTATAAAAATCCTTTAGAAATGGAATTGCCATAAACGGAGGAAGTTTTTTGGGTTGAAGCCCAAATTTTACTTCGTAATTCGGATTGATTATATAGTAATCTTGTTTTTGGATAACAAAGTTTCTTTTCCTTAATATTTTGTGGAATGTGGCAATTGAAAGCCTGGTGTTTTTAATATCGATAAGATCTTGAATGGTGACTTCTGATTCACCAAATAATTTTAGAATACTTCTATATATAAATTCAGGTAAAATATGGAAGTACGGGAGTTTACTCAACCATTTATGATGACAGATCTGTTGATGGCCACCAAAAGGCATTCTCCATGGAGGAAAAGCAAAAAATATTTTCCCCTCAGGTTTCAAAAAATTCTTCAAATGTTCCAAAAACCTGTCCTGGTCGGGAATGTGTTCAATCGTATCCCGCATGATGATTAGGTCAAAAACGAAGTTTTCACCGGCCTCCACTTCATAAATATCTTTTACAATAAGCTGCAGGTTATGAATAAATGGATGTTCTTTGTAATAAGACCTTGCATTTTCAATTTTGTTTGGTAAAATATCAATGCCAACTACATTACAACCCATATCCAAAAAGGGTTTAAGGTTACCACCTTCGCCGCATCCGATTTCCAGAACCCTTGTTTCCGGACGAACATTCATCACGGTTTGTATATATGGTATTACATATTTACCCGTGGTGTAAACTTGTTCCTGAAAATATTTCTGCCTGTTTTGATGTCTTTCCTGCATGCGATTGTCTGTCTATATTACCGCAAAATTAAAACTTTCCTGATGATAAAAGGAAAATCAAGCGGTTTGAATTTTTTTCCGTCATCGATGTGACAGAATTTCCTTATATATGGAAAGGGTTTTATTTGTCATCCCGTGATAATCCATTTCTTTTACACTTACCAAAGCATTTTGCAAAAGTTTTGCCCTCAATGGCTCATTATCTGCCAGTCGCCGGATATGGTCAGCCATTTGTTGGCAATCTCCCGGTTTTGATAATAAGCCGGATTCCTGGTGCGTTACAAGTTCAGGTATTCCTCCGGCAAAAGTGGAAACCACGGGTATACCGGATGCGAATGCGTCTAAAACAGACGTACCGAGACCTTCCAACTTAGAAGGCATAAAAAAAATATCCAAATCCTTTAAAAGTTGTGGAATGTTGCTTCTGAAACCCGTCATAAAAACCCGGTTGCCAAGGTGGTGGTCAGAAATATATTGTTCTATCTCCGGCCGCAAGGATCCTTCTCCGATAATAATAAAACGAAATCTTTCGTCTTCTTTACATACTAATTCAGCCGTTTGTAAAAAGGTTGGATAATCTTTATGGTCTGCCAAAGCGGCCACATTACCTACCAGGATGTGATTCTTATTCAGGTTAAATTCTTCCCTGAGTAAATGATTATTTTCAATATTTTCAAATCTTTGCAGGTCAGTGCAACTTCGTATAACAACGGCTTTTTCCGGTTTTTTCAATGCCTTTATCAATACCTCTCTGATGGCATTTGACACGCAAATGAACCTGACAATCTGGCGGAAATTGTACTTTTTTAGTGAAAACCAACTATCCTTAACCGGGAAATCCACTCTTCGGTGGACAATCAGAGGAGCTTTGTTGGAAAACAATAAGCCGGACAACCAAACCATCGTGTGCGCATGGCTGTCATGAGCATGTACGATAATGTTTTTATCTTTTCGACACAGTTGGGCTAACTTCTGTGCAGTAAATAACCCCAGACTGTTCTTTTTTATATAGCTGATAAATGGGAATTCTTGTGCCTGGCAATAAAGCTGTAACGGTGAATTGGCCGGGCAAATGACCAGCTGCTGTACACCTGCTTCTCTCATTCCGGATAAGAGATAGGCAATCTGTTGTTCGCCACCCCGCCATGACGTTGCCGTGGATACGTGAATAATCTTCATGATTTGGGGGCGTTATTTTTTTTCAATTCATACAGTTTCGCATACCGCAAAAAATGAGCGTATGCTGTACTGAAAGCAATAATATACCCATAATAACCGTCTAAAAATCCGGCTTTCAGTATATAAGACCGAAAAAAGCTGAATCCGGGTTTGAAAAACAAGTGCCACCAGGTCACACGCACTCCTGATTCAAAGTAAGCTTTGGCCCGTAATGCTGAAAATTTGTCGATTTGCCTGATGTGATCACTTATATTGTGAAACGAATAATGCAGTAAATCACCTTTGAGATGGGCTGTCACCGAACCTTCATTCAAAACAAGTCGTTCATGAAGGTGACTACCGGTCCATTTTCCTTTACGCCTGTCAATCAAACGTAGTTTTTTATCCGGATACCAACCGCCGTGCTTAATCCACTTCCCGCAAAAGTTTGTGAGTCGATTCATCGTGTATCCATCAGCCGGGCGATTTATTAAAACAGATCGCAAAGATTGACGCAGTTCTTCGGACAGAACTTCATCGGCATCGAGGGAAAGTATAAGGTCGTGTTTCGCCTGAGCCATTGCAAAGTTTTTTGATTGCGTATAACCTTCCCATTCCTTTTGAATAAAAACGACATTGTATTTTTTACAAATTTCTCTTGTTTTATCTGTTGAAAAAGAATCCACTACCACGATTTCATCGGTCAAATCAAAGACAGATTCCAGACAACGACCTATATTTTTTTCTTCATTCAGGGTGATAATCACAACGGATATCGGCTCCATACATCTTATTTGATTTACAGTAATATTTGATTACTGTTTAATAATTTTGCCAAAATATGAATCTCCTGTTTTATCGGTCACCTTGTAAAAACACATTCCTGTATATTGTAAATCGGTCTTAATGGTAATAATTCTGTTTTCCATATCATTACCGGTTTGATACAACAGACGGCCTTCTGCATTATAAAGAGCTAAAAAGGTAATGATACCATCATTTCCCAAGGAAAAAGTCACTTCTTCTCTGACGGGATTCGGAAATACTTTCAGTGCTGATTTTATTTCATTTAAGGTATTACTGACATAGGTTTGAGCTTTCAGCACTGCCGCAAGCGCGTTGATCCTTCCAAAACCATAAACCGGATTGGGAACCGACATTCCTGAAACATCATTACAGTCCTGATCGGTTGTTTTCGGATCTGCCGTTGACATAATAATTTCTTCAATAAGTTCAACCTGGCCTTCCAGAAAAGGATTTGCAGAAATAATCAGTGCCACCAATCCGGCTACGTGAGGTCCGGCCATACTTGTTCCGCTGAAATTGGCAAAATCACCGTTTCTAAGTACAGATCGAACTCTTGCCCCGGGAGCACTTACATTAGGTTTCATCACAAAACTTGAGTCAATGGTGACCAGTCCTCTTGAAGAAAAACCCGCAATGGTATCAGATTGATTGGTAGCACCAACACTGAAGGACTCAGCAAAAATAGCAGGAGGTCCTGTCACGGTGGAACAATTACTTCCACTATTGCCGGCAGAGACGACGACAACAACTCCGGAAGCCTTTAAATTTTTGACAGCATCCCGCATTAAATAAAAATTGGATAAGTTGCATCCCTCCTCTTCCGAACAATACCATGAGTTGTTGATGACATGAGGTGCTTTTGAAGGGTCGGGATTTTCTTTATTTTCATCAAATGGCGCTAAAAACCACTCAAAACATTCCAGATACGTTGATGGCTTTCCCCATCCTCTATCCATATTTCTGCAGGCAATCCATTGAGCTTCAGGTGCCACTCCGATTTTGTTTTCTTCGTCCTCACCGACCATGGTTCCCATCGTGTGGGTTCCGTGATTATTATCATCACACGGGACTAAAGAATTAAAACCACAAGGATTGAGTAAGGAATCGGGATAATTCGGATTACTTTCATGTATGGCATCGTACCAGTTGAAACGGTGTTCTGTAGTAGTACTATCCACGTATCCTCTGTATTTGTTTTTTAACGGAGAAACTTCCCATGAAAAGCCGGTGTCCTGACCACCAATGACGACATTTTTGCCCCTGATACCCATTTTCCAGACACTATCGGCCTGAATCATCTTCAGACCCCACTCTGGTTCAACTTCTCTTGGCAATGCGGTTTCTTTTTCCGCCTCATATTGTAATAATTTTATCGGCTGATTATAAAATATCCATTCCGCTTCTTCTCTTTTTGAAATCCATAAAAAGATCTGTATATCTGACCTGATCAAAATAGCATTGGTAACATAAAATGATTGAAAAAATACGTTGTTCGCCTTAAGATAATCAATGATTTCCTTCTGCGATTTTTCTGCCTTTTGAACCAACGTCCGGTAAACAAAATTGGCTTTGTCAGATTTTTTCTCAAACGGAACTCCTTGTGAAAAGTCAGCTCTGTCTCTCATATAAACGATATATTCCACTATTTTTGAGGAACCAAAGGCGTCATAAACATCGTCTTCAATTTTGACTTGTTGTGCCTGGGCGTTTATCAGAAACAGGAAAAAAAGGGAGAGGATTAAATGGATTCGTAACATGATTTGGTAAATTCAGACCGTAAAGGTAATGAATATTGGTTTTCAAATGCGTTGTCATATGAAATAAACTGCCTGAAATGTACTTGAAAACAGAAAAAAGTGTAAGTTTGACATTCAAAATATGATTTTCTTTAAAAGATTTATCCATGCACAAAGAAATCAAAGAATGGTTGGACAATGGTATCATTGACAATGATACCGCTTCCAGAATAGAAAATTATATTGCTTCAAAACAAAAAAATACTCAATCCTATTTTCTTGTTTTTGGTATTATCGGCTCTCTTTTGGTCGGACTTGGATTGATGTTAATCATCGCACACAACTGGGATCACTTTTCAATTTTTACAAAAACGGCCATCTCGCTATTGCCTTTGATAGCAACACAGATTATGTCAGGATTAGTTTTGTATAAAAAATTCAACAGTGATGCCTGGAGAGAAAGCGTTGCTACCCTTTTGTTTTTTTCAATCGGTGCATCCATCGCCCTGATCAGTCAGACTTACCATATGGAAAATGATGAAAAAAGTTTTATGCTGACGTGGATGTTGCTGGCATTACCGGTAGTGTATCTGATGAATTCATCGATGACTTTTGTCTTGTTTACTTGCGGAATTACTTTCTATGGCGCATTAAAAGGTTATAGCCCTGTTCCTTTTTATAAAAATGAATATTGGTTTTTATTCCTTTTGATGCTTCCTTTTTATATCCAAAATATCAAAGTAAAACCTTCCGGTTTATTTACTTACCTGCAACATTGGCTTTTACCTATTTCTTTATTGGTTGTTTTTGGCTCCCTGCATGCTGAAGGTGAATCCTGGATGTTACCTGCTTATATCAGTTTATTGAGCTTTTTTGTTCTTTTCAGTTATATACCTGTTTTTACAAATCTTCCTTTTTTTGGTAACGGATATAGAATTGTCGGTTTTACAGGAACCATCTTGTTACTTTTTATTATTACTTTCAAAGATTGGGATAGCCATAATTATGTAACCAGTGCATACTTTTCTGTTTCACCTATCAAAACAGACTTTTGGACTACTATATTTATTTTGATGAGTTTTATATTGATCTGGTCTGTCAATAAGGTTAAAATTCCTTTTTCTCCTCTTTTTTTGGTCCCCGGAATCATTTTTCTATTGTTTTTATTTCCCCTGCCTCATTATGTTCCAACCATAATCATCAACCTTTTTATTCTCTTTCTTGCTGTTTTTTACTTGCGGCAAGGGTTGAAAAAAAATCATTTGGGAATTTTAAACGGAGGTCTCGGAATACTAACCATTCTGATTTTTTGCAGGTTTTTTGATACAGAAATATCTTTTGTTTTAAGAGGAATAATCTTCCTGTTGGTTGGTTTCGGTTTCTTTTTTGCCAATTATTACATGTTTCAAAAACGAAAAAGTGATGAAAAATAAACCTGTTCGTTATGTTCTGTTCGCTGTATTGTGTTGTTTACAGCTCTATATTCCGGTATCAATGGTCTTACAACAAAACGATACATTAAATAATGGCGTTCCTTACAAGTTTTTAACTGCACCTGTTGATCCAAATGATGTTTTCAGGGGAAAATATATTTATCTTCAATTTTCCGGAAATGAGGTTGTTGTTGATTCCACAAAAGTCTGGAATTATGACCAGGAAGTTTTTGTTTCTTTGGAAAAAGATGACAAGGGTTTTGCAAAAATCAAAACAGTTTCTTCGGATCAGCCTGACGTCCGGGAAGATTTTATGCAGGCAAAAATTCTTTCAATCTATCCCGACCAACATAAAATTACTTTACAATTTCCTTTTGAAAGATATTATATGGAGGAGTTTGACGCTCCCGTCGCTGAGTCAGTATATGCAGAAGCAGCTGTTGATACCTCTTCTGTTACCTACGCATTAGTCATGGTAAAAAACGGCAAAACAACGCTTAAGGACGTTTTTATTGACAATATTCCGGTTAAAACCATAGTTTCTCAAAAATCGAAAGAAAAGTAACATGTCTGATAATAACAAAAGCCATATTTCTCAAAATCAAAAATCGTGGGACGAAAGGGTTCACGTACATATTCATTCCGATTTTTATGATGTCCCTTCTTTTTTGAAAGGCAAATCGTCATTAAATCCCGTCGAAATAAATTTATTGGACAATATCCATGGTTTATCTGTTCTTCATTTACAATGTCATTTTGGACAGGATACTTTGTCTCTTGCAAGGATGGGCGCAAAAGTCACCGGTGTTGATTTTTCATCCGCAGCCATTCAAAAAGCCCGTGAACTAAATGATCTTTGCGGACTGGATGCCTCTTTTATCGAATGTGATATTTTTGATTTACCTCAACATCTTGATCAAACTTATGATCTCGTATTTACAAGTTACGGGACGATTGGTTGGTTACCGGAACTTACCTCCTGGGCAAAACTAATCAAAAAGTATCTTAAACCCGGAGGCAGGTTTGTTTTTGTAGAGTTCCATCCGGTTATTTATATGATGGATGATTCCTTTAACCATTTTACCTACAGCTATTTCAACAAAGGAAAAATGTTATTTACTGACCATTCTTCTTATGACGGCAGTCCTCTCCGGGAACCTCAGGAATATACGTGCTGGAATCATAGTCTTTCTGATATATTCCAAAACCTGTTGGATGTCGGTATGACAATTAATCATTTTCAGGAATATGATTATTCTCCATATTTTTGTTTTCCAAACATGACTGAAGTCGAAAAAGGAAAATTTATGTTTAAAGGATTTGAAGAAAAACTTCCTGTCGTAATGGCCCTGTCAGCAACATCAAATTTCTGATTCTAAATTCATTTTTATGCCCACTTTGATCAAAAAACCTAATATTAAAACAATAAATCCCGGATTTAAAACCATAATATTTTTCATTTTTTTATTTCCGGTTTTATTGGTGGGTAAAACACTGGAAGTCGGACCGGGAAAACCATATTCCTCTCCGGCAGCTGCAAAAAACTTTGTTTTGCCGGGTGATACCATCCTCATTTTTCCAAATGTTTATCCCGGAGGAAACCTTATTGATAATCTTCATGGTGAAGCAGATAAATACATCTATTTTATAGGAATAAATGTAGAATCCGTCATTTTTCAGGGCAATAGTCAGGCTTTTCATTTTTCAGATGTTTCTTACCTCCGCATCGAAAACATTAGCATAACCGGTCAAACAGGCAACGGAATGAATATTGATGACGGAGGCACATTTGACACACCTTCACATCATATACACTTAAAAAATTGCCGGTTTTTTGACATGGCAGCTCAGGGCAACAATGATTTATTAAAACTTTCAGGCCTTGACCATTTTATCATCGAAAAATGTACTTTTCTGAACGGAGCTTCAGGTGGTAGTGGTGCCGATATGGTAGGATGTCATCATGGTACCTTTACGGAAAATCGATTTGAAAATATGGGCTCAAATTGTATTCAGGCTAAAGGAGGGACTCAGTTTATTACCATTACGAGAAATTGGTTTGTTAATGGTGGTCAACGCACTTTAAATCTCGGAGGAAGTACAGGATTAGCGTTTTTCAGACCCCTTGATGCTCCCTTTGAAGCAGCTGATATTGATGTCTTTGCCAATGTCATCATCGGTTCCTGGGCCCCGATAGCTTTTGTAGGATGTGTGAGGGTTCACGTTGTAAACAACACCATTATTAAGCCACAAAACTGGATTATTCGGATACTGCAGGAGACGGTTGATCCGGGCCGGTTTTTGCCCTGTGGTCAGAATAGTTTTGTAAATAATATCATATATTACGGCAATACCTTGTCCCGACACGTAAATATTGGACCAAACACGGAGCCAACATCTTTTACCTTTGAACATAATTTATGGTACAATACCGATAATCCTTCCAATTCCAAACCTGACCTTCCTGTCCAGGAAGTGATGCAAACAGAAGGTAAAGATCCAATGTTTTCTGATATTGACCAACAGGATTTTACCTTGACATCTCAAAGTCCGGCTATTGATGCAGGAAAAAATACAGGTTTTCAATTTGATTTTTCCGGTCAGCCGACACCACAGGGATTACGATATGATATCGGCGCATATGAGTTTTTTATACCTTCTTCCGTTCAGTCTTATACACATACAAAATCATATTCTCTGTTTCCCAACCCTTGTGAAGATCTTTTATACATAGAAAATCATCTGGAAACTCCCCAGTCGTGTTTTATTACCAATGTGACAGGTCAAATGATTTATTTTTCAAAAGTACTTCCCTCTGCTTCTGTTTCTAAAATATCAGTTGATGATTGGGCTTCAGGATTATACGTAATATGTATCGGCAAACAATCATCCATTGTTTTTAAAAAATAAAAAATGTGTGGATTTTAGTTTTTGAATCGGACAAGGCTTAATCTTGGCTTAAAAGTATTGGTATTGCTGATTTGATTACGTTTCTTTGCACTTTCATCAATAATTATATGTTTTGATCAGGATTTTAAAAGTTTTGTTGGGTATCGGACTTTGCCTGATTTTATATAACCAACTTTGGAAAGAAGATAGAGCTTTGCCTGTTTTTAATCCAAACACTTTTGTATATTTTCCTTTTATCCTGGCCGTGATCTTGGTTCCTGTCAATTGGTTTCTGGAAAGTCTGAAATGGCAGATTCTTTTGAAACCTCTGATTTCTCTCCATTGGTATAAAAGTTTGCAAAGTATTCTGACCGGGGTTTTTATCGGTGTTTTTACACCCGCCAGAATAGGTGAATATGGCGGAAGAATGGTTTTTTTGCCCGAAAAATATCGAGTTCCTTCGATTGTGGCAACGTTATATGGTAGTATCATCCAAAACGGTTTTCACGTGATTTTTGGTTTTACATTTAGTTATTTATTTATTAAAAACCTCGTTCCGGAAACTCAGGTAACATTTAGCTTGTTTGTAACGGTGGTATCTTTATTTTGTGTCGGGTTTTTAATGGTTTTATTTCTACCTTCTTACTGGCAATTTTTTATTCCCTGGATTTCAAAATTTAAATTGACTTCTTTTTTCAGAAAATTTGCTTTTCTGAAGGATATTTCCACTAAAAATGCTTTTAAAGTTTTTTTGCTTTCGGGAATCCGATACTTTGTTTATTTTTTTCAATATATTTGTATCTTATGGTCGTTTGGTGTTGGTTTACCTTTGTTGACCCTTGGTTCAGGAGTTTCTTTCATTTATCTGATTCAATCCGGTCTTCCTCTGCCGCCACTGCTCAACCTGTTGGGAAGAGGTGAGATTTCTGTTTTGGTTTGGGACCAATTCGGAATTTCCTCAGATATTGCTATTTTAGCTACGCTCACCCTTTGGTTTATCAATGTTCTTCTACCGGCTTTGACCGGTTATGTTTTTTTTATAAAAAATAAATCGTTAGAAATTTCCCTCAAATGAAAAAATTCTTTTTTTATTTAATTTTGTCTTTAGCCGCCCTTGGCGCTGCTTGGTGGTTTGGTGCAAAAACCTCATTTTTGTCTCCCGTTACTTCTGTTAATTCAACGGTTTTACTTGAAAAAGTTAAATTGGTAACCAAATTGGTTAGTGTTGAAGGACATTTTTCAGAGATATATGAAAAAAATGAAGCCTATGAATATGACTTTTTTAATCTTTTTAGCAAAAAAATATTACTCCGGGTCAAAGCAAAGGTTTCTGTAGGCTATAATTTTACCTCACTTAACATAACTGTTGATTCTTTGACCAAAACCGTTACATTAAATGAGTTTCCTGAACCGGAAATACTTTCTATCGATCATGATTTGGATTATTATGATATTCAGGAAGGAACGTTCAACAGTTTCACAGCAAACGAATATAATGTTATCAATAAAGAAGCAAAATCTTTAATCTTAAGAAAAACACAGGAATCTGATCTGCTTCAACAAGCACAGGAACAAAAAAAAGTCTATATCGATATGTTGACCATGGCTGTACGGAGTATGGGTTGGAAATTTGTTGTCAAATCAGATATAAAACCGAAAGGATAATCCGTTATATTTGAAATGTATATAATGAAGGTAATTCTGATTTTTTTGTTTTGTTTGCCTTTGATGTTACAGGCTCAACAAAATCAAAACCCACCGAAGCTCAGTCAAAAGTATGAAAAACTTTTTACCGCAGCTGGTACGGAAAGTAAAAACGGTGAATACGAAAAAGCTCTCAAAAAACTTGATAAAATTATTCTTGAATATCCGGATTTTATTCCGGCTTACACTAAAAAAGCAGGAATTTTATATACCCAAAAAAACATTGACGCTTCGATTGAGACGCTATCCTCTGTTATTAAGAATTTTCCATCAGCAGATCCAGAAATCTATTTTTCCAGAGGCTACATGTATTTTGAAAAAAAGTTATATCGTTATGCCTCCAATGATTATTTGACTTTTTTATCCTTTCCGGATATCAAAACCGACAGGCTTCAAAAAGCTGCTTTATATCAGAAAACCGCTTTTTACAGAGACAGTCTTATTTCAAACCCTGTACCCTTTAATCCGGTTTTGCTGACTGAATCGGTTAACAGTTCGTACTCTGAATACTCCCCCAGTTTAAGTATTGACGGTAATTCTATGGTTTTTACCAGAAGAATCAACAATCAGGAAGATCTTTACATTTCCTATATTGATACTTCCGGTAAATACTCAATGGCTTTTCCGCTCAGGGATGTGAATACAGGTGCAAATGAAGGAGCTCACTGTATCAGTGCAGACGGATCACTGATATTGTTTACCGGTTGTGACCGTGATGTCTTATTTCGTGGTTGTGATATATATTATTCCGTTTTCAGAGACAGTTCCTGGACTAAACCAGCCAATATAGGTAAAGTAATCAACACACCTGCCTGGGAATCTCAACCCTCTTTATCAGCAGATGGAAGGACGCTTTTTTTTGTTTCTGACCGGGTCGGAGGTTTTGGTGGAAGAGATATATGGTTTACCAAAAAAAACGAACGCGATGTTTGGTCTGACCCTGTTAATATGGGTCCGCAAATCAATACGGAAAAAGATGACGAAACTCCGTTTTTGCATCCTGATGGCAAAACCTTTTATTTCAGGAGTAATGGTCGGTTGGGCATGGGGGACTTTGACATCTATACTGCACAATGGGATGAAGATAATCAATTGTGGAACCAGGTTCTTAATTTAGGATATCCAATCAATACGGAAGGAAATGAAGGTGGCTTACTCGTATCGTTAGATGGTCGTTCAGCTTACTTTGCAACTGACATTTTCAGTCAAAAACAAAACATGTCTAGGAATCTGGATATTTGCAGCTTTGAACTACCTGCTTTTGCAAGAGCAAATCCTGCGTCTTACATAAAGTTAATGGTGTTTGACGCAGATACTAAAAAACCATTGGATGCTTCTGTTGAAATCATGAATTTAAAAAACAACAAAGTGTTTTTTTCGGGTAAAACCCAAAAATCCGGAATGTCCGTTACAGCTTTGCAAAGCAATAAAAAATATGCTGTTTTTGTAAAAAAGGAAGGTTTTACGTTTTTCAGTACGCACATAGATCTGGACAATATATACACCTTTGACAAACCTTTTTTAGTTGATGTCCCACTTCAAAAACTGACATCAGCTGAAGTAGCAAAACCTACCATCCTTCAAAATATCTTTTTTGCTTCAGGATCCTACACCTTGTTACCTGAATCAGATGCTGAAATAAATATGCTGTTTGAGCTTTTACAAAATAATCTTTCAGTTAAAATTCAAATCGTCGGGCATACGGACAATGTAGGAAAACCGGAAGATAATCAGGTTTTATCTTTACAAAGAGCCAATGCTGTCAAAAATGTTTTGGTAAACAAAAATATCGATCCAAACCGAATTTTAACAGACGGAAAAGGTCAGGACAACCCAATTGATACAAACGAAACAGCTGAAGGTAGAAAAAATAACCGAAGGACAGAGTTTATTATCATCCAATAAGCCTGACCATTGCTTGTTGATTTGTTTAACCTATTCCTTGTTAAAGCTTTGTAGCGACAATTTTATATGTCAGACAATCATTTCCTTCTTTTATACAATATTCAAGTTCTAGAGAATTTCCACTAAAAAAACCATCACCTTTAATCGTCGCTGTAGTATAAATTTGTTGAGAAAGGATGTCAATATCCTTTACTGTAAGATCTTTGTCGTCAATATCCACTTCTATGATTGCCCAATTGCTGCCGTCAAAAGGCGCTTCAATTAATACATTGTCACTACGATGTGTACTGATTATCAAATCAAAAGGACCCGAAACACCTAAAACATGTGCTCTGTAAATGCCAACGAGAGGGATTATTTCTTCATCAACCTGACAAGAAAAAAGGGTAAGTGAAGTCAAAAGAGTAAAAATTAATTGTTTCATGTTTTTTTATAGAAAAACCTTGCCGATTACCCTTTTGTGTCCAAAAAAATCAGGTTTAGGTTTTTCTTAACTTACAGGAATTTCGTTCCTAATGAACTTTCTCAACACTTTAAACATCGTGATGATGGCAATAATGCCGAAAATCGGGTGAAAATATTGTGGCAGAATCTGGGTAAAAGAATTAATGATGGTAAGAATACCAACGATCCCTGTTATGATTATAATGTTTTTATTCACCGATTTTCTGAAAACAAAATACAAAAATCCGGGTAGCGTCCATAATATATTCCAGTTGTTTTTGGTAGGTTCGTGATCCGTTAAAAACCACATGATAAGTATGCCTATTCCGATAAAAACCAACAAACCAAACCAAAAGTGATCATACATATCAATGATTCGGTTGGACTTTTTTGATAAAAACAAAAAGAGTTCAACGGACATCAACAATAAGAACACTAAAAGTGGACCTAAGAAAATTCTTTTTAAAAATGAAACTTCCTCTTTGTTGAATTCTAACAATTGTTTTTCCTGACTAACCAACGGAATTTCACGAATTGTGGTTTCAGAAGCGTATTTTTTAACAAAATCCGGAATAAACATCTGTTCTTCTACCGTAGCTTCTTTATCAGCTTTAGCTCCGATGATTATATCTATACCAAAATCAGTCCAGGGAAAGTTTTTCTGATAATGTTTTATTATGTTTCTGAATGTGAGTTTTTGTTTTGGCTCCTTGGGCCAAACAACATTTTTTTCAGCTCCAACATTGATCACATCGTAGATTCTGGTCGCACAGTTATCATAAAAAAAGTCATACTTATACGCTCTGTTTTCCGGCTTTAGGTTGTTGTCCAGAAAACTAATGATTTTTTCCGTTTCTGTTGAATCCAGATTGATTATTTGTTCCGTAACACTTCTTTCAAAATAATTATATTCGTACATAAAATCCTGAAAATGTGCCGCTGTAAGGTAGTAAGGCAGATTTCCCCTTAAAAATTTTAATGTAAAGTTTGGGGTTTTAAAGTCAAATGTACCATAATTAAAAACAATGTCTCTTCCGTCTCCAAACTGTATTCTGAGCGCATTGTGACCATACATTGAATACACTTCTTTGCCGGGATCGCAGGTAAGAACAGAAATAACAGGCTGATTTGCATAAGTATGAGATAAAAAAGCCACCCATAACATAATACATGTATGGATGGCTTTTGTGATATACCTGTTTTTTGTCATTTTATAAGGCAGAAATCATTAATCTTCGGTTTCGGCTTCAGTTGCTTCCGCCAATGCAGGTTGGTACTTTTCTTTGATTTTATTTTCAATTTCCAGTGCCAACTCCGGATTATCCTGAATAAATTGTTTAGCACCTTCTCTTCCCTGAGCAATTTTGGTGCCTTCATAACTGAACCAGGATCCGCTTTTGCCAATGACATCTGTCTCCACTCCAAGATCGATGATCTCTCCGGATTTTGAAATACCTTCCCCAAAAACGATATCAAATGTAGCTACTCTGAAAGGTGGTGCCAATTTATTTTTTACCACTTTTACTTTGACCGGTGTACCGACTGTATTGCCATCTTTGTCTTTGATGGCCGTACCTGATTTTCTGATATCCAATCTGATAGAAGCATAAAATTTAAGTGCATTACCACCGGTTGTTGTTTCAGGATTTCCAAACATCACACCGATTTTTTCTCTCAATTGGTTGATAAAAATGCAGCAACAACCTGTTTTTCCGATGGTGGCTGTCAGTTTTCTCAATGCCTGAGACATCAATCTTGCCTGAAGACCCATTTTTGAGTCTCCCATTTCACCTTCGATTTCACTTCTTGGTACCAATGCAGCTACGGAGTCAATAACAAGAATATCGATGGCTCCGGATCGAATCAGGTTTTCTGCTATTTCAAGAGCCTGTTCACCGTTGTCAGGCTGAGAAATCAACAATTCTTCGGTATTTACACCCAACTGTTCGGCATAAAATCTGTCAAAAGCGTGCTCGGCATCAATAATAGCCGCAATTCCGTCTTTTTTCTGACATTCTGCTATAGCATGAATCGCCAATGTTGTTTTACCTGAAGATTCCGGTCCGTAGATTTCTATGATACGTCCTTTAGGTAATCCACCTGTGCCAAGCGCAATATCCAAACTCAAAGAACCTGTAGAAATGGTTTCAACAGCTACAATTTGTTTGTCTCCTAATTTCATGATGGTACCTTTGCCATAGGTTTTATCCAGTTTGTCCATTGTCAGGGCAATGAGCTTCAGTTTTTCTTCTTTTTCTTTAGACATAATATTTGATTTTTGAAAATGATTCACAAATTTATAAATTAATTATTTTTTTAATACCTATTAGAGGAGATAAATATTAATCATCTCCTTTTTTCTGATATTACACTACGGCGGATGCAGAAAATTTTTTTCCATTTGAATAGTTTTACAGTTAAAAAAA
>Ga0209573_1003713_pt1 | contig 16208 bp, 12 predicted proteins | sample TNRBio252014_DNA_FD_185870 | JGI IMG/M metagenome (GOLD analysis project Ga0209573, IMG submission 185870) | Wastewater treatment Type I Accumulibacter community from EBPR Bioreactor in Madison, WI, USA - TNR Reactor_6/25/2014_ DNA (SPAdes)... | ecosystem: Engineered > Bioreactor > EBPR >...
TGCGTTCAAGCTCACGATCGCCCCCGTCACGCTCGGTGTCCTGATCCGCTGGCTCCTTCCGAAAACGGCGGATCGGATCGGTGCTTGTGGTCCGACCGTGGCGGTGATCGCTTTCACCTGTGTCACCGGAGGCATCGTTGCCGCGAGCGCAGAGGCGATTGCGGCGAATTTCGGGCGGCTCGCGCTCGCGGCGCTCTTGCTCCATCTCTTCGGCTTCAGTATTGGCTATGGGATCACGAAACTCTTCCGCTTTCCCGAGTCCATCGCAAGGACCGTCAGCATCGAGGTCGGCATGCAGAACGGAGGCATGGCCGCGGCCCTCGCCAAACAACATTTCGCCGCGATGCCCCTCGCTGCGGCGGCAGGAGTTTTCAGCGGCGTAATGCAGAACATCGTCGGCGGGTTGCTCGCGTCGTGGTGGAAAAGACGCAAGTCCGAATGAGCCGCCGCGACATCTACTACTGGAAATGCGATCGACCCGCCGCCTTCCACGGCACGGGTCCCCGTCCGCGCGGCGATGAGGTGTCGGAGGAGGCGATCCGCACCTCACTCGTTGATCATTTTCATCCTGACACGCTCACCATTTCTCCGGCGGCCGGACAGGGAAATCACCTCACTTGGAATGCGGAGATCGACGGCGTGCCCGCCTTCCTCCGCATCGAAAACGGTCCCGAGGGCGATGATCATCTCGAGATGGAGTCCGCCGTCCTCGGCGAAGTGGCCAAGGTCGGCGTGCCCGTGCCTCGGGTGCTCGGCTGCGACGCGAACCGGACCCGGGTGTCCTTCGCGTGGCAGGCGCTGGAACGGATTCCGCATCCCGATCTCAACCATTGGTGGAAAGCCGGCACGCTCGACGAGGCCAAGGTCGCCCGTGAGATCGGCCACAACATCGCGCGCTGGCAGGCGATCGAGCCGCGCGGTTTCGGGCCCTTCGACCTCGACGCTTGGCGGGAGGGCAGGGAACTGGTCGCCTTTCATGCCGACTATCCGACCTACTTCCGGCTCCGTCTCGAAGACCATCTCGGGTTCCTCGAGAAGCGCTCCTTCCTGAGCGCCGAACGGGCCGATGAGATCCGCGCGCTGGTCGAAGCTCATGCTGGATTGCTGCAATTGGATCGGGGTGTGCTCGTGCACAAGGATCTCGCCCTGTGGAACGTGCTCGGCACGCCCGACACCGTCGCCGCCTTCATCGACTTCGACGATGCCATCTCCGGCGACTCGATGGACGACCTTTCCCTGCTGGCCTGCTTTCACGGCCGACCCTTTCTGGAACAGGTCTTCGCGGGTTACGCCAGTGAACGGTCCTTGCCCGAGAATTGGCGCCCGCGTTTCTGGCTGCATCTCCTCCGGAACCTCATCGTGAAGGCGGTGATCCGGGTCGGAGCCGGTTACTTTGAACGAGACTCCGGGTTTTTCCTGATCGGCAGCGGGACTTCTGGCGCGGACCTGCGACAATTTACCGAGGAACGAATCGCGACCGCGCTTCGGGGGTTGCGCGAGGCGGCGGGCTTGGAACTTTTTCAACACGGATGAACACGGATGCCCACAGATTTCCACAAATGGAATAGATTGAATGATGAACCCACCCACACTTTCCCTCGGCACCTGGCTCTCGATCGGATCGCCCGTGATCGCCGAACTGGCGGCCCTTTCCGGATTCGACTGGGTCTTGTTCGATCTTGAACACGGTTGTGTCTCCGAGTCGACCCTGTGCGATCAGCTCCGCGCGCTGCGTGGTACCGCCACCAAGGGCATCGTCCGGGTCGCGGCTCCGGAGCCCGACCAGATCGCCCGCGTCCTCGACTGGGGGGCGGATGGGATCATGGTTCCCCGGATCGAAAACGCGGCGATGGCGGCATCGGTCGTTCGGTTCGCCTGTCATGCCCCGCTGGGGCGGCGCGGCTTTTCGCGCACGGTGCGTGCGACCGATTACGGGCTGAAGGCACATCCTGACAAACCCATCATCATGGTGCAGATCGAAAGTGTCGCAGCCGCCTACAATGCCGTGGACATCGCCGCCGTGAAGGGGCTCGATGTGCTTTTTGTCGGACCCGCGGACCTGCGCCATGAAATCGAACACAGCACGAACGAAGGCCGGGCGTCTTACGACGCCTGTCTGAACCGGGTCCTCGCCGCCGCCCGGAGCGCCGGCCGGGAAGCCGGAATCCTTGTCCGCGATGCGGCGGACCTGCAGGCGCACGCGGAGCTCGGCTTCACCCGGATCGCGGTCGATTCCGATCTCTCGATCCTTCGAAAAGCCTATCAAACGCTCCTTTCCCGGAAGCCATGAAAGCTGTCTTCTTGCTTCCCGCTGCGTCGATGTTTTTCCACGCGCTGCTCTTAACTTCCTTGCCCCTCTTTGGAGCGGACGATTCGGTTGCTCCTCCCGGTGAAAAGCGCGAAGCGACTTCGATCGGACTGAGTGCCCATGACCTCTCAATTGCCACGGGCCAGCCTTCGCTCGTGCTCATGTCGAGCGGATCGGTGCAGATCCCGGTGTGGTCGCTCTCGGGTGGCACCGTGGGACAGTCGGTCGCAGGCCTTGTGACCGGCTTGCCCGGATGGTGCGCAGCCGTGAAAGTCGAGATCGTCGTGACAACGGCGGACGCGGCGACCAGCCCCGATCTGGAGGACGTCTATTGTGTCCACCTCTCGCAGATGGTGGAGGGCGAGCCGATCACTTCGCGCTATTCTCTGGGCAATCCCGTGCGCACGGCGGTGCCTGTCGCGCCCTTCCAATCCCGGAGCATTGTCCTGGAGTCCTACTATGAAGTGGTGCCGGACGCTCCTCTCTGTGTGCGGATCCAGCGCGAGCCGGGGGATCCCGCCGACACGTTCATCAAGCCGGCGGGACTGGCGATGGTCAAGGTGACGCCGCTCGAGCCGCTGGCGAAGCCCCACGTCGTGCAGGACGTGAGCGGCTACAACTCGTGGCCGATGATGCAGGCCATGGGTGAAAAGCTGGTGTGTGTTTACAGCCGCGGTTCGGGGCACACGATCGATGAAGACAGCCGCGTCGTTTATGCGCGCACTTCGACGGATCACGGAAAGACCTGGACCGCGGAGACAGTGGTCGCCAACACGCCGGGCTACGGTGAGGTCGCCGTGGGAAAGGGCTTGGACTCCAAAGGGGCGATGCTGCTCTGGGTGCGTCGTCTCGGGGCTGAATGGAACCAGGATCTCTACCGCACCACCGACGGGGTGACGTTCACTCTTGTGACAACACCCAAGCTCGACCCGGCTCCGGTGCAGATCACCGATGTTTTTGCGGTTCCCGAGGTCGGGTTGATGGCCCTCTGGTTCGCCGGTGGCTACGCCGAAGGAAATGATCACTCCTGGGGCAAACTGACCAGTACCGATGACGGGGCGACCTGGACCCAGACCACGATCGAGTCGGGACTCACCAAAGCGCAGTGGCCGACCGAAGCCTCCGCGGTCTACCTTGGTGATGGCAAGATTCTCGCCATCGCCCGGACGGAGCAGGGAGGCGGAACCTCGGAGCGGTCGCAATTCCAGATGGTCTCGACCGATTCGGGAGCGACCTGGACACGGGCACAGACCAACATCGGCGATGTCCTGATTTCCACTCCGAGCCTGATCTTCGACGCCGGAACGGGCCTCTTGAGCAACTATTATTTCCAGCGTGGCCGGGGCGGGGTCCTGCGTCGCCGGGTGGTGGATCCCGATCTTGTTTTTGCTCATCCGCTCCACTGGCCGCCCTCGGAGGCCGTCGCCAAGGGGAGCCAGGCCACGATCGATGCGGGCAACGTGAATGCCACCGTGATCGGCGACAGTCATTACCTCTCGTTCTACTCCGGCGAGGCACCCGACACTTCCGTCTTCGTCTCCGTGCTGCCGGCTCCGGTGGCAGGGAACGCGCCGGCCGGTGCGACGGCAAAGGGAACGCAAGCGGGGGAGTGATTCTTGCTTGAATGATGGAGTCGGAGACGCTAAGCATTTCACCCGAATTCCGACTCTAGAAACCCTTCAAATCCAACTACGTCATGGGCAGACCCGTCACTCTTTTCACCGGCCAGTGGGCCGATCTCGATTGCGAAACGATCATCACCAAAGCAAAAGCGATGGGCTACGACGGAGTCGAGTTCGGCTGTTGGGGCGACCACTTCGAGGTGGATAAGGCTGATGCCGCCTATTGCGCCGCGAAACGCGCCCTCCTCGCGAAACATGACATGAAGTGTTTCGCGATCTCGAGCCACCTCGTCGGCCAGGCCGTCTGCGACAATATCGACGCTCGTCACAAGCAGATTCTCCCCGACTACGTCTGGGGCGACGGGGATCCCGAGGGCGTCCGCCAGCGCGCCGCCGAGGAGCTCAAGAAGACCGCCGTGGCGGCCAAGCAGTTCGGCGTCAGCGTGGTCAACGGCTTCACCGGCTCGTCGATCTGGCACCTCATTTATTCTTTCCCGCCGGTTTTGCCCGGTCAGATCGATGCCGGCTTCAATGACTTCGCGGACCGCTTCGGCCCCATCATGGACGTCTTCCAGGAGAATGGGATCAAGTTCGCCCTCGAGGTGCACCCCACCGAGATCGCCTTCGACATCGCCTCAGCCGAGCGCGCCCTTGCCGCGATCGATTACCATCCGGCCTTCGGCTTCAACTACGACCCGAGCCACTTCGGCTACCAGGGCGTCGATTACGTCGAGTTCATCTACCGCTTCGCCGACCGCATCAACCACGTCCACATGAAGGACGTGGGTTGGGCGGATCGACCCGTCGATGCCGGCGTCTTTGGTGGTCACGTCGATTTCCACAACCGGAAACGCTACTGGGATTTCAAGTCGGTTGGTCGTGGCAAGATCAACTTCGAACCCATCATCCGCGCGCTCAACGACGTCGGTTACACCGGTCCGCTCTCCGTGGAATGGGAAGACGGCGGTATGGACCGCGAAGCGGGTGCCTCCGAGTCCTGCGCCTTCGTGAAGAAGCTCGACTTCCCGCCCTCGAACATCGTCTTTGACGCCCAGTTTGATCGCTGAGGTTGGGTTCAGCCTTGGTGGTTCAGAACGTAGGCCCAGTTCGCGCACAAGAGGAGCAGGAGGATGGCGACCTGCTTCGGAGGCGCGAGTGTCGTTGCGATTCTGAGCCCGAAGACCAGCCAGAGGAGTGCCCAGACGATGGCGAGGGGAATTCCCACGGCGACGAGGGGATTCGTCTCGAGGGCGGCGAGCGGTTTTCCCGAAGCCAAAAGCACCGAGGCGGTGGTGCCCCCGCAGAGAGGGCACGGTAGTGACACGGTCAGTTGGAGCGGGCAAACCGTGAACCGATGATCTGTGTTCCGGTTGATCCAGTAAATCGATAAGATCGAGACGATTGCTGACAGGGTACCCGCCATCCAAGGCAGGGTGACACCCGAAAACAATTCGGATCGGCGCGTCTGGACGACGCGGATCATTCCTTTATTGGGGTAGCCCGCCTTGAGTGGCGGCGGCACCGACGATCACGATGGCGAAAATCACGTAGAGAACGGCGAAGATCGTGCCCAGAATCAAAAAGACGGTGCCGATGATGCCGCAGATTTTCCCCGCCTTTGTCTGCTCCAGACCCGTCGGATCCATGAGACCGGCTGTCATTTTGGCGATGTCCTTGTTCGCCATCACCCAGGCGATGGGTCCACAGATGTAGCAGAGGGCGATGCCCAGAATTCCGAGAACTAAAACGGTGGTGCCTCGATGTGGTTCCATGTTCGAAATGGACTTGGGAATCAGCCAAAGTCAAAACGAAATCACATCGCCAGGCAATTTCCGGATGCGGCCCCATCGAAATCGAAAGGGTGGGGCGAGAGGTCACTCCAGGGTGGTTCCCCGTCCGATGCCGTGGTAGTCGAAACCATGCTTTCGCATCGTTGCCGGATCGAGCAGGTTGCGTCCATCGAAGAGAAGTGGCGCGAGCATCGAATCACGCACCGCCCGGAAGTCGACGTGGGCGAATTCCGGCCACTCGGTGGCGATGATGAGGGCTTCGGCCCCTTGGGCCGCCTCTTCCGCGGAGGAAGTGAGCCGGATCTTCGAGCCGATCGCGAGTTCACCGATCCGGCCCATTCCCTTGGGATCGTAGGCGGTGACTTCGGCACCTTCGGCGATGAGTCGTTCGACCAACTCCACCGCGACGGAGCAACGGAGGTCGTCGGTATTCGGTTTGAAGGTGAGGCCCCAAACGGCGATTTTCTTTTCCCCCAGGACCCAGAGTTTTTCGCGGATCCGGTCGATGAAAATATCGAGTTGGCGGCGGTTGATCTTCTGGACTTCCTTGAGGAGATCGAAGGGGACGCCCAATTGGTCGCTGATGGCGATGAAGGCGGCGATGTCTTTGGGGAAACACGAACCTCCATATCCGAGTCCCGCGTTGAGGAAGGAACGCCCGATGCGCGAATCCATCCCGATGCCCTCGGCGACGAGTTCCACATCGGCGTTGCTCGCTTCGCAGATCTGTGAGATCGCGTTGATGTAGGAGATCTTCAGGGCGAGAAAGGAATTCGCGGCGTGCTTGATCAACTCGGCGCTGTTGATGTCAGTGACGAGGAGGGGCGCGACGAAGGGCTCGTAGACCTTCTTCATCAGGGCCGAGGCCCGGTCGCTGTTCGAGCCGAAGACGATGCGGTCGGGCTTCATGAGATCGGCGACGGCCGATCCTTCGCGAAGGAATTCCGGATTCGAGACGACGTCGAACTCGGCTTCGGGAGCGTAGCGCTGGATCGTCTCGGTGACTTTTTCCCCGGTCTTGACCGGGACGGTGGACTTGTCGACGACGACCTTGTAGCCCTTGATGCAGGGTGCGATTTCGCGGGCAACTTTTTCGATGAACTTCAGGTCCACCGATCCATCCGGATTGGGGGGCGTCGGCACAGCGATGAAGACGACGTCACCGTGATCGACACCCTTCTCCGTGCTGGTGGTGAAGGAAAGTCGGCCGGCCGCGACATTCTGGGTGACGAGGTCGGCGAGGCCGGGCTCGTAGATGGGGATCTCACCCCGTAGCAGCGTCTCGATCTTCTTCGCGTCGTTGTCGACACACATCACTTCGTGCCCCACTTCCGCGAAGCAGGCACCCGTCGTCAGGCCGACGTAACCAGAACCGATAATCGTCAATTTCATCAGGAAAGGCGGTCAATAAGCGAGAGGAAGAGGGTGCGCCAGCGGGATTTCTGAAACGGAAGCGTCAATTGACAAAGGGCGGGAACTTTCATCGGCGCTCGTTTCCATCTGCGGAGCGGGAGGTTCCGTTGGGACACCTCATGGAAACTTATTCCCCGGCACCGAGGGTCCCGGGCTGGAAGTCGACCGGAAGCGTGACCTTCGGGAACGCCTTGAGCGTCAGGCTGAGAATCACACCATACTCGTTCTCCTGACCGCGGTTGTCGCGCACGATTCCCCCAAGGCTTGCCGTCCAGCTGGCCAGATCGCGGTGGATGCTGTACTGCTGATATTCGAGCGTGCCATCGTCCGATTCGTAGCGATGCGCAGTGCTGAATCCCCAGTTGTCGCTAAGACGGGTGTAAGTGGTGATCGTGTAAAGATCCGAATCTTCGAAGAAGGGGTGGTCGTTGATGAAGTAGTGACGCAACCCGATTTCAAACCAATCGGAAGGCATGAAGGTGACGGCAGAACTCAATTCGGTGAAATCCATGGCTCCACCGAAAATCGGCAACTGGGTGGTGGTGGACGCGGTCAACCAGGGAAGTGGGCGCCATTCGATGTCGGTGAAGAAGTTCGAGAAATCGCGATTGAACTCGGGATCCTCGAGATAGGCATCGAAGTAATTGTTGAGCGAGAGCCATTCGTAAGAGGCTCCGTTTCGTTTTGTCAGCCAGCGATTCGAAACCCCGGCCCGCACGATCTGCCAGTCGCGGATGTCGTCGATCGAGGTGAAAAGCGGCATGTCGATGGGACGGAGCCGGGTCGTCGGGGTGAAGCGATCGATCGGCGAAAAGCGGCCGGTGAGATCGTTCGTACTGACCATGGAGTAGTTCACATAGGGCCGCACCACGTGGAGGATGCCGTTGATGCCAAGCGCCCTGTTCACGATGTGAGGAGACTTCTTCGACATTTTGAACGAGAGATCGACGCCCGCATGCGTGGTGGTGCGGTCGAGGGAGTCGAATCCGGGAAGCTCGAAGCTCGAGTAGTTCGTGTAACCGGCCCCGGCCCGCGGTACCACGTTGAGAATTCCGCCGATCTGGGTGGGAAAAAGAAATTCGTGGTAGGAATGGAAGCGATTGAAGCCGCTCGGATCCACCATTTTGGCGAGGAGGGCTTCGTCGTCGAGTTCTTCGTCGATGATACCGTAGGAGGTCAGTCCGTCGTAAAAGAATCCCGTATCACCGATCGGGGTGCGGATGATATCGATCGCCAATTCCGGGCTGCGCGTATCGGTCTGGAAGAACTCGTTGAGCTGGAATCGGCCGGTCAGCGAGATTTCGCCCTGATCAAAGAGTTTGTTCAGGTTGATGACATTGTCCGGCTTGGGATCGACCCGGAACTCAGAAGGGAAGAAGTCTTCGTAGAGGAAGGCATCGCTGAGCCGGTTGATATCGAAGTCGAGATAAAAGGTCTCGTCGTCGCTTCCCGGCATGTAGACCCGGTGTTGGAAATTGATCCGGTAACGTTCGGTGGGAGGGACGGAGGCGCCGCGCCGGGTGCGTCCGTTGAAGCTGATTTCCGGATTGCTGTCGTTCGCGTAGTAGAGGTTGAGACGGCCGATGTTCTCGTTGTGTTTGAACTTGCGGTCGAAGAACTCAATCCCTCCCGCCAAACCTCTCTCCGAGCGGATGTCGAGGTGCGCCTGGGCATGGTGGTTCTCACCGATCATGAACCCATAGCGATTCAAGAGGAAGCCGCCCCAAGCGGAATTCCAGCCAGGGGTGAAGTAGTAGCCGAGCTCTTCATCCATCGGCTGGACGAAGTAGGGGAACCAGAAAACGGGCGTGTTGCCCAAGTAAAGCTTGGCTCCGTGCATCACGATCTTGTCGTCGGGATACACTTCGAGTTTCTTGACCTTGACGTGATAATTCGGGTTCTGCGAATCGTGGGTCGTGAAGGTCGAATCCAACATCGTGATAGGCCCTTCCTTGCCCTCCTCCGGCCGGACGATGTTGTCAGAGGTGTAGTAAACCGGCTCGAGCGCGCTTTTCAGCTGGCTCGTGGTCATCTCGCCTGTGTTGATGTTGTAAATGATCTCTTCGGCGTCGACGACCTGACCGTCCTTGAAGATCCGGACATTGTCCCGGGCAAAGAGATTGCCGGAGGATTGGTGGAACTCGATCTGGTCGGCTCGGATCGTGACGTCGCCGTAGGTCACCACAACGTCTCCGTGGGCCTTGGCAATGCCGAGATTCTGGTCGTAATCCGAGAAATCCGCCTGGATGTCTAGGTTGGTCTTGTCGCCCGCTCCACCAGCGGCAAAATCGAGCGCCGAATCCTGGGCCGAGACACTGAAAAGGAGGATGCACCAGAGCGCGGCGATGCCAACAGAGACCGCGCGGAAGGTTCGCGGCGCGGGACTCTCGGGCAACGGTCTGGGGCTCTTACAGATCAAGGGAACTTAACACGGTTATGGGAAGACGCGGCATAGGCCGAATCCACCTCCTCTGATTTACTCGCATCCCGTCAAAAGACCAACGAAAATTTCGGGCATTCGCGACATTTGGTTAAGGTATATTAAGCAATTTTCCCGCCACGGGAGGGACGGATGCAGATGCCTTTTTTAGACTCCCGGCGAAGGAATTCATAAAATTTTTGAAGGGTAGGGGGGAGGTCCTCGTTGACGACCGAGTCAAGGATCTCGCGGAGGGTGGAATCGCCCCAAAACACCTCGCGGAAGGCGGTTTTGATCCGACTGAGGTCCTCCGGAGTGAATTTGGCCCGCTTTAGCCCGACCGCATTGATCCCCACTACCACGTTGATATCCGATCCGATCACGTAGGGCGGCAGATCGAGCGAAAAACCGGAATTCCCCTGGGTGATGACGTAGTCGCCCACCCGCACAAATTGATGAAAGACCGAGCCTCCGCCGAGGAAGCAATGATCTCCAAGTTCCACATGGCCGGCGAGGAGGACGTTGTTGGCGAGGGTGTTGTGACTTCCCAAGATCGCATCGTGGCCAACGTGGGACCCGGCCATGAGGAAATTGCCTTCCCCGAGTCGAGTCTCGCCACCTTCATGAATGCTTCGATGCAAGGTCACATACTCGCGGAGGATGTTGGCCTTGCCGACACGGACGCCCGAGCGGATTCCGCGGTCAAATCCCCGGTATTGCGGGTCGGCCCCGAGGATGGCACCCGAGCCGACAAAACAATCGGATTCGAGACGTGTGCCGGACCGGATCTGGGCAGAGGCTTCAATCAAACAGCGGTCACCGATCACCGTGCCGCGCTCGACGATGGCAAAAGGCCCGATCTCGACTCTTTCGCCAATCTCGGCCTCGGGAGAGACAATCGCGCTGGAATGGATGGACATACGAATCGAAAACCCGGGGCGTAGGCCTGAATGAGTCAAAGAAGTCCGGCTTCACGGAAGCTGAAGTAGGGAGACCCCACGTCCCCGGATCGGCTGCCGATGATGAGATGATCGGTGAACTCGATCCCGACCGCCTGGCTCGCGGCCTTGATGCGCCGGGTCACTTCATGATCCGCCGTGCTGGGAGAGGGGTCGCCCGAGGGGTGGTTGTGAACGACGATCATGGCGTGGGCGGAGTGGGCGATGGCACGGCGAAGGATCTCGGAGGGATTGGCAAAGGATTCGTTGCCGGTCCCGCGGAAGACTTCCTCGGTCTGGATGAGGCGTTTGCGGTGGTTCAGCAGAATGACGCGCACCGATTCCTGGCTGAGACGTTGCATCTCGGCCCCCATCAAGGCGAAGACATCCTCCGGGGCCGTGATCGATTGTTCATTGAATGGCTCCTGCGCGAGGCGACGACCAAATTCAAAGGTCGCGGAGAGTTGGGCGGCCTTGGCCGGGCCGATTCCTGGGATCTGGAGCAATTCGGGCAAGGAGGCCCGTGAAAGTTGTCGCAAGCTGCCAAACCGATCGATCATCTCTCTGCCGAGATCGACGGCGCTGACGCCAGCACGCCCGGTGCTGAAAAACAGCGCGAGGATCTCGGCATCGCTCAAGGAGGCCGGGCCCCGCTCCATCAGCTTTTCGCGAGGACGGTCATCCTCCGGCATTTGCTTGATCCGCATGAAATCGGTGGAATCCTGAACCCGGATTTCCCTACCCGCAATCACTTTTCCCGCTTGCGGTATGTCCTTCCTCCCGGACCCTCCGTGTTTTTTCTCCCATCCTTCCCATGTCTGAATCAACCATCGCCGCGATTGCCAGTCCCCCCGGAGTGGGTGCGGTGGCACTCATCCGGGTGAGCGGACCCGCTGCGGCGGAGATCGCATCGCGGGTATTCACCGGGCGACCGCGGTCGAAATGGCAGCCGCGCCACCAGCATTGGGGCCGCCTCGTCGGGGCTGATGGCGCTGGCATCGACGAAGGGCTCCTCACCTACTTTCCGGGTCCGGGGAGCTTCACGGGCGAAGAGGTCGTGGAACTTGCCTGCCACGGCGGCATGCTCGTCACCCGCCGGGTGCTCGAGGCTCTTTTTGAAGCCGGCGCGGAGCCTGCGGACCCCGGGGCGTTCTCGCAACGTGCCTTTCTCAACGGGAAGATCGATCTGACCCAGGCCGAGGCGATCATGGATCTGATCTCGGCCCAGACCGATCTCGCGATCCGGGCTGCCGGCGAGCAACTCGCCGGAACTCTCGGGACGGAAATCGAGGCAATTCGGAAAGAGTTCATCGGGCTGCTCGCCCAGGTCGAGGCCTACATCGATTTTCCCGAAGAGGATATCGAGCCCGATTCACTCGAGGCGTTGACCGCATCGATGGACCGCATCGGCGGCAAGCTGGATCGGCTCCTCGCCACGGCGGATCAGGGACGAATCCTGCGCGAGGGAATCCGCACCGTGATCTGTGGGCCGCCCAATGCCGGCAAATCGAGTTTGCTCAACCAACTCCTCGGTTTCGACCGGGCCATTGTCAGCGAAGTGCCGGGAACGACCCGTGACACAATCGAGGAGTTCATCAATTTAAAGGGGCTGCCCCTGCGTCTCATTGACACCGCCGGGATCCGCGACGGTGCCGGTGCGATCGAGCGGGAGGGCATCGAGCGCACCCGGGTCCAGATCGCCGGAGCGGAATTGATCCTGCACGTTGTGGATGCCAGCGACAGCCGGGCAAACATCGAGGAAATCGTAACTCCGACTGGCGCCCGACTGGTGCGGGTGCTGAACAAGGCCGACCTTGCCCGGCACGCCGATTGGACCGACGAGGAAGGCTTTCCGCTTTCGTGCCTCCAGCCCGATTCCATCGAAACCTTTCGACAGTATCTCTACGACGAACTCGCAGCGGGCGCCGGACTCTCCACGGCCAGCCTGACCGCCATCAATGCCCGTCACCAGTCCTGCTTGAAACGTGCCCGCCGCGACCTCGGCGAAGCGCGCGGACTGATCGTTGCGGGGGAATCCCCTGAATTTGTCGCCTCGGGCCTGCACGCGGCGCTCAGTGCCGTGGGTGAGGTGATCGGACGCACCGACATCGAGGAGATTCTCGGGGAAATCTTCAGCCGGTTTTGCATCGGCAAATAACAAAAAAGCGGCACCCCGGAAAGGGTGCCGCTTCCAAAAGTTCGCCGAAACGCGCGGGGCGGAATCAGGCATAGAGTGCCGTCACCGGAACGCCCTTGTCCGCAAAGGTGAAGGGACGTTGGGTCGGGGAATAAACCGTCTCGTCGAGGTTGAGACCGAGTCCATGGCCGATCGTGGCGAGGAAATCCTCGGGCTTGACCGGGTTCGCCTTGACCTTCTTGCCCATCCCGTCGGTTTCTCCGTAAACGGTGCCACCCTTGATGCCCCCGCCTGCGAGAATGCAGGAGTAGGCGGCGGGGTAGTGGTCCCGGCCCGAATTCATGTTGATGTCAGGAGTGCGGCCGAATTCGGTGCCAAGAGCGATGAGCGTGGACCCCAGGAGACCGCGCGAATCAAGATCCTTGATCAGGGTCGACAGGGCCATGTCGAGCTCGGGGAGGCGATCTCCCGTGCCACCGGCGATGTCCTGGTGCATGTCCCAACCACCGGCGACGACCTCGACGACACGCACACCGTTTTCGACGAGTTTGCGTGCGAGAAGACAGCCTTGGCCAAGGCGGCTTTCACCGTAGTCGGCGCTGTTCGATTCTCCCGAGATGTCGAAGGCGGAGAGGGCGTCGCTCTTGAGAAGACGGTTCGCCTGGTTGTAGTATTCCACGTAGGACTTTGGACCAGAGTATTTGAATTTGTCGGAGAACTGCTGGCCGAGCTTCTGGGCCATCTGCATGCGGCGGTCAAAGCGCTCGCCCTCGACGATGAGGTCGGTGTTGGGGACGCCTCCAGAGGGATCCGCGATCGGAAGGGGGCTAAGGGAGGGATCCATGAAACCGGCGTTCGAGGTGCTCTGGCCAACGAGGACCGAATCCGGGAGGATCTCGCCGCGCTTGCCGAGGAGGGTCTCCGCCCAGGGCCCCACTGTGGGGTGGACGATCGTGGCCCGCTTCTCGTAACCCGTGCGCATGATGTATTCCCCTTGCTCGTGCGCTCCGTTGGTCGACATCATGGAGTTGATCACCGCGATCTTGTCACCAAGCTTGGCCAGCTCCTTGAGGTGCATGCCGAACTTCATGTTGTCCACGTTCGTGTCGAGGATCTCGGTCGGTCCCATGACATCCTTGTTCTTCTTCGGATCGAAGGTGTCGAGGTGGGTCATCCCTCCGGAGAGGTAAATGTAGATCAGGCTTTTCGCCTTGCCCGCTTCCTGTGCTTTGAAATTGCGGGGAAGGAAGGGGACGCTGAGGCTGAGGCCAAAGGAAAGCTTGGCCGACATTTCCATGAAATAGCGGCGGCTGAGGGGATCTTTTCCGGCGAGTTCGGCAATGTGCATGACGTTGGGGATGTTTGAAGTTCGAAGGAGGCGTGGATCACTGGATGAAGAGGAATTCAGGGCTGTTCATGAGAGCCCAGGCGAGATCGCTGATGCCTTCGTCGCCGAAGTCTTCGATCATGCCGACGCCGAGGTCGAGCTCTTCCTTGCTGGGGAAACGGTTGAGGAGGGTGAAGAAGACTCCGCGGACCTTGTCATCGGGTCCATCGAGTTCTTCGAGATCGGAGACCACCTTGGACGAGACACCGGTAAGCTGTTGCGTCACCGTGCCATTCATGAGTGCGAGCACCTGCGGAACCGAGCCATCGTAGTTGTGATCGTCGGTGATGCGGCGGTCCGACTGTCCGAAGGTGTCGAGCATCGAGGCGCCGGGCGCGGGCTGGGGAAGTTCCGAGGCGCGCAGCTCCGTGTCGCTCATGGCGACGGGAGTGTATTCGTCGCCTTCCGAGACCATTGCCATGGCCGAGCCACCGCGGAGGTTCTGCCACATTTCATAATGACGCCAGACTTCGTCGTTGGTGGCGGTATTGAAATCGATGTTCAGGATCTTCTTGTAGAACGATCCGTCACCGCCCTTTTTCTTGTCGATGTCGCTTCCGTGGGCGAGAACCATCATCGAGTCCCAGGCCTGCTCGGCGCGCATGCGGCGAAGGACCGGACCGGAGAAGTAATAGGCTTTCGTGAGATCGGGCTCTTCCGCGGAAGCGATCGACTGATAGGCGCGGGTATTGTAGAGGATGCGCATGAATTCACGCAGATCGTAATTCACGCGGCGCATCTCCCGTGTCAGGTAAGCGAGCACCTCGGGCTGGGAGGAGCGCTTGATCTCTTCATCGCTGAAGTCGTTGGTCGGCTCGATAATGGCCTGACCGAAAGCGCGTCCCCACATCCGGTTGGCGATGACAAGGGCGAAACGCGGGTTTTCCGGGGCGATGAGCCAATCGGAAATCGCCTCGCGGCGGGTCTTGCCACCCACTTTGGCGGCATCGCCGATGAGGGTGCGAGGATTCGCCACTTCGTTGGGTTTGCCACCGTCACCGATGAAGTCGTGCGGGAAGACGGTCTGGAGAGCCTCATTGTCGGCGATGTTCCAGCCGAGGGCGTTGGTGAAGAAATAGAACTGGTTGAAGTTCTGATCACGCGGGATCACACCCTTGGTCGATTCCGCCCATTTTTCGAAGTTGGTCTTCCACCCGGCAGGGGCGTTGGGCATCTCGATTTTGCCACCGGTCATCATCGCATCGGCGGGGCGGTAGCCGAGCGAGCGCTGGGTGTTGCCAAAGAAAGCGGCCATTTCATAGAAGTCGCCCTGGGTCCATTCGTCAAAAGGGTGGTCGTGGCACTGGGCACACGAGATGTCGATCCCCAGCATGACCTGGCCGAAGTTGGCAAAGGCATCGAATTCCATTCCGGTATCGCGGAGAAGAAATCCGGATGCGGGATTCTGGCCGACATTCCCCTTCGCCGTGAGCATCTCGGTGACGATCTGGTGATAGGGCTTGTTCGCCTGAAGCTGATCGCGCCACCACTGGACGTAGGGGTCCATGCGCACGCCGTTCTGGAAATCGCTTCCGTGGAGGCGATACATGTCGGCGAAGTAGTTGAAGAGATGCGAAGCGTAGCCCGGGGAGAGAAGCAACTCATCGATGAGGGCTTCGCGCTTGTCGGGACGGGAGCTTTCCGCGAAGGCGAGGAATTCGGCCCGGGTGGGGATGCGTCCGGCGATGTCCAGGTAGACGCGGCGGACAAAGAGATCGTCCGGAAGAGGTGCGTTGAACGAATTGAAGCCGTTTTTCTTCAACGTCGTCGCAAGGAGGGTGTCGATCTGGCGGGCGGAAGCCTTCGTGAAGCTGTCGTCCCCGATTTTGGCAAGACGCTCGGCCGCCTCCTGATCGGCTTTGATGAACTTGTCCTTGGGCACGAGGATCTGGTTCCCGTTCTGCAGCTTGAACTTGAAATTGTCACCTTCGATTCCAAGGAAGAGAGCTTGAAGGGGCTTGCCGTCGGTGCTGGTCCAGGTGCGGGCCTGCGCCGGGGTGGTGAGGAGGCCGGCGACCACGGTGGCGAACGAGCCGAGGGTCAGAAGGAGATTACGGATTTTCATGGGGGTAAAAACGTTATTCTGAAATGGCATATCGGGAATTGGGGAAAACGTCACGACAATTTTTCGGAAAATTTCGGAAATCTCAGACTTCCAGACATTATTCCCTGTTCTTCTGGAACGGCTTACTTC
>Ga0209573_1003715_pt1 | contig 16205 bp, 10 predicted proteins | sample TNRBio252014_DNA_FD_185870 | JGI IMG/M metagenome (GOLD analysis project Ga0209573, IMG submission 185870) | Wastewater treatment Type I Accumulibacter community from EBPR Bioreactor in Madison, WI, USA - TNR Reactor_6/25/2014_ DNA (SPAdes)... | ecosystem: Engineered > Bioreactor > EBPR >...
TACCGTCTGCGGCGCTGAGGCACTTCACGGTGCCTCCGGAAACCAGATAGATGCGGCCCTCGTGAACAATCGGTGTGGAGAAACGATTGCTGTCGTTGCCCGACCAGACCACGTTGGATTCTGTCACGTCTCCCTTACCGCCCGAACTGATCGCAATGGACCCGCCACCGCGACCTTCCGCCGCATAAATGACGCCGTCTGCGAGGACGACGCTGGAATTGAACTGATCGGTTTCCATCGCGTTGCAGTACCACTTCAGCTTGCCGGTTGCGGGATTGATTCCCCAGATCTCGTACGGGGCACCGATCACGATATCGGTTCGCGTGTCGTCCACTTTGGCAACGATCGGAGTCCCCCAGACATTTCCCAGGTTGTCGCTCTCGGATCGCCACAATTCTTTACCAGTGGTCTTGTCGAGCCCGATGACAGCTCGGGATTCTGCCCCCGCCGGCACAACCAAAAGATTGTCATGCACGATGGGACTGGAGGACGATCCCCATTGTCGATCATCCGACCTGTCGCCAACTTTGGTGTTCCAGAGTTCCCTGCCGTCAAGGTCATAGGCGAAGACGCCCGACTTGCCGAAGAAGACGTAGACGTTCTTCCCGTCCGAGACCGGCGTGTGCGATGCATAGCCGTGTTCAGGAACACCAGCGCCGGAGAATTCATCTTCCGGCAATACCGGGTCGACTGTCTTCTGCCACAGGATTTTTCCATCTTCGCGATTGAAGCAGACCAGATGACGTTTGAGATTCTTCATTTCGCCTGGATCCTGGCGATTTTCTCCATAGCCTGAATAGCACGACACGAAGATACGATTGCTGACCACGATCGGGCACGAGACACCCGCACCGGGCAATGCGACTTTCCACTTCAGGTTTTCGTTCGGGCCAAACGTCACCGGTAATGGTTCCGGATCGGGACTGATTCCGGATCCGTTGGGACCTCGAAACCGATCCCAGTCGGCAGCAGTCACCAGAGGAGCGATGACGCCCATCAGCAGGGCACAGGCAAACGCACGAGCAAACACAGTTCGGGCGAGGTTCATGAGGACTCCTGAAAGTATCCAGTCAAAGAATGCAACGTGCCTGGACAGAACAATACCTGTCACGGCAGCGTCCCGTCCAGACGCCTGGTCAACCAGCGGCACCAGCGCCCAAGTCCGGCTTGTCGGTCACCTTCTCCCGGAGCGGAAAGGGGCGAGGAACCAATGATCGCATATCCGGGGGGTTATCTGATGACGACTCTCAATTTCAAAGTGGGACTGTCGACGGATCAGATCCACTGTTCGGAGAGCTTTGGAATCCGAACTTCCACAGGTTGCGCATTGTTTGGAACGACGATCTCGGACTGCGAAGGTTCATCACCGCGAGATGGTTGCCGACCTCCACGAGGCTGATCAGGGCCACGGCCAGTGGCAGGCTGGTCATCTCGTGAACGATCTGAACGCGGTTGAGATTCTTCCGCGGGACGTCGGGCTTCTCCGCCGCGATCTGACCGACCTGGCAACTGGTGAGGTGGCTTCGGGCCATCGTGATCAGGGCTTCTCAGCGGAAAGCCTCGTCGTGCTATGGATGGTCGATCGGGACGAGGGCCGCCTGGTCGTAGCATGACAGGAGGATGTCCAGGGCCGGCACCGGGTCTGTGGTCGGCTTCAGCGCGGCGGGCGTCATGAGGTGGTCCGGGTGCATGCTCCAGAATTTCGGCCAGCCGCTGGAATTCATGGACCGACAGTTGACCATTTCGATCAGCATCCAGCAGTTGAAACAGGATTCGTGAGAGTCCACCACCCGTCGAATGAGCCGGTTCCTGATCCGGCCCTGAGCCCTTTGGAGGAATGGGCCCAAATGGTGATCGACCTGGTGTCGGAAATCCAGCATCGGGGCCGGCAGCAAATGGACCGGAACGGAGAGCCGGTGGTCCTGGCTTGTCCGCTTCCCGACGGGGAACGTTGAAACCGGGGGGCATCCCGAAAGGCATCGGGAATCCGAATCCGGGAGGCTGGCCTTCGCCGCGAGATCCTCTGACGGGAGGACGAGAATTTTCGCGGCGGGAATCTGGGCCCTTGTCGGAATCTGGTTTCTCCGATCGACTCGGGCGATCAGATTCAGGTGTTCCTGTTTCGCGACGTTCGGCACCATCGCGATCGCGTGATCCCGGACTGCGTGAATCCGGGCCGTCCGGTCTGCGATCGCGGCGATCGGACTGACGATCGGGGTTCCGTTCCTCGCGAGTCGACGGGCGTCGTGATTCAGACCGGTTCACTCGATCTTCGTCTTCTCCATCTTCGTTCTCGGAACTCAGCAGTGCTTCCGCACTTAGCACTGTCAGGATATTTTCGACACGGTTCCAGTTATCGGTGGGGATGACAGATCGGACCGGAGCCGGGATGGCTACGGTCAGATACGCGATCAGAATGGTTCCGGCAGGGCTCATTGGGTTACTCCTTCGGTGAGAGAAATGGGCCGTGATCTGACGTCGTCACAGTCAGACATCACTGCTCACGGGTTAGAGTCTTTCTCGATTTCATGCTCGCACTGTGCGCGCCTGTTTTTGGGTAGCGAACAACGTGAGCGGATACTTGTCAATGAGCCGTCAGGCTCCTTTGGGTCAAGGCATCTCATCCTTGTTGGGTGAATTCATCCATGAAGACCTGAGATTGTCGTTACGGACTCTGATGGTTCGGGAAGGTTGCAGGCAGAGAACTTTGGTCGGCCGCAGCCTCTGACGGTCGGCCTGTGTTCCGTCGAATGATCCAGCGTCTCCGCCGAAACTCACTCGGCACGGCCTGCTGATCGCGATAAAGTTCCGGCACGGCTGGGCGACTGAAAGCTTGTGAAGAGAACACTTTCGGGGCGTTCTTCAGTCCCTGCAGATTCCCACACCGCTTTTTGAATTTCGAGAACACTGACTGATGACAAACGCACTTCCCACCCTGAATGCCGCGCAGATGGAGAGCTGGATTCGGGCGAATGTTCCCGTCGAAGATTTCCGGGGCAAACGAGTTCTGATGATTGTGCCCGACAACACTCGCACGGCTCCGCTGAACGTATTGTTTCCAGCGCTGCGATCGTTGCTGCGACCGGTAACGCAGTCGCTGGATGTGCTGGTGGCCCTGGGAACTCATCCGCCCATGCCGCAGGACAGAATCCGTATGATGCTGGGGATTGGCGACAGTGATCCGTGCGACGATGTGGGCTTGTTCAACCATGCCTGGGACAATCCTGAGGAACTGGCAACGATTGGAACATTGACCGAAGCTGAAACTCGGGAGATCTCCGGTGGTGTGCTGTCGATGGAGGTTCCTGTGCAGATCAATCGCCGCATCCTTGAATACGATGTGGCGCTGGTTGTGGGACCGGTATTTCCTCATGAGGTGGTCGGTTTCAGCGGCGGCAACAAGTATTTCTTTCCGGGGATTTCGGGACCCGAACTGCTGAACTTCTTTCACTGGCTGGGAGCCCTGATCACGAACGTGGGCATCATTGGAGTTCAGGATACCCCGGTTCGGCGAGTGGTGGATCGAGCAGCGACTCTGGTCCCACTGGAACGACGCTGTCTGGCGTTTGTGGTGTCGACCGATGCCACTCCCTATGGCATGTTTTTTGGAACGCCGGAATCCGCGTGGAAGCAGGCCTCGAACCTGTCCGGGCAGGTTCACATCAAACGACATTCGAAGCCCTATCGACAGGTTCTGTCGTGTGCCCCCGAGATGTATGACGAACTGTGGGTCGCCGGCAAATGCATGTACAAGCTGGAACCGGTCGTGGCGGATGGAGGCGAGCTGATCATCTACGCACCGCACATGAATGGCATTTCGGTGACGCATGGGGCCAACATCGAAAAGATCGGGTATCACGTCAGAGACTACTTCACAAAACAGTGGGATCGCTTCAGTCAGATGCCGTGGGGTGTGCTGGCCCATTCGACTCATGTTCGCGGCACCGGAACGTACGAAAACGGTGTCGAACGGCCACGAGTACAGGTCACTGTCGCCTCTCAGATCCCCAGAGAAGTGTGCGAACGGATAAACCTGGGATATCGCGATCCGGCGTCGATCGATGTTGAGTCTTTTGCAAATCGAGAGGAAGAAGGCATCCTGCTGGTGCGGAAAGCAGGCGAGCACCTCTACCGGCTGAATGAAGGCGTCAGTACGGCCCTGTGAGTGTGGAAGTTCAGTGAGTACGGGAATTCGGCGACCAGACCGAATTCGGTGGATTCCACTCTGCGCGGGTATGACGGATTCCGGCAGGCATAGTCTCCAGTGGGGGATTGACATGTTCAGGGGGGAACAGATGAGGCGAACGTCCACACGGTTGGTCATGGCCCTATTCCTGACGTCGACAGTTTTCGTGGGGGCCGACGAACCTCGGGAACCCGTGATCGAAAAACCGCTTCCGCCCGAGGAAGCCGCCATGACCATGCAGGTTCCTGACGGCTTCAAAGTCACTCTGTTCGCAGCGGAACCCGACGTGCAGCAGCCGATCGGATTCTGCATTGATGATCGCGGTCGATTGTGGGTGGCCGAGGCGTATAACTATCCAAATCATGGGACGACGCCGGGAGATCGAATTGTCATTCTGGAAGACACGGATTGTGACGGGTGCCATGACAAACGCATGGTGTTCCATGATCAGCTGAATTATGTCACTGGCATCGAAGTGGGTTTCGGCGGTGTGTGGGTGATGTCGCCGCCGTTCTTTTATTTCATTCCGGATGCCAATGGCGATGATCGACCAGATGCGGATCCCGAACTTCTGCTGGATGGATTCGGCAATCACGCAAATCCTCATAATCTTGCCAATGGACTTGCCTGGGGTCCGGATGGATGGCTGTATGGAACCCACGGCAGAACCAACTGGTCGAAGATTGGAAAGCCCGGAACGCCGGACGAGCAGCGAATCGTGTTTGATGGCGGCGTGTTTCGCTTCCATCCCACACGTCGTGTCTGGGAATCCTATGCGGACGGCACGACGAATCCCTGGGGGATCGACTGGAACGATGTGGGCGATGCCTTCGTCTGCAACTGCGTTACGCCACATTTGTATCACGTGATTCAGGGCGCCCATTTTGAGCCCTGGCGAAATCGGGATTCCAGTCGCTATGCCTACCAGCGGATTCCGGCAATCTCGGATCATGTTCATTACGCGGGGCAGGGTCATGTGCGTGAGTCATTGTTTTCACCGGAAGAAGATGCCGCCGGCGGCGGACACGCTCATTGTGGTTCGCTGATCTACCTCGGACATACCTGGCCCGCGTCGTATCGGAATACATTTCTGACGTGCAATATTCACGGGAAGCGAATCAACAATGATGTGCCGCGTCGATCGGGATCCGGCTATGTGGCGTCGCACGGACCTGACCTGCTGAGATCTCAGGATCCCTGGTTCACAGGTGTGACACTGCGCACGGGCCCGGATGGTTCGGTGTTTGTCAGCGACTGGTCCGACACCGGCGAATGCCATCATTACACCAACACGCAGCGGCAGACCGGACGAATCTTCAGAATCTCCTACGGCGACTCGGCTGCCGAAACTGTGAATGTGGCGGGTCTCAGCAATGCGGATCTGGTCAGACTGCATCAGCATCCCAATGACTGGTTCGTTCGCCATGCGCGACGGAACCTGCAGGAACGCCATTCACGCGGTGGGGATCTTTCCGCGCCGATCCAGTCACTCGCTGAACAGTACAAGTCGGAGACCTCGGTCCCGATGAGGCTGCGAGTATTCTGGACGCTGCTGGCACTGAGGCAACTGACCGAGGATTTTCTGGTGCAGCAACTGGAAGATCCCAGCGAGCACATTCGAACCTGCGTGGTGAAGGCTCTCAGCGAACAGGATTCCTTCTCGTCCTCAACGCAGCAGAGACTGGTGGATTTTGCGCACAACGAATCATCTGCCAGTGTTCGGCTGGCTCTGGCGTCGTATCTGCAGCGAATCTCCGGGGACTTGCGCTGGGATCTGGCAGCGGCACTGCTTCAGCATGAAGAAGACGCTGATGATGTGAACCTTCCGTTGATGTACTGGTATGGCATCGAGCCCCTGATTGACGAAGACACCTCACGATTTGTTGATCTGGCCCTCAGGTCCCGCATTCCCCTGGTGGCGCAGTTCGCTGCTCGACGAGCTGCCTCGCACTCGAAACGTGCTGACACCATTCCACTCCTGGTTCGGGGGCTCGCAACTCAGCAAACCGCACAGCAGTTGGCACTGATGACTGGATTGCGGGATGGGCTGGAGGGACAGCGAGTTGTCGCGAGGCCGCTCGAATGGAAATCGTCAGGGCCGGCGTTGTGGACCCATGACAATCCGGAAGTGCGTGAGCTGGCCATGCAGTTGTCGTTGATGTTTGACGATCCCGAGGCCATCCGGCGCCTGCAGGTCATTGCAATGGATCCCACAGCAGACCTGACGGATCGCGGACGTGCGATTGCATCGCTGTCTGCAAAGGTCATCCCGGATTTCGATGACAGGCTGATTGCACTGCTGGAGGACACGTCCGTTCGACAATCAGTCCTGCAGGCGCTGGGAAAGTACGAACATCCGCAAACGGCCGAACGACTGCTTCAGAACTGGAGCAGCTTTACTGCCGACGAACGGTTAGCGGCTGCACAGACGCTGGCAGCTCGGGTTTTATGGTCCCGATCATTGCTGGATGCTGTGGAGGCCGGTCTGATTCCAGTCGCCGATATTTCCGCGTACACAGCTCGACAGATTGATAGTCTGGGCGACAGGGACCTGCAGGCTCAACTTGTTCGAGTGTGGGGTGAACTTCGTCCGACACCAGAGGCCAAAGCGAGGCAGATTCGCAAACTGAAGAGTGTGCTCACTCAGGAATCTCTCGCGCGAGCTGATACTCAGGCAGGTCGGGCGCTGTTTCAGAAGTCCTGCGCGAACTGCCACAGTTTGTTTGGATCCGGAGGAGCGATCGGGCCCGATATTACCGGGTCACAGCGGACAAACCTGGATTATCTACTGCAGACATTGATGGATCCGGGTGCTGAAGTCGCTCGCGATTTTCAACTGGAGAGCATTCTGACGCAGGACGGTCGAGTGATCTCGGGGATTGTGGTGGAAGAGAGCGATGTGGCGCTGACGCTGCAGTCTGTGAATGAACGGTTTGTCGTGGCTCATGAGATCATTGAAGATCGAGTGGTCTCGACGGCCAGCATGATGCCGGATGGATTGCTGCAGAGTCTGACGAATGACCAGATTCGGCAGTTGTTCGCGTATCTGATGAGTCCACAGCAGGTGGCACTGCCGGAAACTCAGGAATCCCAACCGAGGGAGCAATAGCCTGCCTTACGCCCGACACCTGGAGCCAGTCCCATTTACGAATGGCACAATCGATCAAACGGGACTGGCACGTCGAAACGTGCCGCTGCGTCGGCGCCACTGGCAACAGACACCGACGAGTCAGCTGCTGGCTGTGGAATGGGAAATCAGCGGCGTGACGGCATGTTGAACAACGTCTGTGTTTCGGAATTCATGGCGGAATAAACGCGATCACGTCCCAGGTGTTTGGCTGTGTAGAGGCAGGCATCCGCTTCAGCCAGCAGCCGGTCCACTGTGGCTGTCGGATCCTTCGGCTTCAGCGTCGCTACTCCAATACTGCACGTGATTCTGACGAGACCTGATGACGTCTCGAACGGCTGTGAAGCAACCGCTGACCGCAGTCGTTCGGCGATATGAACAGCGTCTTTCAGTGACGTGTTTTCGGCAATGACCAGAAACTCTTCACCACCAAATCGGCAGATCAGATCAACCGTTCTGAGGCTGCCGCGCAGGCGTTCCGTAAAGCTTCGCAGGGCTTCATCCCCCGTCAGATGACCGTGGGTGTCGTTGATCTGTTTGAAGTGATCAATGTCGATCAGGATCAGTGACAGACTGGTGTCAGAATCCAGGCATCGCGGGATCAGTTTTTCCAGCGTTGTCATCAGGTAGCCGCGATTGAATGCGTTGGTCAGCGGATCCCGAGTCATCAGTTTATGAGCGGCTGCGTGGTACTGAGCCTCTTCGTCCATGGACACCATAAACTTCAGGACAATGGATCCCAGGCGGATCAGTTCACCGCCGCACAGTCGACGCCGTCCATGCAGAATCTGATCGTCAATGAAGGTGCCATTGCGACTGTCGAGGTCCGTGATTTCCCAGGTGTCTCCGTCGAATTCCAGTGTGGCGTGATTCCGGGAAACGGCCGCATCGTCGAGGCAAAGATCGCAGGAAGGATCACGTCCAATCATCGTTCGTGCAGCGTTCAGCCGCACCATGTCCGAATGCATGGATGGTGGGTAGATCTGAATCACGCAGGCGCGGCTGTCCGTTTGAGCGTCCATGACTGGAAAATACTGAGCCCCGATGTGCGTTTCCGACAGCGGCTGAAGCGTCACAGGATTGTCGGCAGCGGGTTTCAACGCAGAGATCCTCGTCCGGAAATCACAGTCCGGAAATCGCATCGACAGTCGATATCACCATCTTCGACCCCGACAGAAAGACTTCAGCTAAGCACCATCCGTCGCTCAGAACCCTCAGAGACCGACGTTCCCAGCGGAAGCTCTCGGTCCTCATTCTCACCATATAACACAAGCGTCACTTCATTGCCGATCTCGTTGAAGAACAGTTCATCCGAAAATGCCCGCATCATCAGCAGGCCCCGGCCACTGGCCAGCAAAGCCTCCGGATCAGTACATCGATCTGTCGCTTCGGCGACATCAAATCCGGAACCCTCGTCTTCAATTGTGATCCACAGTCCGAACGTGCTGACCAGTTCCGTCACCGTGATTTTGCGACGACACCAGGGAGAAAGCAGTTCACGTTCTGATGCCAGTTCCGTAAACCGCGCAGAGCCGTCTTCCTTCAGATCAGAACAGAGCCCAAGGTTTCCATGAAAAAAAGCGTTGTTCAGCGCCTCTTCAAGGGCCAGGCAAAAATGGTTCTGACGCGTTCCGTTCGCCAGGTGAAACTCCGACAGTCCTCGCAACAGCCGGTCACGCAATGTGGGAATAAACCGGCAGGCGGTCGGGCACTCCAGCCGAGCCAGTCGGGCGTGTGCAGACTGAAAGATCACATCTTCTGTCAGCGCCACAGAATTGGTCATGGGGGCGAATTCCCTGAGCCGCAAGATGAGATTGCTGCGGGAGACAGGAGTCCAGTGCAGACGGGTTTCTGTGTTTTGACAAACTCTCCCGAGGACTGCAAACGCATTTTGCGCGTTTTGTTCCACCCGACAGATTCGCGAATCGGTCCCATCTGCAAGGATCAGGTCACCAACCTGGGCTGTCCCGAGGGGCGACAGAGAAAAAATATCGGCGCTGGTGTGATCAATCGCAACCTCGGGCAGGATCTGGCGACAGATCGAACAGGTCTGCTGAAAGAAACGCGCCGAGTTGGTGACGATCAGGATCCGCATGAACTTTTCTCAGGTTGCTTTGTGCACCATTGCATGCCGCGTTTTCACCAGGCCAGATGTGCAGCAAATGTTGCGTTCCTGAAACCTAGGTTGCTTTTGTCCAACATCACTTGGGTGGGCTGGGAGACTTGCGGCTGTCACCTCTTTCCGGGGACATTCGGAACAGATTATGCTGATCGTAGGGCAGGTGACCCGAGATTTCGGAGAAGGGAAACCACAGCGCCGAGGGTCAGAAACGGGTTCGTTTGTTCAGTTGTTGGCTCTTCGACGAAGTGGGGTTAGTCCACAAAGAATGTCTGCAGGAAATATGACAGTGAAGTGGTGGTTTCGTTTCGATGCCAGCCATACTATCGGCGTATTGCTGGCAGAATTCCGAGTCTGGCGGGATTTCACGAGCGCACCGTATTCGCTTGTTCGCAGGCAGCGAACAAACGGAAAAGGGCTCTGACAGCGAGCTTTGAAGCTCATTTGAGTCAGGAAATTTCGTCACTTGTGTTGAGGAATTGGCGGCAAACCGTGCTGAGTCGCAGGCGACATATCAAGCGGATCGTCAGTATGACCACAGGCGTGGTCGTATTGATGTTTTCGTTGTTTGGACGACCGCTGCATCAGCTCCAGCACCAGATTGAAGCGGCTGGACATTCAGCATCGGCGGATCACGCCGGTTTTGCGTGCGACTGTGGTCATCACGCCCCGCCGGAGCGGGAAACCCCGTCTGATTCTCCTCAACACAATTCGCACGACTGCGGTGTGTGTTATGTGATCGGGCTGGCGGCCGTTTCTTCGGATTTCGTGATCGCTGCCGAATCGCGATCCGCGCTGCCGGACTGGATCTGTGAGCTGAATGAATCGGCCCCCCGGATCGCCGGCGTAACGATCTGTGCCCGAGGTCCTCCGGCTGATTGCATTCAGCCGTCATTTGTCTGATCCAGCCCCGCGGGCTGCGACTCCGGACGTTGTGACCTCATCTCTTTTCCTGCCATGCGCCGCGTCCCGTTGTGTCCGGACGACTGTCGCGCAGGCACTCGCTGAATTCACAGATCCCGGTTCCAGCGGAACTCAGGGGATCGGAGGCATCTCATGTTTGCTCACAGGCTTTCAGCCTCAGCGCGCCGCGCGCGGGGTTTTACATTGATTGAACTGCTCGTTGTCATTGCCATTATCGCCATCCTGATCGCGTTGCTGCTGCCCGCCGTTCAACAGGCCCGCGAAGCCGCCCGACGGACGCAGTGCAAGAACAATCTGAAACAGATCGGACTGGCGCTGCACAACTATCACGATACACATCGTGTCTTTCCGCCGGGATGGATTGCCGTCGACGACATGGGTGCCCCCAGTGCTCATGAGGGGACCAGCGGAGTGGGCTGGGCGGCCATGATTCTGCCGTATATGGAACAGCAGACGGTCTACAGTCTGTTCAATCCGACGCGACCACTGACCGACCCGGTGAATGCCGCATTTCTGCGAACTCAGATTCCCGCGTACAAATGTCCGTCGGATCCGCAGCCCGATTTCTTCGCCATGCGGGAAGAGGGCAGTGGAGCCGTCATCACGGATCTGCCAATTGCGAATTATCCGGCCTCATTCGGGACCGAAGAACTGGACGGCTGTGAGAATGCTCCGGGGGATCTTCCTGTCATGGCTGACGGAACGTGCCGATCCGATGGCATGTTCTATCACAACAGCAACGTGCGGATTGCCTTTGTGACGGATGGGACATCCAACACGATCATGGTGGGCGAACGCAGGACTCGTTCAGACCTGGAGTGGTACACCACCTGGCCCGGCATGATAGCGGAAGGCGAAGAAGCCTTTCAGCGGGTCTGTGCATCAGCCGACCATGTGCCCAATGATCCGCACATGCACTTTGATGACTTCAGCAGTGCTCATACCGGAGGCGCCCAGTTCTGTCTGGGTGATGGTTCAGTCCGTTTTGTCTCAGAAAACATTGACCACGCGCTGTATCAGGGTCTGGTCACAATCAACAGGGGCGAGGTCATCGGCGAGTTTTGATCCATCCGACCGGATGATTGAAGACGCGGCCTCAGAGGACAGGTTTTGGACCTGTCCTCTTTGCGTTCTGCAATCGTCGACACGGCTCTGGCTCAAAATGGCTGCTCAGTGCCCCGTTTCGCCGTGAACTTTCTCGCAGAAAAGAGGTCTTTCCCGTTCCATCCCGGATTCACTCAAATACGTCGCTGAAAAGGGATGAACTCCCTGGACGTAGAGGAGTCATGCTGGCTCGTTGACAGAAGTCCGCTCACGTTGTTCGCTTCCAGAAGATGCGTGCACCGTGCGGATGAAACAAAATAAGAATCTCATGGCCCTGATTCGTACTGCGACGGGGCAGAGTGGTCGGGGCGAATGGCTCGAGCGAGTTGTTTGTCAGGAAATTCGGGTCTGATCCCAGAGAGTGAACGATGGAAATCCGGTTCTACAACACGTTGACGAATGCCACAGAAGTCTTTCAGCCGGTCGAATCAGACTGCGTCAGGATGTACAGCTGCGGTCCGACGGTCTACGACTTCGCTCACATCGGCAACTTCCGTTCGTTTCTGTTTGCTGACGTTGTCCGTCGCACATTGGAGTTTCACGGTTACCGGGTCCATCACGTGATGAACATCACGGATGTGGGGCATATGACCGATGACGCCAGTGCCGATGGCGGCGGCGAAGACAAGATGCAGGCGGCCGCGCGACGCGTGAAGGAGGACAAGAAGTCGGGCCGGGTTCCGGAGGGGTCCGTCGATAATCCGGATGATCCTTACCAGATTGCTCGGTACTACACGGACGCCTTCCTGACGGATGCCAGAACTCTGGGCGTCAAGGTCGCATCGGAGCCGGACAACATTCTGCATGCGACCCAGCACATCGACACGATGCAGGAAATGATCACGCAGCTGCTGAAGAATGGCCATGCTTATGTCGGGCCGGATCGAGTCGTCTATTACAGCGTGGAAAGTTTTCCGGCGTATGGTCGGCTGAGTGGCAACACGCTGGATCGCCTGATGACTGGCGCTGGTGGCCGCATCAGTGATGAGAACCAGGCCAGCAAACGTCACCCCGCAGACTTCATGTTGTGGAAGCCTGACAACCATCACATTATGAAATGGAAGTCTCCCTGGGGAACCGGCTACCCGGGCTGGCATATTGAATGTTCGTGCATGGCTCGCAAACGTCTGGGTCGCGATGTGATTGACATTCACACGGGCGGCGAAGATCTGATCTTTCCTCATCACGAATGCGAAATCGCTCAGACATGTGGCGCGACGGGGAAGGACACGTTTGCCCGCTTCTGGATGCACGCCCGCTTTCTGATGGTGGAAGGCGAGAAGATGTCCAAGAGCAAAGGCAATTTCTGGACGGTCCGAGATGTGCTGGAAGGCCGCGCAACGGGGACTCAGGTGCATCCGGCCGTACTGCGTCTGGAACTGATCAAGTCCCACTATCGAGCCAACATGAACTTCACAAAGAAGGGACTGGTGGATTCTGCAGGGGCCGTTCGCAGGCTGATGGATTTCCGCGCTCGACTGGAAGCGGCCTGTGGCGGCCGGGCGGAGGCCGTCGATCTCAGTTATCCCATTCTGAAGGAGTTTGCCGAAGCCCTGTCCGATGACCTGAATGTTGCCGGCGCGTTGGGTGCCATTCTGCCCTGGGCCGCTTCGACTCCGGATGATCCGGCGGCAGCTCTGGGAGCCCTGAACCGGATGAATGAAGTCCTGGCCATCGCCCCGCTGGGCACAGCAGACTCGATGGACGCCGCTCCGACCGGCGAGCAGACTCTGATCGAAGATCTGTGTCGTCAGCTGGATGATGCTCGAAAGCGCAAGGACTTTGCTGCGGCCGACGGAATTCGTGCAGAGATTCAGAAGCAGGGCTACGACGTGAAGACCTCGCCCAACGGCACCGTGGCTGAAAAGAGACTGGCGTAGTTCGACGGTTTCAGATGGTTGATAAAATTGTCAGGAACTTTGGAGGCTTCAGAAAACCTCACAACAACCGGCTGTCGGAGAGTTCCAGACACGTTTTTCAACACGCAAACGTTCTTCGGCTGCTGTTTGCCGTGAGTGAGTCTCATTTGGCTTCGGGGTCTGCGTCGCGGTAGCCGCTGCCGTCAATTCGTCGCTGCACGGGAAGAAACAGTCGGACAATCGTCCGCGATTCCACCGGTTCGATGGTTTCTGAATCCAGCTGCAGTCGGGACAGCGGCGGATCAATCGTTCCGATCAGCAGGGCCGTGTTGAGTGCACAGGCATCGCTGACTTCGTCGCGGCGAAGGTACTGATTCTGAAGTCGAGTGTAGACTTCGCCGCCGGCAGTGTTGTAGAGCGAAACCATCAGCAGAATGTCCAGTGGATTTCGGCCAGTAGGATTGTAGGGCGTTTGTACGGCAGCCGTTCCGGTGCGGTCTTTCTGTTCTTTCTGAGTCCTCTCGATCACTCGGATGCCGCGTAGAAAGTCGCGGATCTCAGTGACTCGCACATCGCCGGAATGGCGTTCCCACGGCGTGTTCGCAGGAATCTCCCGAACCGCTGCGTCGGCTTTATTCGACGGCAGATACACGCGGTTACCAAACACGATCGCCCAGTCATAAATTGTGAACGGAAGATGATGCTGAAAGCTGCCTTCCAGCAGACCACTGGCTGGCATCGTCAGCTGAGATGTGAACACCGGCTTGCTGTCGGTTTCGGCAAATGTCTCAGCCAGAAACGCCTGAGAGCCATCCACGATCAGAGGAACCGAATCAAATCGTGATGTGCCGACATCGGTCCGCACGAGTTTCTGACGGCCCAGACTGGCGCCGCGTTCACGATACAGTCCCCCGTACACATCTTCGGCCCGACCGTGCCAGTTCAGCACTTCCTGCCGTGATGCCGGAGCAAGTGCTGCCAGATCCTCTGACGTCACCGACTGCACAGAACTGAATCGGGAATCAGAGGTCGACAGGCTGCTCCACGATCGCTGACGAACGGTCTGCTGCCTGCCCTTTTGAGTCACGTCCAGCAGGTGCACAGCACGAGTGGTGACGGGGCTGGACTGAGCGGTCGAGGACCAGAACGCGAATCCGCAGCCTGCAGCAACCAGCAATGGAAACGTCAGCCAGGTCAGCCTGGGCCGAGCCAGCAGTTTGACGACCAGCAGATAATCCAGCGGGCCGATGATGGCCAGGTACACCAGCATCAGCAGCATCGCATGCCAGCTGGACCAGCGATTTCCCGGCGGGATGGCATCCGAAACGGCCGCCAGTTGCGTCGACAGGTCGGAGACTCCGGAACTGGAGATGCGTCCTCGCTGCCGCGTCTTTTCATCACTCAGATCCAGCAGCCGGTCAAACAGCAGCATTTCGTACAGTTGCGGCAACGACAGCCAGCGATTCAGCGGACGCTGATTCAGATCGACGGCCACCATGGTCACAACACCAGCTCCTGCACTGATTCGAGAAATCAGGGGGCCGTTGATGGAGTTCACCAGAATTCGAGGTTGATCAGACGTCATTCGCACGATGGCCACATTCTGCCGATTCGTCTGCAGCAGACTGGCACCCGAGACAAAATTCTGAATGGCTCCCAGTTCCTGAGTCCGCAGGGGTTCGCTCTGAATCCCGAACTGCGGTTGCAGCCATTGGCCCAGCGGAGAATTCAGCAGGGCCGGCAACTGATCGCCGCAGCTGACAATCAGATTTCCTCCGGTCTGAACCCAGTCTCGCAGCGCCTGCGTCTGAACTTCGGACAGTGAGTATTCTGAGGCAAGAACGACCGTATCAATCGCGTCAAAGCCTCGTCGTTCGACCGGAAAATTTTCCAGCGTCGGAACGTTGAATAACGTCATCGACTCGTTCTCAGCAGCAATTAGCCGATCCGACAACTCGCCCAGTCCCGCCGGAGATCCTGCCACAAGCACACCGATGGACTGATGTCTGAAAAGCGTCAGTTGATCGGGCAGAGTATCACCGGGTCTCTCGGCCGAAGTCGAGTCGCTGCGCAGACCGGTGCAGTTGACTGTCTGCTGCCAAAGTGCTGTGGTGTCGGACATCAGGGACAACTGCAGCGGAGCATCCTGGCGTCCCGTCATCAGGACTCCGCGCAAAGAGATTCGGCCCTCCGGGGTCACGGGACCTTCTGCGGCAACGGACTCACAGAGGTCGCCTTTGGGATCAGTTCCGGTGACGTGCAGCGAAACGTTTTGTCCTGCAGTCAGTCCTGACGCGCGAAGTTCCACAGGCAGCCAGCTGCCGACTCGCCCCATTCCCTGGAAACCCACGGTGAGCTTTTCAACGCGAACATCGTCTGCGCGAGCGGAACCGATCGGCAGGTAAAGTCCTGCAAGCACAAGCACGACTGTCACCAGGCAGTGATGTGCATTCAGGCCAAAACGTTGAAACAAAGTGTTCACTGCGAGCTCGCGATCGGGATCAGACTGGACAAATTAATTGACGAAAAAAACTTCGCTGCAGATCCGGCGATCCCCGGAAAACCGGTGTCGAGGTCGACTTCGCCGACGCCATCCGCCGCACGACAGAAACAGGTCTCACGACTTGAGAGATTGATGACAAACGCCCGGCCATTTGAATGGTTTCTGTGCATCGTCACAACGTTGTGCGGCCTGGTTTCCAGCGAATTCGCGACTCCCAAAATCTTCGTCCCTCCGGTCCGACTCAGGCATTACGTCGGAATCCCGACACTTGCTGGGAGAAACACAGACTTCCTTCGCCAGCAGCCATTGAAAACCCCCTGACCGGCGGCGTTCCTATGCTGAAAAGTGGATGGCACTGATTGGCACTGATTGGACTACAGATT
>Ga0209573_1003716_pt1 | contig 16203 bp, 5 predicted proteins | sample TNRBio252014_DNA_FD_185870 | JGI IMG/M metagenome (GOLD analysis project Ga0209573, IMG submission 185870) | Wastewater treatment Type I Accumulibacter community from EBPR Bioreactor in Madison, WI, USA - TNR Reactor_6/25/2014_ DNA (SPAdes)... | ecosystem: Engineered > Bioreactor > EBPR >...
TTTGACACAGGCAGTTAGTCACAGAATCAAGAGTATGTTGGCAATATTGGATCCGATGATGTTTCCCATAACCATGTCATTAGCATCATTGACACTTCCGATGATATTAACAACCAATTCTGGGGCAGACGTACCAAACGCTACGATTGTTAATCCAATCACAAGATCCGATATGCGAAGTCTCTTTGCAAGTGATGATGCACCATCCACAAGAAAATCAGCTCATTTGATGAGCAAGACAAATCAAATAACAATCAAGACATAAGGAAGTACCGCGTCCAACATACATAAATTATTGGTGATAAAATATTATTTAATATTTTTTTTCATTTCTTTGATACCTTCACGGAAAAAATCTATCACTTTAGCAAAAAACTTCTTCCCTTTGGGTGTCTGTGCCCAGGTATTAACACTAAGGATAGTTGTTCAAAGTATCAGTCCAATAAGCCGTTTATTGAGGCTTTTTTCCATATTACTCATAGACAAATACACACGCAAGATAAACAAACTATACAATACGTATTGTTAGCTGTCTTGCAAGCATTATTTTTTATATAAATACATATATGTCAAATCATACTTATACATAAGTAAAGAGTAATTAGCTCAAACAATACCTTAGAGATATACTTACAATAAACCATATTTTACCCTATTGTTGAAGGAAAATGCACAAGAAAATTATCGCTGTATGTATAGCTATTGGGCTTGTTGTGGCTATAGGACTCGCCTTACTAACACAAGAGGAAGATACCTATGCTCGATCAAGTAATCAGGATTTTTTAGACGATGGATTTTGGGTAACAAACCCAGATGCGGTTGCTATTGGCAATGCGCTCTATGATAATGGCACCAATCCTACTGCCTATACACAACACTGGCAGGGTGGTTGATGTGTGGGTACCCCAACGGTAGTGCAAGTTTCTCCAGGTACGATACCATCTCCTATGAATACAGCCAATACTGTGTACGTATTAGCTCCCTGAACTTATACAGCACCAGCAACAGTCAATGTGCAGGCTGATTGTGTCGCTATTTTATGATCATGAAATGTCCAACTACAAGCTGTAAATATAATGGGTAATGGGAGAAATAGAGTAATTATAGATAATATAGATATATCACAACCAGTAGGCGTGGGAATAGGATTTTCTACTAATTCAAGCAATATAACAATAAATAACGTCACTATAGATAACGCTACGAGTGATGGTATTCGATTACATATATCGCAAAATATACATATCAGAAACATCACTACTCATACAAATCAGTCTAATGGTATTCGTCTAGAGGATATTACAAATATATTTGTTGAGAATATAGATTCTTACGACAATGGAGATCACGGATGAGGCTGATATGATGTTAACGATTTCCAGATAAGCAATTATACTCTGTCAAATAATATAGGGATGTGATTGGATGCAGGTGATTGGCATAGTGGATATGTTTACTCAGGTGTTGCTGATGGTAATCAAATTGGAGTATTGGTGAGTAACGGATCAACAAATATTACTGTTGATACATTCACAGGATACAACAATGTCTATGCAGTGTGATTTTTTTGATCAGATACAAGCTATAATGCACTCAAACATGCCGTAGTCTACAGCAATGGATCGGGATGAGTATATGTTGCTGTTGCGTCAGGTAATGCGCTAGAAGATGTGTACGCATACGACAATACAGACCATGGTATTATTGTACACAATGCAGTTTATAATACATTTGACCATATTATCACACAAGCAAACAATAGATGAATAGAAATAAATGGAGATGCACACACCAACACATTTTATGATGTCCAGACTATAAATAACATACAGGAGGGTATATATATAGACAATGCAAATTACAATATATTTGATTACATACAGGCCCACAACAATACTGTTTGACTGAGTATATTTGAGTGACAAAACAACTACGTCAATAATATTCTATCATACAATAATAGTACAGCTTGAATAGATATATCAGGTAAATGAGCCAGAAGAAATGCATTTAACAATGCTGCATTATTTAACAATATGTATGGAATATATCTTCATACATTGACCGCATTGGATGAAGTGAGAGATTCTGTATTCAACAATATATGGCTATTCAACAATAACTATGGCTTATATATGAATGAAACCAATAATTGAACAGTCAACGAAAATAATTTCAATGATATAGCGATATACAACAATGATCGATGAATATACGCCAACGGAGCTAATGTAATAAATAATGCATATCATTGATATATACAGATGTTTGGTAACTCTTTAGATCTATTTGGTACCAATTGATCTGACAGTGTATTAGGGGCGGCTGGTTCGATACCTTCATTGTGATGGAATGCAGGAACATTGACACAAAATTTTGCATTTACCATGACATGTAATTGGGCTATCCAGGCAACTAGCAATCTTTGATTTAACATACTCAGTTATCCATATTGTAATGCGAGATGAATACAACCATGGACTTGATCTCCTGATGTACAATATACATTTTTCCCAGAAGTTGGTAAACAAAAACAACCAGTTACTTATAATTGATTAAACCTAGAACTGTATTGATCATATGAGCCTGATATGTTTGTATGAGATTTTGCATATATAGGATCCAGTCCATTTGGTGGTCATATTGCACTTGACGAGTTCAATCAATTTACCTATGAACAGTGATGATTTACGTATAGAAACTATCCCTGATTTGATATTTTGATGACAATTAACAACAGCTGACCGGCTAATTACCTCATTACATGAGTAAATAATATTGTTTATGATTGAGTACCTGCTTCCATAATATGACCATTAACATTATTTCCCACATATACATATAATCCATTTTTCCTCCCATTCCAAAATGGTTTATTTATTACAAGAGTTGGTTATGATGATGCTGGATATGAATCCAATTACTATGGGTTCATTAGATGACTCAGTATGAATGACGATATTAGTATTGATAAAATTGCACATACAGGAGCAGTAGTTGTAGGAGATCACATATGATTTACTATTACAGTAACTAATAATGGCACAGGAGATGCAGGATTTAGTCAGGTAATAGATTATATCCCAGCGGGAATAGATACAGGGAGTCTACTTGCTGATCCTCTATGAGTGTATAGCTGAGACGTTAATGCATATATTTGGGATATGCCAGTAGTTTCATGAAGTACAACATATGTGTTTGTGCTTACAGGAACAGTTTTACCATGATATACATGAGCGATAATAATCAATACATGATATTTTATATCTGACCAAACATCGAATGGTGCTGATTGGATTATAAGTGATGATGTTAGTGTTGATGTGTTATTCCCCGTAGATTGAGTATGCTGAGCTGTAGTGAATGATACATTTTATGGTGAAAATATGGTAAATACATCAGATCCTTTATATTTATGTTCAGGGTGAGTACTAACATGATTTGCTGGTCCAAATAATGGTATCTATGAATGGTATTGTGATGGAATATATGGATGATCAAATACTTACTGTACAGTACAAGAAAATTGGTGTTGAGACGGATTGCTTAATAACGATCCTATGGCATTTACTTATGGTACGGCATCTGAACAATGTGATCTATGAATGATGAACTGAAATGGAATTGATGGTTGTGATAATCAGTGTATGATAGAAATATATGGATGTACAGATCCTCTCGCAGACAATTATGATTGAAGTGCAAATGTGGATGATGGATCATGTTATTATTTGTGATGTATGGATCCATCTGCACACAACTATGATGTGTCGGCAGATACAGATGATGGATCATGTATATTTTGTGGAGATGGTACATTTGATCCACAGTATGAACAGTGCGATGATGGAAATTTAGGTGATAGTGATGGTTGTGATAATCAATGTATTCTAGAATCTTGATCGTGTACACTCACTGCAACTCCTTCAATAGGGTTAGCTCCACTAGATGTTGCGTTTGCATTTCAATGATCAACGGGATTTGTATTTGATTATATAGATTATGGAACATGAGTAACAGGAAATAGTTTAAATTATACCTATACGACAACGGGATTGTATACGGTAACAGCATATCAGTGGTCTTGAGATATTGTAAGTACATGTTCGGCTGTAGTAAGAGCCAATCAACTATCTTGTATGGCACTAGGATTTTCTGTTGCTCCAACAACAGGAACAGTGCCATTTATTGTTACGTGATCATATGCAAGTATGCCAACATGATATGTAGCGAGTTCGTTAAACTGGTGAGATGGGAATGTTGTTAGCAATCCATTCATAGGAACAGATTATACACATATGTATACTAATACAGGTCTCTATACTGCACAACTTCATGTACAAAATAGTCAGTATTCATGATTTGATCTATATTGTCCTATCTGAATCTGAGCAAGCGCCTGTGGTGATACAGGAACAATAGATATCGATACGCTTGAGATAAGTGTTGAAAAAAGTGTGCAGAATGAAAATCAAACTATATTTCCCAATGGACTCGTGCCATATACAATACAAGTAACCAATACAAGTACACAAGCAAGGCTTGATAATGTAACAATCATTGATTTAATTTCAGATAATATGACTATTGGTAGTTACTTCTTTAGCTACAACAATGTCATCTATAGCGATGTCGTCAATGATGGGTATTTTGTCATAGATGATACTACTTTTGCTCCTCTTACTATTAGTTTAAATCCAGGTGAATCGATAGAAATCATTGTGTATGCTACTATTGATCCTCAGCTATGAATACAGTGAAATAATTATGCTTTTGCAGGATGAAATCGAGTTCCCCTAAATTGAGAAACTTTCTGTAGTAGTTCAGGAACAGCAACGCCAACATGTGCACGAAATCCCAACTCACAAGTAGTACAGGATATATCATCATGGTCGAGTTTTACAGCGCTCAATGGTGCATTCAACCCTAATAACTTTACTGTTTGTGCTGAAACAGAACAATGAGCACCAACAACAGCAGGATTGGGAATGCCTTTAGATCCAAGTATCGTTGTTCAAAAAACATTAATCGATCAGTATGGTAATCCTCTATCTGGTGCAGTAGCGCGAGAAGATACAACATTCTTATTGGATCTTACATTTACCAATATGTATCCACATACGATCGATTGGAATAGTTTCAGTCTCACTGATTATTTTTCAGGAGGCATAGGTATATCATGATGGAATATTGTTGATATCCAAACCATAAGTGGTGTGAGTGTCCCACGAACAACCTGAAGTAACGAGTATAGTATAGATATATCAGGGCTCTACGCCCCCAACGTCTATACGCCAGTATGTCAAGATTTTACACGAAATACAGGGGATCATATACCAGGATGTTGGACAGGTGTATGATTTGATGCTCCACAAACAAGTTATGCTACATGTTTGCCGGCAGCAGCTATCAATAGTTGATATGCGTATATACAAAAGTATACAGTCACTGGTGCGTGATTGGATGGAATACAGTTCTATCCATGAATCAATGATCAATGGTTTGGTGGATCTGCAGTATGGTCGTTTTTTGAGACATATCCACATACAGTCACCTTGTGTCAAACAAATCCATCGTGAGTGGTGATAGATCAAATAGATAGTTTGCAGCTTGTTGTAACAACCAATATTACTGACCCATTGTTGAGTGAACAAAATCCATTGTGTAATGAGGTAAGTGTATCTTATGCTGGTACTGGTAATATTGATGATGCATGTTTTGATTTAACTATACCGCAGTACTGTACATTGATGCTACAGCCAGATTTTGTGATAGCTGGATATGATACTGTTCCATATATATCATGAGGATATGTTAATGGTTCTATATTGAGCGATATGACACTCACAAGTACAACGACAAGTGTTAATCCTATTGTAGATTATCAGTGGAGTATCTACTCATCATGAGACTTCTTATGAATGTGGTTATCTCCATATGTTTTTGATAACAACCTTATTATCAGTGGGCAGGGAACTCCATCAATTGATTTGAACTTTTCGCAATATGTATTTGATGGCAACCGACCATTTATACGAGTATCATTGACAGTCACTGACAGTATGTGATATCAAGCAACCTATGAGACGCCATTATTCCGAGATCATGATCAGTGATGATTGTATTGGATAGCTGGTAATGTGGTCACTTGAAGTACTGTCACCTGATATGATTTTAATATGACTGGTGAGATGTTATCATCATCAACCGATAGTAACATCATTCCAACCAACCAATTATACTTCCCAGATATTTGACCTATCCCAAATCTTATTGGTATTGATCGATACAACATCTGATCCAATGATGAATTTTTTCCATACACTGGACCATACAATTATACCAATACCTATACGCCATGAATACATATAATTAATCTCAACACGCATATAGGGGATATAAACCAAAATTATATGATTGGACACAGAACATATCCTATTGCGTGTTCGGTAGCTTGTGGTAATGAAGCTATTGAGTGAACAGAACAATGTGATGATGGAAACACTGATGATGCAGATGGATGTAGTAGCTATTGTCAAATAGAATCATGACGACAATGTACAGGACAACCTTCAGTATGTACGCCTATTCCTCCGTATTGTGGTGATGGGGTGAATAATCAACCGAATGAACAATGTGACGATGGGAATCAAGATGATTATGATGGTTGTACAACGCAATGTCAGCCGACAAGTCCACAATGTCAGATGGTTATTCTCCATACGATAGACCCAATTATCAATTATGTATGGGCCTATCCTATATGGACGGGTAGTACAGGTATGTTACTAACTTTTAATACACCAACTGTATCAGACGGTTATAGTTATCAATGGTCTGTATCGTGACTGGATTTGACAGCTGTATATGGTATGCAGTTCTCATGATCATCTACATGAACACAGACACAGGTATTTATATCTTCTGATGTGATACAGTGATCATATAGTTTTCCAGATTTCTCTTTCCAAGTAGGATTGGAGATTGGTAATGGATTAATGACTGGATATGTGGATGGTATTGTTTCATGTACCAAAAACGGAGCTTGTTGATTTACTACCTATAGTTACAACTTTGCAACGGGGAATGTGCAATGATTCACCGTAAACGGAAATTATAACTTTGTTACATATATGCAGTCTATAAGTACAACTACGCCACCAACAGCAGATTCTCTTACCTGAGTAATTATCCAAAATGGGTGATCAACTTACTACTTAGCTATCTATAATACAGGAACATACCTAAGATACACAAGTCCATCAAACTGATCGTGATATACTCTTGATTCATGAGCTACCTATGATACCATCCCATTTCAACTATCTGGTGGATGAATATCATTCAATAACAGTATAGCGACGTCTTACTACAATACATGTCTAGGGTGATCGTATTGTGGTGATGGAATACTCAATCCAAATGATAATGAAGTTTGTGATCTATGACCAGACAACGGTCAACCAAATAGCTGATGTAGCAATTATTGTCAAACAGCATCAGTAAATTGTACTATTATATGATTTCCATTGTGAGGTAATACGCCATTAACTATTAACTTAGTTATGAATCCTTGGCTTCCAGGATCATACTTTGATTACGGCAATGGTACAACGGGAACACTTCCTATTTATACATATACGACTGGTGGGGTATTCAATATTGTGTGATATACGCCACATCCTACAGTAACATGAACTATGGTTGCTTGTCCCCTTGTATCACAAATTACCGTCAGTGGACAGTGCGGTAACGGAGCAACAAACTACCCAATGTGTAATACTTGTGGAACAGGGCAGTACTATTGTGCGGCAAGCCAACAATGTATTGCTACTGGATGAATATGTGCATGATGTACTAACGGAGCAACAAACTACCCAACATGTAATGCCTGTGGAACAGGACAAACATATTGTGGCACAACACAGCAATGTATTGCTAGTGGATCAGTGTGTGGATTGTGTAGCAATGGAGCAACAAATCCACCTACTTGTGATCTGTGTTGACTTGGTCAATCATATTGTGCAGCAAGCCAACAATGTATAACAACTGGTTGAACATGTGCATGATGTACTAACGGAGCGACGAATTATCCAACATGTAATCAATGTGGGACGGGATCATTTTACTGTGGAGCAAGTCAACAGTGTGTAACAAATGGTTGAGTATGTGCATGATGTACCAATGGAGCAGTAAACTATCCAACATGTAATGCCTGTGGAACAGGACAATACTATTGTAGTACAAGTAATTCATGTAAAAATAATGGTCAATCATGTGGAGGATGAGGTTGAGGTGGGTGATGAGCTACGCCAGATAATTGTCCACAAGGGGACTTTTCTGCAAGTTATTATGATAGACAATGTGGATCGGCTCCTGTACATGGTAGTGCGCCAGTAGGGAAATTCTGTATCTACGATGATGAAGAATACCTAGCAAGAGGATCATTTGATGATATTATTGGTCACCGGTGAGAATTACCTATTGAAGTGATGCGTGTAAGTTGTCTCCATAGAGGAAGACATACGAAGGCAGGATTACGAAGATATGAACCCAATGGGAATATCCAAAGAGATGAAGTCCTCAAAACATTGGTTAAAATTGTTGGTATAGAATTTGAAGATTTCACAATAAAGTCTGAAGAGTTACTATACACTGGAGTAATCCCATTTGCAGATGTTGCATACAACAATCGGTTCTCGCACTATGCATCGTATGCATTTGGTAAATGATTAACCGAGTGATTATACACGACTGATGTATCCAAAAAATACCTTTCTCCGACAGTGTGGATGACAAGGTATGAAGCAACCAAAGCTATTGTTATTGCATATGAGAAGATATACGGACCTATTCTCACACAAGGAACATCTATATCCAAAATTATCGATGTTTCTTCAACAGATCCATATTATACGTATGTGAGAAAAGCTGAAATTGCCTGACTCGTACAAGGGTATCTACAGACCAATGGCTCATCCTTATTTAAGGGACAGTGATATATCACAAGAGCAGAGTTTGCAAAAATAATTGCAGCTGCCTTCAATGCACAGCTGATTGATATAGATGAAGTAGTTGTAACAAGTAGTGCTTATGCTATGATCGTTGAATCTATTCAAAAAACAAAAGGAGATAAATTGATTTTTGTGAGAAGTCTGTTTGAGAAAATGAAGCGTATAGACGACGATGTTTTCTTGAGAAAGTTCAAAATTCAAAAAGATGTATTTATAAAGGCACTTGCCGACAAGATTTTGTTGCCGATGCTTAAACAATAGCACGCAAAACGATTGACTTCTTTATAACAATGAGTATTATTTACTCTAGTATTTATATACATGGCGAGTATGTCATACCTGATCAAAGTATATCATGGATTTAGAAAGGGGAGCGTTGCTCTCCTTGATTTTCTCAATGATATTTCCAAGACACTCGAAAATCATCCTATGACATTTGGACTACATTATGCCAAGGGAGAATTATTTTATTCTTACCATGCTAAGCCCAAAACGTATGCCGCTTTTGAATCGCAATTTTACTCACATTTCAATGACTTTCAGATCGTTCCTGATGATAAAGGTGCGCGATATTTTGATAAAAGTAAATCAGTTTTAGGAGAAATGAAACTGGTCAATGATCGATTTTTCCCATTTAAACTTGATGATCAAGATCAAGGAGATTTTGTATACAATATCTTTAGATGATTTGAAAACTTTGATGTAATCAATGATAGAGTGGGAGTGTTTGTCGAACTCCAACCTATTGTTAATGAAAGTACTTTGTTTTATATTAAATCTAAAATTCAATATCGGTTGTTTAAATGGAAATTATCGCTCCAATTTTACAAATATCTTTTCAATCATAAAATCCAAAACAACTGGAAAGACATTGGACACAAATATTTCCAAGACAAGTTACAAGAAAATCTCTTCCAAGTAAGAACTTATATCATCGTCCAAGCAGAAAATAAATCTATCGCCGAAGGAAAACTTCGTGGATTATTCAATAATTTTCAAGTATTCAAAAATTATCCGCTCAATCAGTTCGGATTAAAGATTCATAAAGAAATGCCATCGATAAAAGATTTGAGAAATTTCCAATCAACGATTCCTTCATATATTCTTTCATCCAAGGAAATTTCTTCATTCTTCCACTTCCCCAGAAATCCACAAAACGAGTCTTCATTGCTCACAGTGAAATCTAGAAAACTTGCATTGCCAGTAGGTATACCATCATTCGATTATACGATCAATGACAAAAATGAAATTGTCGCCCAATGATACCCCAAAGATATTAACATTATTGGGTCTTCGGATTATAGATCTATCAGAGTGCCAATTGGTATTTATGACGAAGATAGACTCAGGCACGTGTACGTCGTTGGAAAAACAGGAACAGGAAAATCTAAGTTCTTGTTATCTTTGATGATCAATGATATCCAACAAGGAAAAGGAATCGGAGTTATCGATCCGCATGGTGATTTGATAGAAGAGTTGATGATGCATATCCCTGATTACCGTAAAAATGATGTTATCGTTTTTGACCCTACGGATGAAAAATTTCCTTTCTGTTTAAATCCATTAGACGTCCAAGAAAACGAATCCAAACAAATTCTTGCCAAATGATTTATCGATATATTCAAAAAATTCTTCGGTGCAAACTGGAATCCAAAACTCGAGCATGTACTACGTATGATATTCCTTGCGTTGTTGGATAAACCAAACTCCACACTCTTTGACATCATCCGTGCATTGACGGACAAAGACTTCAGATATGAAATGATCGATGCGGTCAACGATGATGTCGTGAGAAACTTCTGGACCAATGAATTTGCTTGACGATCGCAGCAATTCAATACCGAAGCTATCATGCCGATTTTGAATAAAGTCGGACAAATACTCTCGATCGATATCCTCAAAAATATATTTGCATCACCAGAAAATAAACTCGACTTTAGAAAAGTCATGGATGAGTCCAAAATATTACTTATTAAAGTTCCCAAAGGAAAACTCCAAGAGGAGATTATGTGATTTCTCGGAGCCATGTTTGTGACGAAGTTGTACCAAACAGCGATGGGAAGACAATCTGTTCCCAAATCAGAGAGAACGCCTTTCTATCTCTACGTTGATGAGTTCCAAAACTTTGCGACAGAAACATTTAATGAAATCCTATCCGAAGCCAGAAAATACTGATTGTCATTGGCAGTCGCTCACCAGTTTATCAAACAGATCCCGGAAAACATATCCGACGCCTTGTTTGGTAACGTAGGTACATTGATTAGCTTTAGAATATCATCCGAAGACGCTGATTATATGAAACAACACTTTGCCCCGTTCTTGGAGTGATATGATCTTGCTAACCTCAATATGAGAGAGTTCTACTGTAAATTATTAGTAAAAGGGCAAGTGAAAGATCCATTCTCTCTCAAGAGTCCCTATATGCCGGATGCCAAGGTTGATAAAAACTATGTTATGCAGCTCTATGAACTATCTAGAGCCAAATATTCCCGTACGCTCGAGGAAGCCAAAAAGATCGTTGAAGTCGAACAAAAAGACGTCGCTAAAGCCATCGAAGATTTTGCTGAGCCGATTATATAATTATCTATATATTTCAATCCTGTAATCATCCTCACAATACACCGGAAATGGTGTATTTTTTTCATAGACTGAAAGTATAGTTTCGCCAGATTTGTCGCAAATTCTTAGATGTAATTGTCTTACTGATCTCTGTGCCAACCTCGCACTATGTCTCACATCAGGATGGAGTGTAGGGATAGAAATATCCAGTCTACGATACAATTCTAGCTCCTGCTTGGTGATACGATAGGGTTTGCTGCTCTGTGTACAGATAAGAATTTTTTGCAAAATACTATCATCAATGTTTTGTATATCTTTTATTAGGGTAGTAGGATCGATTGTTTGCAAACCACTGTAGTCAGTATTGGTTTCATGCTGTCGTGTATATCACAGTTGTGTAGCTGTCATTTCAGTTAATGGAAACTGTTCATGAGCGACTGTTTCATTATAGCCATACAGTGATAGTGACGGATGGAAAAAATATCCCCACTCGTTATTAATTTGCATATAGCTAATAATCCTCGCCACTTCTTGTTCGTATTGTTCTTTGGTATACTGTTTATTGAAAATACAATATTGTTTATTTTTCAAGCCAACACAGCCAAAACAATCGCTACAATTGAAACATTCCTGACAGTAGATCATATTGCTGCTCGATCGACAAATAACACAAAATAGATTATTCGTTGCGCCAATCCCTGTATTTATACATTCATATACTCGTTGGGCATCACGTCCCACTGTACTCACATCCATAACTTTCTTAGCATTCCTCCAGACATGTTCTCCATATCGACAATCTTCTGCATCGTAGGCATCATAGCAGAAAACACAGTTCTTGGTATTGTGCATATAATCCCCAAAACTCTGCTCCGTCTGTGTTGCGTGTGCGTATTGTCTCGGAGATGATTGGGTAAGAGAGTGGTATGTTTGTAGTATATTCTCTTTATTTTGTCACTTCGACGACGCAAAGCTAGGAGAAGTATAGGAATTATTTGATTCGTTATCCCCTATACTTCTCTCTTCGTTCGAAGTGACAGTTTTTCTAAACTCTGCACTCTTAACTCCAAACTCCTCTCCGTTATACTGCACATTGTTGATACAATATTGTTTATTCACCAAATTCACACATCCTATGCAATCACGGCAGTTGTGACAGTTGTACATATAATCGCAGTTATGACAATTTTGGCAGTCTGTCATCCAGCGACAATGTGCGCAGTCACGACAGTTTTGGAGTTCATAGGAAAACTCGCAAGCATGGCAGTAGGAACAATCTGCGAGGTCTTTACACTGTTGTAGCCAGTAGCCGTAATAACAGTCTTCATTGTTGCTACTTTCGATAACCATATAGCAATTTTTGCTGTCAGCAGTGAGGTTGATATAATCAGCATTCTCATTGTTTGCTCCGATAAGTGCTTGATGGGGAACTGCATACAGGAGTTGTTTGTATTGCTCAGTAAATGATTTATTTGCATCAAATACAAAACCATAATCCAACGCATTCCAGGTGTCTCATCGTCGTATTTTAGGATCATAGATTTGTAGATTTTTGCTTGCCCCGTCACTTGCTGCGGGGTCTGGCGAATACGTACTGACAATCATTTTTCCTGATGCAGAACATTGTCTTTTATAGAGCTTTCTTTCATTGCGAAACGACAGACGTCTTCTATCTCTTTCTTCGGGACAGAGTACTGGCAAAGGAAGAGGAAATTGCTGTCATCCAAACCTTGGTGCTATTTGTGTATAAAACTTTTGGTTCGATTCAAAAATAGCAAATTCCTTTCCTGATACAGAGCATATTTTTCGCTCTACAATAGGATCACTTGTGTGTTGGGAGATGTGCTCATAAACTTCTTTGCTCGTATAATACATGAAGAGGGGTTATCCATAAAACTCTTGTTGATATGCTTCTATACTATACACAGGAAATGACGTATTTGCAGGATATGCAGAGATGATAGACGCTCCTGTTTTGCTACATGTTCTGAGGTACATATTCTTTGTAGGTCTTTGGTTGAGTCTTGATTGATGTCTTATATCAGGATGTTGAGTAGGGAGAGGAATGGTATTACTACGATAAAAATCTAGTTCTTGTTTGGTAATTTTAAATAGTCTTCATGATGCCTGGCAGCTAATAATTTGTTGGAGAATGTCATCCTGTACATCATTGATGGTATCAGAAACAGTTGCTATATTTCCTTCTCATACGGTGTTTTGCTCATTGTGCCAGCGATATCATTGTACATTGGCTTGCGATGGAGTTAATGGATAGAGTTCTTGTGCGACCGTTTCATTATACGCAAATGGAGCAAGACTTGGATTAAAAAACTCTCCCCATTCGCCTGTGCTTTGCATATGCATAATTATTTTTGCTACTATGTGTTCATATTCTTCTTTGCTGTATTGTTTATTGAAAATACAGTATGATTGATTGGTGAGTCATGTACATCAGAAGCAGTGTTGGCAATAACTACAATGACTAGAGTAGTACGTGTAACTATTGGTATGAGAATTTACTACAGCAATATTATGTGTGCATCCAGAACCGGTTGCGACACACTCATACAGCATATCTCCGGTGGATCATCGAGACATAACATCTTGGCAGTTTTTTGCATTATTGAACCAAAAAGTATATCTACAGTTTTCCAGATTTTCCCCATTGAAAACCATAAACGACTCTTTGCATTGGCTAACAAAATTACCTATAGTTTTTTCTAGTTGTATACCATGTATTGCTGGCTTAGTAGTCTGTGCGATAATCGATTGAAATTTTTGTGCGTATTGTGCACGTACTTTTTGCGATCATAGGTGGATAGATTGCATAAATGCTTCGTATTCTTCTTGTGTTTTTTGTTCGTTGAAGATGCAGTATTGTTTACCAACTAAGTTACTACAACCAAAACAGTGATGACAATTATCACACCCATAGAGGAAAAATGATTGACGACAATTGTGACAATTTTGCCCATGTTGCAACCCATAACAGTCAGTACAGTCAATGCACTGGTAACAATTTTCACTACGGTGGGTCATGTAACAATCAACACATTTTAGATTGTCATCTGCATAATGGAGATATAAACTATCTTCATTATGCATTGCTCCTGTTACCAAGTAGCAGTTTTTTAAATCTGTACAACAATGACAATATTCGCTATTGGTTGGATTGATGTTATATAACGATAGCTTTGGTACGACCAAATACAACTCCCTATAATTTTCGGTAAATGTTTTGAAAAAATCAAAATCCCTTCAGTAATCTAGTGGATTCCAACTATCTCCTCGCCACACTTTCTGGTCGTAGACTTTATATGGAGCATCAGGAGCGTATTGCGTGATGATTGGCTTTCCTGTAGCATCACAGTTTCTACGATAGAGTTTCCTTTCATTTCTTCGTACAGTTCTTCTTTTTTCTCTTTCGTTCGGGCACAGACGGGGAGTGGGTATACTAAATTTTTGTCCTGCGAAAGTAGGGGAGATCTGTGCAAAAAATTCTTTCTCTGATTGAAAAATAGGAAATACTTCACCTGTTTTTTCACAGGTTTTTCGTTCGACGATAGGATCACTATTTTGTTGAGAAATAAATTCGTATACTTCTTTGTCCATGTTTTCAATGGTGAATGGTAAATGATCAATGATAAGTGATAAGTGTTGTAGTGTTATTTCTATCAGTATATTTCCTGCTCATATGCTCTTTGACTATATACCTTGAATGGAGTATCAGCTGGGTAGGAAGAGAGAATTTGTTCACCAGTTTTATCGCAGTTGCGCAAGTAGAGTTTTCTTTGTGGTTTGTTTGCCAGACGCTCTGCATGACGAACATCAGGATGTACACGAGGGATGGGTATATGCATAGTACGATATAACTGTAGTTCTTCCTTTGTTATACGAAATGGTTTTCTTGTTTGCGTACATATAATAATTTTTTGAATAATATCATCTTCTATAGTAATAATACTTGCTGGTAATGATGACCCATCAATACTGTCGGCATTGGTAGGGAGGTTGATAGGATGTTCATAGTCAAGTCGAGTAAATCAAATATTTTCTGCTGTAACTTTATCGACAGGAAAATACTCTTGGGCAATAGTTTCGTTATACCCAAATGGACATAATGATGGATCAAAAAACTGTCCTCGTTCATTTGTATTCTGCATATGCATTATCAGCTGTGTGACCAGTTTTTCATAATCTTCTTTAGTGTATTGTTTATTGAATATACAGTATTGCTTGTGTTTAAGTCCAACGCATCCAAAGCAGTCACTACAACTATGACAGTTATCACAGTAGAAACAAAATTTTGATTTCCAAGTGAAAGAACATCGTACATTATTGTAGCCATTATCAGGAGTCACAGAATCATAACATCGTTGTGGTCATCATGATATGGTGATGTCATGAGAATCTGCAGCTGCATCGCAACCATAAACATATTTGCATCTACTAGCATTGTGTGCATCATAGACAAAGATACTGTCTTTGGTGTGATAAATTGCATTACCATAACTATCACTACATGCAACCATAGAAAGTGCGGGTTGTATGTTCTCTGCACTTTTTCTGTTGTCTATCTATGTATCTTTTCGTTGCTCAAAGTTCTTTTTAATATCAGCAATAAGTTTTT
>Ga0209573_1003717_pt1 | contig 16201 bp, 19 predicted proteins | sample TNRBio252014_DNA_FD_185870 | JGI IMG/M metagenome (GOLD analysis project Ga0209573, IMG submission 185870) | Wastewater treatment Type I Accumulibacter community from EBPR Bioreactor in Madison, WI, USA - TNR Reactor_6/25/2014_ DNA (SPAdes)... | ecosystem: Engineered > Bioreactor > EBPR >...
GGCGGCATCCGCGTACCTTCATACACGGCTTCCAAACACGGCGTGCTTGGCATTACCCGGCTGCTTGCCAATGAATGGGCGGCCAAGGGCGTCAATGTGAACGCCATTGCGCCGGGTTATATCGTCTCCAACAATACCGAGGCGCTGCGCGCCGATGCGGATCGCAGTGAAGCAATCCTGGCGCGCATTCCTGCTGGCCGCTGGGGCAAGCCGGACGATATTGGCGACGCCGCAGTCTTTCTCTTGGCCCCGGCGTCAAACTACATGCATGGCGCAGTCATACCGGTCGATGGTGGTTGGCTGGCGAGGTAGGACGATACGATGCGCAGCTCTGAATATTTTATCCGCGCTGGCGAGGGCGTCTGGGAGCCAACGCCCGATGGCAACAAACGCCGGATCGTTGTCTATACCGATGAACTGATGATGGTCGAGTTCGCTTTCGAGAAAGGCGGCGAAGGCTGGGCGCATTCGCATCCGCACGTTCAATCGAGCTATGTCGCCGAAGGCAGCTTTGAAGTCACGATTGACGGCCGCACTGCCTCGCTCAACAAGGGAGACAGCTTCATCGTGCCATCGGGACTTGTTCATGGCGTCAAAGCGCTGGAAAAGGGCCGGCTGGTCGATTGTTTCACGCCGCACCGCGCGGATTTTCTGGCACCTGACTAGCGCGTTACCATATGTGTATCAAAGGCGAATATCCCCATGCCTCGTTCAATAAGACTCCAGCCCGGTGACAATATTGCAATGGCGGTTGACGCCTTTGCGCCCGGAGAAGATGTGCTTGGCGTAGAGGTCAAGGAGCGTGTGCCGCGCGGACACAAGATGGCTTTGGCGGATATTCCGGTGGATGGAGAAATCGTAAAATACGGGCAGGTGATCGGCTTTGCGTCGAAGCCTGTTGCGGCTGGCGAGTGGGTCCACGAGCACAATGTTTCCATGCACGACTTCGCTCGCGACTATCAATTCTCCGCGGGCCGGACAAATGCAGCCGGTGTTCCGGAGAACCAGCGGCGTACATTCGAGGGTTACCGCCGCGCCAATGGCAAAGTTGGCACCCGCAATTATATCGCTGTTTTGACCTCGGTGAACTGCTCGGCAACCGCTGCTCGCCACATTGTTCACGAAGTGGAAAAAAGCGGCGTGCTGAAGGACTATCCGAATGTCGACGGCGTCATTTCTCTGGTCCATGGAACCGGCTGCGCCATCGACACAAAGGGCGAAGCCTATGACCTGCTGAAGCGAACCCAATGGGGTTATGCGACCAACCCAAATGTCGGTGGGGTTCTAATGGTCGGATTGGGTTGTGAGGCGTTCCAGATCCCGCGCTGGAAGGAAACTTACGGCATTGCTGAAAGCGAGACCTTTCGCACGCTGACCATCCAGGAGGTCGGTGGCACGCGCAAGACCGTCGAAGCCGGCGTCAAGGCGGTTGTCGGCATGCTGCCGCTGGTCAACAAGGCGCAACGTGAAACGGTTCCTGTTTCCGAGCTGGTTCTTGCGCTGCAATGCGGCGGCTCCGATGGCTATTCCGGCGTCACCGCGAATCCGGCGCTCGGCGTCGCTGTCGATCTGCTGGTGGCGCAGGGTGGCACGGCCATCTTGTCCGAGACGCCCGAAATTTACGGCGCGGAGCATCTTTTGACCCGTCGAGCCGAAACGCCCGACATCGGCGAGAAACTTGTCGAGCGCATCCACTGGTGGGAAGACTACACGGCGCGCAACAGAATGGAGATGAACAACAATCCCTCGCCTGGCAACAAGGCGGGCGGCTTGACGACCATTCTTGAAAAATCGCTGGGCGCTGCCGCCAAGGGCGGCTCAACCAATTTGATGGGCGTCTTCAACTACGCCGAGCCGGTCACCCAACGCGGACTGGTCTTCATGGACACTCCCGGCTACGACCCGGTATCGGCGACCGGTCAGGTCGCGGGCGGCGCCAACATCCTGTGTTTCACAACCGGCCGCGGCTCGGCCTTTGGCTGCAAACCGACGCCGTCCATCAAGCTGGCCTCGAACAATTTTCTCTACGACAATATGCGTGAAGACATGGACATCAATTGCGGCGATATTCTCGATGGTGTGACGCTTGAGCAAAAGGGTCAGGAGATTTTCGACGAGATCATCCATGTCGCTTCTGGCGGGCGCACCAAATCGGAGGAGCTCGGCTATGGGGACAATGAATTTGTGCCATGGTCTGTCGGAGCGACCATGTGATAGGCGGCAGGCAGCCGGCTGGTCAGAGCGGATCGCTTGGGGGTGCAAAGGACGTGAAAATTCTGTCATTGGGCGAGGTGATGGTCGAGCTGTCAGCGCAGCAGCCAAACCTGTGGCGGTCGGCCTTCGCGGGCGACACGTTTAACACCGCCTGGTATCTGGCGGCGCTGCGGCCGGGCTGGCAGGTCAGCTACGGAACCCGGCTGGGTTCGGATGCGATGTCGGATGCGGCCGTCGCCGCCATCGCGGCGGCGGGGCTCGGAACACAATGGATTACGCGCGATCCGCAGCGCACCATCGGCCTTTACGCCATCAGCTTGAAGGATGGCGAACGCAGTTTCACCTACTGGCGTGGTCAGTCCGCCGCACGCGCTTTTGCCGATGACGCCGTCTGGCTGAAAGTGGCGATTGCCGCCGCGGACGTGGTCTATCTCTCTGGCATTACCATCGCGATCCTGGCGCCAGAAAAGCGCGCGCTGCTGAATGAACTTCTGGTCGGCAAACGCGTCGTGTTTGACCCAAACATACGGCCACGGCTCTGGGAGAGCCCGCAGGCGATGCGTGACGCAATCACCGAAACGGCCCGCCGCGCTTCAATCCTCCTGCCCAGCTTCGATGATGAGGCTGCGGCCTTTGGCGACGCCAGCCCCGAAGCGACGGCGCAGCGCTACGCCGCACTCGGCGTCGCCGAAGTGGTGGTCAAGAATGGCGAAAAGAACCCCGCTGTTCTGTTCGACGGTGAGGCCGTCCAGGTCCCCGCGCCGGTCCCGGTAAAGCCGACCGACACGACTGGAGCCGGCGACAGCTTTAATGCCGGCTACCTTGCCGCACGGCTGGATGGATGCGACATCGTCCAATCTGTAGAAGCCGGACAGGCGCTGTCAGCGCTTGTCGTCCAGCATCCGGGTGCGCTGACGCCGCGCGATGTGCTGGATAGCTATCGCGCCGGATCGGCTTGACGGATCAGCTCTGCGGCGTCACGCGGATCAAGGCGCCATCATCATCGTCGGTCAGGAGCATGATAGCGCCATCGCGGGCGACGGCTACGTCGCGCACCCGGCCGATGCCTTCGAGATAGCGCGCCTCGCCGCTTACTTTGCCGCCATCCAGTGTCAGCCGCACCAGCGACAGCGAACCCATGCTGCCGATTAGCGCGCTGCCGCGCCATTCGGGAAACATGTCACCTTCATAAAACGCCATGCCGCTCGGGGCGATTACCGGATCCCAGTAATAGACCGGCTGCTCCATGCCGTCGCGGGCTGTCAGGCCTTCGCCGATTGGCGCGCCGCTATATTCAAGCCCGTAGGTGATCACCGGCCAGCCATAGTTCTTGCCGGCTTCGGGCCGGTTCAGCTCATCGCCGCCGCGCGGGCCGTGCTCAACTGTCCATAAGGCGCCGTCCGGCCCCATTGCTGCTGCCTGCAGGTTGCGATGGCCGTAGGACCAGATTTCGGGCAGCCCGCCGGGGATCACCGGATTGCCATCGGCGGCCCCGCCATCAGGCTTGATGCGCAGCACCTTGCCGAGATGGGTCCCGACATCCTGCGCCAGCTGACGCGGTTCGCGGGCCGAGCGCTCGCCCGTTGTGACAAACAGCGCGCCGCTGGAATCGAAGACCAGGCGCGAGCCATAATGATTGTTGGATTGCCAGGCCGGTTGCTGCTGGAAGATGACGCGTACATCGGTCAGCGTGGCGTTGTCCGCCGCCAGAACCCCAGTCGCCACAGCCGTGGCGTTGCCTTCCGCGCCGCGCGGCTGGGCAAAACTCCACCAGACCCGACGCGTCTCGGCAAAATCGTCGCGCACGGCGACATCCAGCAACCCGCCCTGGCCGCTTGCGTGAACCTCTTGCAATCCGGCGATCGGTTCGGATTTCTTGCCATCGGCCGAGATGAGCCGCAGGCTGCCGGAGCGCTCCGTCACCAGCCAGCTTCCGTCAGGCAGTTCGGCCATGCCCCAAGGGTGATCCAGTCCATCTGCAATGATTGTCTGGGTCAGCTTGATCTCATCGGCGATAACAGGCGCGCGCGTCTGCCCCGCAAAGGCAGGACGCTGGTCGGGCGCGTTGGCCGGCTCGGCGTTAAAGTCCTGCGCCAGCGCTGTTGTCACCATAGCCAAAGGCAGAACGGTGTGAAGAGCCGGCTTCCACAGGTCCCGGACCAGGTTTGAAAAGGACATTGAGTCGCCTCCAGTGACGGCTTCTGACAATGCAAAGCCCGCTGAAAGCTTAGATGAGCCCTTCAACAGTCATTGCCAACGTCGCAACGCACAAGAATCGCGCACGTTTCCAACACGGATCCGTGAGAAGGAAACCTTCAACGGATTGAACTATTCGATCTCCGCGCCCAGCGCCGCCATCAGCCCCATAAACTCGGGGAAACTCGTAGCGATCATGTTGGAATCATCGATTGTGACAGGCTTTTGCGACGCCAGTCCCATGATGAGGAAGGCCATCGCGATGCGGTGGTCGAGATGGGTGGCGACCGTGCCGCCGCCGAGGCTCTTGCCGCCGGGCACGCCGCGAACCGACAGTTCTTCCTTGCCCTCGCTGCAGTCCACGCCATTGGCTTCCAGTCCGCGGGCAACGGCGGCCAGACGGTCACTTTCCTTCACGCGCAGCTCTTCCAGCCCCAACATCACCGTCTCGCCCTCGGCGAAGGCGGCGGCGACAGCGAGAACCGGATATTCGTCGATCATCGACGGGGCTCGACTGGCCGGCACCGTGACGCCCTTCAATTGCGATCCACGCACACGCAGGTCAGCCACATCTTCGCCGCCGGCAAAACGCGCATTGAAGATTTCAATATCGCCGCCCATTTCCTGCAGTGTCAGCAAGAGGCCGGTGCGGGTCGGGTTCATCAACACGTTTTCGATGATCACGTCGGATCCGGGAACAATCAGCGCGGCGACCAGCGGGAAGCCCGCAGAGGATGGATCGCCCGGCACCGCGATCACCTGCCCGGTCAGTTTGCCCTGACCCTCGATTCGGATATGGCGAACGCCTTGGCTGTCGGTTTCGACCTCAAGATTTGCGCCAAAGCCCTTGAGCATCTTTTCGGTATGGTCGCGCGTCATCACCGGCTCGATGACGGTTGTCACTCCGGGCGCATTCAGTCCTGCCAGCAGAACGGCGGATTTCACCTGCGCCGAGGCCATCGGCACGCGGTAGGAGATTGGCGCGGCGTGTTTCGGGCCGCGCAATGTGAGTGGCATGCGGTCGCCGGGGGCGGCCCCGATCACCTGCACACCCATTTCGCGCAGTGGATTCAAGACGCGCGCCATCGGGCGGCTCTGCAGCGAGGCGTCGCCGATGAAGGTGGTTTCCATGTCATAGACGCCGGCCAGACCCATAGTGAGGCGCGAGCCGGTGCCCGCATTGCCGAAATCGAGCGCGTCCTTAGGCTCCAGCAGACATCCATTGCCGACGCCCTGGATGATCCATTCGCCGCCATTGCTGGTGATCTTGGCTCCCATGGCCTTCATGGCCTCGCCGGTGCGCATCACGTCTTCGCCCTCGAGCAGGCCGGTGATGCGGGTCTCACCTGCGGCCAGCCCGCCAAACATGAAAGATCGATGGGAGATTGACTTGTCGCCCGGTACACGGGCTGTTCCGGTAAGCGCGTTTGAGCGCCGCGCAGTCGCGGGTTTTGGTTTGGCGTCATGCGCCATGGCGAATATCCTGGAAATGATTGGCCGGTCCGCGCGGCAGAACAGGGGCCATATGGTCTTTGGTGCAGCGTTCCCTAGCATCTTCAAGCGCTTTCGTCACCTTGAAAAGCACTGAAGCAAAGGTTTGGAAGCTCGCCAAAATCAGCGGCGATTTCGCTTTGACAGGGCGGGAATCTCTGGTTAAGGGGACCGACAAATCTGAGACGAGGCTATCAGTGGCTAAATCTGAACTAGGCACAAAACGTATTGACCCTGAGACGGGCCAGAAATTCTATGATCTGAACAAGGATCCGATTGTTTCGCCCTATACCGGCAAGACTTATCCGCGCTCATTCTTCGAATCGGGTCCAGAGCGCGTCCGCGACAAAGAAGACGAGGACGACGACAACGAGGGCGCCGACGAGACGCCGGAAACCGTATCGCTGGAAGACGCCGACGAAGAAGCGGCTGGCGGCGATGACGTGCCGGATCTCGATGATGACGATGACGTCGATCTTGGCGACGATGATGACGACACCTTCCTTGAGGAAGAGGAAGAGGATGACGACAACGTCTCTGACATCATTGGCGTTGGCGACGACGAAGACGATACTTGATCCAGGATTTGCAGCCATTCGCAAACGGTGGCTGCCAGCCCGGACTGGTTTTCGACTTGCGCTTGACGCAGAGGCGGTCTAAGAGCCGCCGACGAAACGGCGTGGTTCATCGCGCCGTATCGAACGCCTCCCCCAAGAGGCGCCGGTATCTGCCGGATATGGGGCCATAGCTCAGCTGGGAGAGCGCCTGCATGGCATGCAGGAGGTCAGCGGTTCGATCCCGCTTGGCTCCACCAAATCCGCCAGATAAGTGACTGAAACTGCGTCACTTTCCTTCTGGCGAGATTTTCTTCCCCACTTCCTTCCCCACTTTGCCGCGCTGCATCCCTTACGAGACGGTGGGGGAATAGATTTCCAATCTGTCCACTTAGAAGCGCCATCTGCCGTTGCGATCCGACCTTGAAACTTCATGTGCTTTGCACAATCCTGCATTGCCTCCGGGGGGACAGGTGACAAGTCGAACAACGCTAAAATCGCTGTGCTGGATAATGGTTTCAGCATCTCTGTTCGGCTGTCAGTCTGGGCAGCTTGCGCCTATGGGTGGTCCGGCAGACGCTCCCGAAACACTGGTAGGGCGCGCGAGCGTTATCGACGGCGACTCTGTGAGCATTGGTGCGGAGAACGTGCGCTTTCATGGCGTCGATGCACCTGAGGCTACCCAGATGTGCGAGGCTTCGGGCAAGCGGTATCCCTGCGGGCGCGTGTCGGCGGACGCCCTTGATGCGTTTCTCGCGGCATCACGCCCATTAAAGTGCGAGTTCGTTGAACGTGATCGATACCAGCGCTTTGTCGGCAACTGCTTGCGGGCTGACGGGGTATCGGTGTCTGCCTGGCTTGTGAGGAATGGCCATGCCGTCGATTTCCCCGAATACAGCGGCGGACGCTATGCCGCCCAGGAGGCCGAGGCTCGCACGACCAAGCGCGGTCTATGGCGAGGCACCTTTGAGCGACCGTCCGACATTCGTGCTGCCAACCGCGTCGCGAACAGCCAGATTGCCGCAGCCGCGTCGATTGGAGACGTAGATGCGAGCCAATGTGCCATAAAGGGCAACATCTCGAGCAGGGGCGAGCGCATCTTTCATGTTCCTGGCCAGCGGTATTACGATGCGACCCGGATTAGCCCCTCGAACGGCGAGCGCTATTTCTGCTCGGAGCCTGAGGCTTATGAGGCGGGGTGGCGAAAGTCCCGTCGATGATCGAAAGGTGTTGCCATGATGGCAATACCGGGCGGACGGATATCGACAGCTATACCTTCGGCGGCTTGGGCAGATGGGTCATCTCGAACGCCTCCAACTCCGCAATCTCTATCAGATAGGCCAGCTGTCCGTGTCCGCCCTTATTGGCGATCCGTTTCAATTCTTTGAGATGCGCAACAATATAGGCAACGGCATCATCTTCTTTGAGCATACTCGGCTCCCCGTTATGGCGAATCAATACGTGCACAAGGTGCGCAAAAACACAAAAGCCCGACTGACGGCAAAGCTAGAGGGCAGTCTCCATCGGCATCCGGCTTGCCAAGCCCGGAACGCTTTCGCAAACGCCGGAGCCTATGAAGCTCTTGTGGTGTCAGGCTTCAGAAGACAGCCGATTCCGGCTCTCGCTCGTCGTCGTCTTCCCGGTCATCGCCGCTATGGATGAAGGTGGTTTCCTCACCTCTGCCCCATCGTTCGGGCCATCCAAGGTTCGGCTCTGCTTCCGGATCAGGGTCCATGCGGTCCAACATATCGATAAGGCGCTCAATGAACATCTCGACGCCCTGGCGGTTGGTAATGCCGAGGCTTTCCAGAAGAGCAGTCATTCTGCCCTCCCATGATAGCGGCCTTCGCTTTCCCATCCATTCTCGGTCAGGCGATATGACCCGGTAATCCATTCAACCGGCATCTGGCCGGGTTGCTTCGGGCTAATCGGCTCCATGAACGTTTGCAGGAACTCGACCCGGCAATGCTTGGCGCTGCCGAAAACCTGAATGCGAGCGCCTTCCGGCACGAGGCCGTCGAGCGAAGAAAGCAGATCGGCCCATGCGGTTGACGGTGTTGGAAGTCGCGCTGCGGCGACTACCGGTGCGGTCATCGCCGCGCCAACCGCCAAGGCTGGCGTTGCCCTTTTCAGAAACAGGCGACGTGTCAGCTTTCCCATCACGCCACCTCGCCTTTGCGAGGCTTGGTGATGGCGTCATGTTTGTGGCTCACGACAAGGGCGAAGCCGTGTTCGTGATTGATGTCTACGCGCATTCGCCCCCCATGCGCTTGCTCCATCAGGTCGTGGAGGCGCTTGGCAGCCCGATCGATTGCCGCAATGAGCCCTGCCGCTTCATCGGCGGCGTGGTAGAGGGTGTCCAGTCTGGTTTTCATCACCGCCTCCCTCACGCTGCCAGAGCGTCTAGTTCGGCTTCAAGGCGACGGCGCATTGCCCCGATGTCGTAGCGCAGCGACTTGTAGGTCAGCCCCTCGATTTCAAGACGGATAGCTGCCGCCCGCTCTGCGTTCGGACCCTCAGTCAGAGCCTTCTCGCGAGCTGCCTCGGCTACCGCATCCTTGGCGTGTTCCCAAGCCAGCTTGAGCGCATTCGAGAACGAAGCGTCGATAACGCCGCGCTTGATCTGCCAATCGGCATATTCGGAGCGTACCCAGCGGTAATGCTCCCATGCGGCTTTCATGATTTCCGAGCGGTTGAACATCAGCATTGCTCATTCGGTTCGTTTTTGATACCAAATGGATAACACATTGCGCTTTGTGGTTCAATACCTTTAGTGCAAAATTTTATATAAAAAGTATCATGTGTGAGGTATTGCGATGATGACGCTGGAGCAAATGCGTGCCGCTCGCGGATTGCTAGGGTGGTCACAGGCTGATCTAGCCGAACACTCAGGCGTGTCGCTTCCAACGGTAAAGCGCATGGAAAGCGTCGGCCCGGGCCGTAGTTCCGGAAACACCGTTCAGGCTGTTGAGGATTCGCTGGTCAAAGCCGGCGTCCAGTTCATCCCCGAGAACGGCGGTGGGGCCGGGGTGAGGTTAGCTAGGCCGAAGAGTCAATGAGTGCCGCGCGGTCAGATGGTCGCGCGGCTCAGTTGAATGGCGGTTAGCGCCTCGGCCTCATGGCAATCACAAAGGAACGGGGCGCAATCGGCACCCTATCCGATGCCTCCTGATCGTGCTGTTCCTCGACTGGCTCCGGCTCAAAATCTGGATCGCCGTCGATATCATCAAGGGCAGCAATCAGATCCTCAATGACGCCCTCGACACGCTCCCGAAAGCGCCGACTCATTCCAGTTCATCCCAGACGATGGTGAGGCGTCCACCAAGGGCCTTCACGGCGCGATCAATGTGTTTGACCAGGACGCGGTCTTTGTGGGGAGCTTGCTGGAAAATGCGTTGATTGCCCAGCGACCGGTCTAGGTCTCGCACCGTCATTCGCATCTCGAATGCCCGTTGGCGAACTGCATGCGCCAGTGCGTCCTTGCAGGGAGCAGGTGGCTGCCGTGTGATGTTAGTTTTGGTGTACTGGAGTCGGTTCTGAACCTGAGTAACTGAGAGCCCGAACGCTGTTGCCATCTGCTTGCGCGTCAAGCCCGAAAGGGCCATAGCCTTCAATCGTTTGTCTTCAGCGGCAGTCCATATGTGCTGGTCTTTGGGCGGAATGACGCCACAGCGGTGCGCCATGTAGGTAATTGCCTTCTCGCTCCGGTGAGGAAGGCAACGCCGCAAAGCGCCCATGTCTGGCCAATGCTCGCGCAGCGCTTCTGTCTCGCGGTAAGTCCATGAATCATCGCGCCGCGCAATAGCGCGCCTGTTGGGCAATACGGTTCCGTGCATCGTGTGTCCTCCGGTGTTTGCCCGCCACCTCGGGCAATATCTCGAAGGGGTTTGCCCGAATCGCAAGTTGCGCTGTTTCCAGTCCCCGCACATAGCCCCGCAATCCTTGTTGCCGCTGGACTCGACAAGCTTGAAACGACTGGACATAAATTCGAGAGGATTGAGTTGGGTGCTTGATGCGGATTTCCAATACTCTTGTTGCCGGATTGCTTTGCATTGTGGGTGGCACATCAGTCGCTCTATGTGAAATTCGAGTAACGACCGAAACACTCGATTCAGGTAGGACATTCCTCCTAGTTTCCGGGGAGATAGGTCCGAATGATCGGCTAGACTCATTCGCTGCTTTGGCTGCTTCTAGCGAAGCGCAGGCTGTGGTGTTCGACTCTCCTGGCGGGAATGTCCACGGCGCTATGAAGCTGGGTCGAATGATCCGAGCATTGAAACTCGATACGGTACAGATTCGGAAACTGGAGTGCGCTTCGGCCTGCGCGCTCGCATTCCTTGGCGGGGTAAACCGTTCTGCGCTTCCGGGCTCAATTGGAGTTCACCGATCATCTTTTGATCCGTCATCGAGCATGGAGCGTGATGATGCCGTAGCAGGCGTTCAGGCCATGACTGCCGACATACTGTCCTATTTGGGAGAGATGGGCGTTTCGGCCCAGTTTTTGGCCTTTTCTCTACGATATGACCAAAATGATATGCGCTATCTTTCTGCCAGTGAAATGAGTGAGCTCAACGTAACAACGGCAGCAGATGGCGAACCAAGTTTTTCGCGTGATGCCGGTTCTGGTGACGAGACCGTTGTTGCGAACCTACCTCCACCCGAAACACTTGGCCTCGCCGACGACAACGCGATTAGAGCAATCAAAAATGCCACGGCGAGGTTCAAGGATGCGGGAATGTCGGGCCTACAAGAAAGTTCCCGCGCGTGTTGGCGCGTTGTGTCTCAGAAACGGACCCTGGATTCTGTTCAGTATTGCCGAATGCTTGACATGGTTGGTGTGGCGCTCGATCAAGCTGCTGTGGAACAGTTTGGTCCCCGAGCCCATATTTCGTATTTCACTACAAAGAATCGCGCGAGTGACCTCGTGGAGGGTATCATCGCCGCCGGCGTTGCCAATCGAGATCGGGCCGCTAGCCTATTTGAGCACTGGAACGTGCAGTTCAACCGCTATTTTCGTTAGTCAATCTAAGCTTCGCTTAAGCGGCAAGGTCGCTCAGCACGTCATCTGAGGCATTGACCAAGGCTCTTGCCGAACACGTCGTCACGACTTTGACATCACGCGAGCGAATGGGCTTTGGTGGGTGCCTCCCACTGAAACGATGCGGATTTAACAGCTTCAGGTGTCGGCCCTCATTGCAGCCGCAACAGCGGCATCGCGCTGCTCCTTGGTTATGCTGCTCACGCTAAGATGCCCCTTCACGTCGATGCTCGCCAGCTTCGAATGCACGTAGGGAGCGGATTTCTCGGCGGCCCACATACGGTCTTTGGGGTCCGCTTCCTCATCCCACAGCACCGACAGCATGTAGTCGAGCGGTGACAGGCCGGCGGCCTCGACCTTCTCCAGGATTTCCGCCGTTCTCTTGTTGGGCCTGCCTGCCGGTCTGCCTGCGCCTTCTCTATGTCCACCAAGTGCCATGCTTTGATATCCGTTGATTGTTTTTCAGTGCGTCACGATGAAACCGTCAGCCACACAGCCGCTCAGAAGCTCGGCCATGAGTGACAGGGCGCGGTCGGTGCAGCGTTGGCCCAGCGTCTGGTAGAGCATGCCGTTGCCGATATCGCTTTCCAGATAGCGAATGAATGATGCCTCCTGGCATCCACGTGAATAGGTCAGCAGGGTCATGATGTCTTCAAGGCAGGGGCCTGCGGTGGCAATAACCAGATCCACCTCAGCATCCAGATTTGCCGAGGGAATGGTGGTCAGTTCCACCATGCGGGCGGATACCGCTGCAACATGCTCCTCCAGCGTCGGGATGGTCTTTTCGCTGCGAGCCGGTTCAACTATGTTCTGTCTATGAGCTTCGACCATTTCAGGCCTCCTGAGCATTTCTCGCCTACGGGCAAGGTGCTGTTTCGGTTGTTGTGCTGGGTATCGTTCACCATCGTCATGGCGGCTTTCGCCTATTTCGTGATTCCGCTCATCAATCGCTATGTCGGCCATCCACTCGGAGACTGGGCCTGTGACACTGCGGCTTGGCTATCCGGTGGCGTTTGCCCTCCTCGCACCTAGCGCCCAACCGGCAACGGAGCCGGGCTTTCAAGCATCGGCATGAGACCCTGACCCAAACCTCGCAGCGATGCGCCACCAAGCCCTGATGGATTCTGCGGCACCGGATTGCGTGTAGCAGCCTTGACCCTGCTGGACCGCACCAGCGAGTTGCCCGCGCCCATGCCGCCCGACGCAACCGCCTTTGTCATTGCGGAGACGCCAAGAGCTGAGAGCGGGTCCAGTGCGCCCGTTGCCCATCCTGCGCCGCCGGTCAGAGCCGCCACGATATCGGTGCCGAACTTCTGGAGTGTGGGAGTGAGCTTGTTGAACGTGTTGGAACCGTTGATGCCAGCCTTGGCCGGGCTCATAGCCTTCATCACGTTCATGTACCTGGTCAGCATCGTGCGTTCCTCGGCATTGAACAGGACATTCGCCACGCCCTGACCATTGCCGTTCAGAAGGCCGTCGAGATTCTTGGCGATCTGCTTCGGGTTCATGGCCTCGTCGCCAGCACGGGTGGCCCGAAGCCAGAAGCTTTGCCGAATGCCGCTCCATGCCTCACTGTCGGCTCCCAAGCGGTCCTTGAGTTCCTTTGCCGTCATGAAGCTGCTGCCCTTCGGCGTGGCGACAGAAGTACCCCAAAGATAGCGCCCAACCTCATCGGGGCTCATGTCCTTGTCCATGATGTTGCGAAGGCGAACCTGCGCCTCGTATTTGGGGTTCAAAGCGCGTCCGTTCTTCGACTTCGGCTCGACCATACTCATGTATTCGCGCCACCCAGCACGGGCCTCCTTAAGCTCGCTGAGAACATCGTCGGAGGCGTTCACCAGACCCTTGTCGAAGACATCATCAAACCAACCCTCGACGCCTTGCTTGATGGCCTTGAGCGCGGGCGCATCCTGACCCATAGGCGGGAAGTTTTTGCCCAGGCTGGAGCGCAGGTTTTCGATCCACTTGAGCTGAGCAGCAACGCCGGTGACATCGCCTGATGGTTTTGGAACTCGCGCCACATAATCATCAATGAAGGCCAAGGCTTGGGAAGCGCCTACATGGTACTTCGGGTCGATAATGATCTGCTCGGCGTCTAGCGACTGGCGGATGAAGTTCGGTAGGTTCTCGACAGCCTTGCCATCCACGAGGATATTGGGGTCGTCGACGGTTCGCTCATAGCGGGCTTGTGACGCATCCTTGATCGATTGCCGCTGCTGACGAAGGGCAGACGGCATATCGTCATAGGCGGCGCTCGGTGAGGCGATGCGTGGGCCTTGGCTGGCCAACTGTCCCTGCACCTGATCGATCGATTGCCCGATGGCCTCACGCTGACTGGCATCGAAGCCCTGCATAGCTCCCTGAGAGCGCAACTGGTCCTCAATACCGGCCTGTCTCACCGACTGCGTTGCCTGCGCGCGTGACATCGGAATACCGAACTGTTCCGCCTCCGAAACGATTGTTGAAGGATTGACGCCCCGCGCTACATCGCCGGCCCCTTGCATAACGGAGCGATTGAGCGAGCCGAGACCTGTTGCGACGAGTTCGCCTCCAGCGCCAAAAGCTGCCCCTGCCGGAATGTTATCCGTTGCCTTGCGAATGCGGTCGTAGGTGCCCTCTCCAGATCCAGCACCATACGCTCCGGCGGCAAGCCCGCCATCGGCAGCACCGGCCATCACCCGGGCGAACCAGCCCTTGCCTCTCTGAGCCGCGTTGGCGGACAGGGAGAGGCCGTTGCGAGCAAGCCCAACCGCGTTGCCGACACCGCCCGCTATTTGGCCAGCGCCGCGAGCAATGGGGTGCAATTCAGCATCGCGCTCATCCGTGGCGCGCTGTAGCTCCAGATTGCCCGAGAAATTGCCCTGCTCACCCCCGACGCCAGTCAGCGAGCCCATGCTGGCCGCAAACTCGTCAGCCACGCCGAATGAGGCCATGTCCGCCGCGCCACGTACACCGGCGTCAAGTGCTGCCGCGTCACGGCGCATCTGCGAAACTGGCAAGCCCACAGCCCGGCCAGCCTGATAGAGGCGCTGCCCGACCCGTTCAGCCAGGGAGGGGTCATAGGGCTCAAGGCTGCCCTTGGTCGGGATGCTGGCCGGATCGACACGCTGCTGCGGATGCGGTGCATTAGGAGACCAGCTTTCGCCCTCGTCTTCCATTGGCATCAGTTCAAAGCCGGGAGGCGGTGGCGGCATGGCTCCGCCGGTCGGCTCGTCATCCATGAGGACAAAGCCCGGAGGTGGAGCTGGTATCTTGCTGAGGCGTGGCTGCTTCATTGGACCGGGCTCCACTGATTGCCGTCCCACTCCATGACCTGACCCGTCTGAGGGTTGCGAGCGCGCTGACGGCCAGCGGAGCCACCAGCGCCGCGAGAGGCCCCGGATGGCGATGCGCCGCCATTCGGTCTGTAGGACTTCTTGAACGCTTCATAGGGATTCGGGAGGGCGCGGATTTGCTTGTCGGCGTCCTGCCAGGAGATATCCCCGCGCTGGGCTGCGCCGGCAATCTCGGATGCGTCGATCTTGTTCTGAGCCACCGCCTGCATGGTGCGGGCGATGATTTCATTGCCGCCTTGCGTGTTGCGCAGATTGGGAAGGCTCTGAAGGAACATGCTGACGTCGCGGTCGGATGACGCGCCGGAGCCAACGGCCCGCATCTGCGGTGCAAGCCGAGCCGTGATGGCCTCATATGCCTGGATTTCATTCATGTTCTCGACGTCGATGCCGAGCGCTTGCGCATATGGGCCGATGGTGGCCAGCACCTGAGCGCCCTTGCCGGTGCCGATCTGTGCGCCGAGGTCGATGAGCTGCTGCATGTCCGCCATGGTCTGGCCGGCTGACTGCCCTGAGGCGACAATCTCGTCCATTCGCTTGGCTGCCGCCTCGTCGGACTTCTCAGCAAATTTGGATGAGTTGCTGCCAACGTTGACGGTCGTTCCCTTGGCCCGATTGTTTTGGAGCATCCAGTCTCGGAATGCCGGGTTTTGCTGGCCGAACTCGAATTCGCGCATGTCATCGGTTGGGGTCACTTGCGGGTTGCGCGCCTTCTCTAGTTCGATGAGGGCCTTCTGGTATTCGATGCGCTTCATCGGGTCGTTAGCGTTGCGAAGCGCTTCCTGACGGGTGCGGCCCGCATTGATTGCCAAGTCGCGCGTCAATGGGTTGGCGAAGGCGCGGCTCATGAATTCCTTGTCATCGAAGACAGAGCCACTTGGCGCTGGAGGGAATGGCCCTTGTGTAGACACCCCCACCTGCCCCGAAGCATCCACGACCTGCACTGGATCCTGCTGCGGCGCTGCGTAGTTGCCGCCAGCGAGCCGGGCTGCATGCTTGGCGCGGTTGCCCCAGCCGTGGCTGTTGTATGGATTGTCAGCCGTCCAGCCTTGAGGGCGCTCGTAGCCTACGAATGCAGCTGCGGCCTGAATTGGGTTCTGCGCCTGCCGAAGCCGCTCGCGAACGCTGCTCTCCGAACTGCCAAGCTCATGCTCGATGAATGCAAGCTGAGTGTTGAAGTCGGAAGCGTTCCCGCCGTTCTGCGCCGCAAATGCCTGTAGCGCCTGTGCACGAGAGCCGTTCCATTGCGCAAGACCGATGCTGTTCGAGCCATCTGCGCCGTCGCCGGGATTGAGCGCGCCGGTGTTCAGGTTGCTCTCCTGAATGAGGTTGCCGACGATTCCCGCCGCCTGATGGGGCGAGTAGCCCTTGCCGAT
>Ga0209573_1003718_pt1 | contig 16198 bp, 12 predicted proteins | sample TNRBio252014_DNA_FD_185870 | JGI IMG/M metagenome (GOLD analysis project Ga0209573, IMG submission 185870) | Wastewater treatment Type I Accumulibacter community from EBPR Bioreactor in Madison, WI, USA - TNR Reactor_6/25/2014_ DNA (SPAdes)... | ecosystem: Engineered > Bioreactor > EBPR >...
CTACGAGGCCTCCGTCGAGTGGCTCGCGAACGAAGGCCAGTGGAAGGAACTGAACAACCGCTTTTTCAAAAAACTCGCCTTCGGCACCGGCGGCCTGCGCGGACGCTCCATCGGTGAAATCGTCACACCCGCCGAACGCGGCGCGGCCCCGGAGGGCGGACGGCCCGAGTTTCCCTGCGTCGGCACGGGCAACCTCAATTTCTACAATCTCACCCGCGCCACCCTCGGTCTCGTGCGCCATTTGCTGAAGGCCCACTCCGGTCCGGGCCGCCCGTCCATCGCGATCGCCCGCGACACGCGATACTTCGGTAAGGAATTCGCCGACTGCGTCACCCGCGTCGCGATCGAGAACGGCTGTGATGTCTACCGCTTCATCGAGCCGCGCTCGACCCCGCACCTCAGCTTCGCGGTCCGCCACCTCGGCACGACCGCGGGGATCGTCCTCACCGCGAGCCACAATCCCCCGCATGACAACGGCTACAAGGTCTACGGCAGCGACGGAGCTCAGATCGTCGAGCCCGAGGCCTCGGCCATCATCGCCCAAGTCAATGCGGTGAGCGGCGAGAGCTACGAGGTTCTCCCCGCCGATCAACAAGGCGTCATCCACGATCTCGGCGCGGAGATGGACGAGGTCTACCTCGCCCGGCTCGAAACCCTCCTCCTCGATCCCGCCCTCGTTCGCGCCCAGAGCGACCTGAAGATCGTCTTCACGAACATCCACGGCACCGGCGGCAAAATTTCGCCCGCCATTCTCCGCCGCCTCGGCTTCACCTGCGAGACCGTCGCGGCCCAGGATATCGAGGACGGTGCCTTCCCCACCGTGAAGTCACCGAATCCGGAAAACGCCGAGGCCCTGCAGATGGGCGTCGACCAGGCCGAGGCCACCGGAGCCGACCTCGTCATCGGCACCGATCCCGACGCCGACCGCATGGGCGTCGTCGTACGCGACAAACACGGCAAGATGACCCTGCTCACCGGGAATCAGATCGGTTCGCTCATGGCCTACTACCGGCTCCTCGCCTTCACCGAAAAGGGCATCCTCACCGAGGCCAACCGCGACCACGCCGTGATCGTGAAGACCTTCGTCACGACCGAGTTGCAGACCGCCATCGCCGGGCACTTCAGCGTCGGTGTCGTCAACACCTTGACCGGCTTCAAATACATCGGCGCGAAGCTGCGGAAATACGAAAGCCAGATCCCCGCCGATCTGCGGGCCAATTACCGCCAGCTCCCCGATGCCGAGACGCGCGATCTGCGCCTGAAACACTCGCGCTTCTTCGTCTTCGGTGGCGAGGAGAGCTACGGCTACCTCGGGGCCGACTTCCTCCGCGACAAGGATGCGAACGGTGCCGTTGTCATGTTCGCCGAAGTCGCCGCCTTCGCGAAGTCGAAGGGGATGACCTGCGTCGAGCTGCTCGATGAGTTGTTTGTCAGGCACGGCGTCCACCTCGAGGGACAGCACGCCGAAACCCTTGCCGGAGCCGAAGGCGCCGCGCAGATCCAGAAGCTTGCGCTAAGTTACATAGAGCATCCACCCACCGAGATCGACGGAGCCAAGGTCGCCCGCGTCCGCGACTTCGAAAACCAGTCCTTCACCGACGAAGAAGGCGATCCCATTCCGAAGGAGAAAATGGTCTTCGTCGATCTCGAAGACGGCCGCGCCTTTGCGGTGCGACCCTCGGGCACGGAGCCGAAGATCAAATTCTACCTCTATCAGCGGCCGAGGCCCGGTCACGGTGGGATCGATCTTCCCGAAGAACTCGATTCGGCGAAGGCGATCGCGCAAAAGTCGTTCGATTCGCTGAAGGCCGCGGTGGTGGCGGACATGCGGGCGAGGCTGGGGTAGTCTCGCGCTTCAGCGCGAAGTTCGTCGTGCGGGCTGAGGCCGAAGACGACTCTCACCTCCTCAGACCAAGGGCGAAGGCACAACGTCTAACCCCACCAAGCGCTAAATCAGAACAGGCCCGATCACTCTCTTTTGATCTACTCCGCGTCTTCTGTTTCATCCGTCGGTCCCGTCAGCGTCGGTTTGAAACCGCAGAATAAAATCACCTCCCAACAGGGTCAACCAGACCGTTGCAGTTCGGTCGGGAAAGTCTAGGTTACGGAGATGAACACATTGGCGAAGAGCGACCCGCTCGGCACCTTGGGGCTGCCTCCTGGAGATCACTGGGTGAAGTTCCACGTCGAAGAGGACACGATTTCCTATGAAGTGGCTGTTTCGCCGCCGGAACATTCTTCGGGAACATCGTCGCCCGACGCCGCGCTGAGTTTTGTACGGAAGTGGTCCGGTCAAGGTAATCTGCTTTCCGAACCGGAGATGAGCGAAGATGCCCGGCTGGCCGAGCTTACCGCAAAGCATCTTCGTTGAGCATGAAGCTATTCCTCGACACGAATGTGTTGCTCGATGGCTATTTTCAGCGGGACGGGGCGGCCTCGAGCAATGCCGTGATTGCACGATGCAACGGGGTCAATGATTCCGGCTGGATCGCCTGGCACTCGCTCTCGAATGGATTCTATTTGGTCAGAGGTCACTCGAAATCCTCCGCCATCGCGACCCAGTTCATCACTGATCTGCTCTCGTGGGCAGATGTCGTCGAAACGTCCAAGTCGGATGCTCAATGGGCCGCTCAATCCGGTTTGAAAGACTTTGAAGATGCCTTGCAACTTTCCGCCGCCATGGCTGTGGGAGCGGATGCGCTGATCACACGAAACACGGCGGACTTTATCTCGAGCACGATTCCCGTTTTGACTCCCGAGCAATTCCTATCCGCCTTTCCGTGATCGCGGGCTTTGCTTGGGCAGCGGATGAGGAAGGTCTCTCCTCACTTCCCCATCGCCTCCTCCAGCGCCGGCACGAAAGGCCGCGAGCCGTCATGGTGCCCGAGTTTTTCATCCAAGGCCTCGAGCCGCTGGATGAGATCGGCGACCTCCTTTCTCGCATAGGGCCCACCCGCCTCGGAGCAGAAGTGGGTTCGGCAACCGAAGGGGCGGTGTTCGTAGATGGTGCAACGACCGTTCGATCCGAGCAAAGGGCAGGCACCGTCGGGATGGGGCTTCACGGTGGAACGTCCCGAGGCGCGCACGCCTTTGGCCGCGTAGAGGGCCTCGGCCTTCGTCACCTGCGGCGTCCGTCCGGTGAGCCGGAAATGGCAACAGCCCGTGCGCAGGATGCAATCACGTTGCACCGGCCGTGCCTCGATCGCCGCGTAGATCGCGCGCAATTCGGCGACCGCTTCGGGATCGAGAGCGGGACGGGAGGGACGGGAGGGACGAGGCATGACACGTGATCTTCCACGGTGGAAGCCTGCTCCCGGAACGGGCGATCAATACCGGTCGCGCTTCCCGCGATCGTAGCGGTCGCGATTGGACGGACCACCGGGGCCTCCCTTGCCGCCACCACCACCACCGCGAGGACGGTCGTCGCGACGTTCGCCGCGATAGCCTCCGCCTCCGCCGCCACGATCTTCCCAGCCTCCGGAATGGCCGAAACCACCGGGTTTGCCACCACCTTCGCGCGGACCACCGTCCCGGGGAGCACCACCGCGGTAGCCTCCTTCACGGAATCCACCTTCACGACGGAAACCTCCCTCGCGGGGACCTCCTTCGCGGAATCCACCTTCACGCGGACCTCCTTCCCGGGGGCCGCGGTCGAGATCGATCTTAAAATTGAGACCACGCAGGGTCGCATTGGAGGCGTGCTCGATCGCGCGCGCCGCTTCGGTTTCGGCGACTTCGATGAGGCTGAAATTCGGGAAGAGCTGGATCCGTCCCACCGTGCCGCGCTCGAGGTGGCATTCGTTGTGGAGCATGCCGACGATGTCGCCGGGATTGATGCGCTGGTTCTTGCCGAGGCTGAGGAAGAGCTTCACCATGCCGGGCTCGGGCCCTTCGCCGGGCTGGGGGCGGGGCTTGCGTTCAAAATCGCGCTCGCGGCGTCCGGCGGAGGGATCACGGGGTTCCCAGGCGGGACCACCCTCGGTGTTGTCGCGACGTTCAGGGCGCTCGGGACGATCTTCCCGGGGACGGCGCTCGCGACGGTCGTTCGGTCCGGGCTGGCGGTCTTCGGCGATCTCTTCGCCCTCGCGTCCGTTGGAGTCGCGCAGCAGGGACATCAGCGCTCCGGCGATGGTCTGCCATTCCTGCCCTTCCTCCTGGATGGGTTGCAGAGCGGTGATGGCCTTGTCAAAGCCGCCTTCGGCGATGCGTTCGCGCACCGAATCGATGAGTTGCTCGGCGAGACGGTTTTCGACTTCCTCGACCGAAGGAATCTCGGCCCGGACGATAGGCTGGCGCGTGTAGCGCTCGATCGTCTTGATGCGGTAGATGTCGCGTCCGTGGATGAAGGAAATGGCCTTGCCCGAGCGGCCGGCACGGCCGGTACGACCGACGCGGTGGACGTAGTCCTCGGGGTCCTGCGGCAGCTCGTAGTTGAAGACGAGATCGACATCGTTCACATCGATGCCGCGCGCGGCGACGTCGGTGGCGACGAGAATCTCGACGGTGCCCTCGCGGAAGAGGCGCAGGACACGCTCGCGCATCGTCTGGGCGATGTCGCCGTGGAGACGGTCGGCGGAGTAGCCACGGGCGAGGAGTTCCTCGGTACACTCATCAACGGCACGCTTCGTGTTGCAGAAGATGATGGACAGGCGCGGCTGCTCGAGATCGAGGAGGCGCGAGATCAGCTCGATGCGCGAACGCTGACGTGCCTCGTAGCAGACCTGCTCGATCGACTCGACGGTGAGGCTTTCGCGCTCGATCTGGACGAGCTGCGGATCTTTTCCGTAGCGCTGGATGATGCGGCTGACCGCGGGATTCATCGTCGCGGAAAAGAAGAGAGTCTGCCTTTCCTCGGGGAGGGCGCGAAGGAGGCCTTCCATCTCATCGGCGAAGCCCATGTCGAGCATGCGGTCGGCCTCGTCGAGGACGGTGATGCGGACGTGGGAAAGGTCGAGCGTGCCGCGCTGGACGTGATCGATGAGTCGGCCGGGCGTGCCGACGATGACCTGCACTCCCTGATGGAGGGCGCGGATCTGCCGGTCGATGGGAGCGCCTCCGTAGATGGCGACAGAGCGGAGACGCGGGAGCCGGGCACCGAGGCGCTGGATCTCGGCGCAGACCTGCACGGCGAGTTCGCGGGTCGGGCAGATCACGATCATCTGCGGATTGGGATTTTCCCAATCAATCCGGGCGAGACCGGCAAGGCCGAAGGCCGCCGTTTTTCCAGAGCCGGTCTCGGAGAGGCCGATGAGATCCTTGCCTTCGAGCGCGAGCGGAATCGAGGCGGCCTGGATGTGGGAGGGTTCCTCGTAACCGAGTAGTTCAACGGCAGCGAGGAGAGGCTCGGGCAAGCCGAGGGCAGAGAAGGTGGTATGATTCACGGCAAAAGACGGGTGGAATGAACACCCGTCACAGCAGCAGACACGGTCGGGTGGGCGGGGATGATACGCCATTTTCAGGAAAACGAAAGGGGAAGCTTTTTGACCACCCGCGATTCCCCGCCGTCCTGCCTTGCCTGTGCGAAACAAGTCTCGTTATCCGCGACGGAGCATCACCCCATCGAGTCCAGCGCCGCACGCACCCGGTGGATCTTGTCAGCGGTATCGGGACGCACTTCATCGACGCGCAGGGCACCCAGCCCACCCCCGTCGAGCCGCGGAATGCACGCAATCGTGAAGTCGTGCCCCTTGAGAAACTGCGAAGCCTCCTCCCGGGTCGCTAGGCTGAAGAGTCCCGCATAAAACCAGGGTTTGGGATCCTCGCCCGGATTCGCCGAAGTGAGCCGGCGGGCCCGGCGACACACCTCGTGCAACCTCGCGGGATCGGACGCCGCGAGGTGATCGAGCCATGCCTCCGCATCCCCGCGCAGGGATTCGCGCACGATCCATCGTCCGTTCACGTGACGGACCCAGTCGATGTCGTCGGGGGATTTCACGACCGTCGGGGGAAGACAGCGACGAGACGCCGCCCGCGGGCATTGAAGCGTCTCCGCGGTCCCGCCGCCATTACAAAAACCACCTCAAAAAAGAAAGACGGTTCACCTTGCCAAGCGCGTTCCTTTGCGCAAGGATCGACGCACGATGGAACTCTGGTGGCAGGCGCTGAACCTCGAATTGCAGATCTTCTACGGGATCGGCATCCTCGCCCTCCTCGCCCTCGCGCTTCAGTTCATCCTCCTGCTCTTCGGAGGTCTCGACGATGCCACCGATCTCGGGGACGGAATGGATCACGGTTCCGGACTCGGAATTTTCTCTTTCCGGGGGATCACCGCGTTCTTCCTCGGCTTCGGCTGGACGGGCGTCATCGTCATGAAAGACGGCCATTCCCTCGCCCTCGCCATCGTTCTGGGCCTGCTCGTCGGCACGATCCTGATGGTCGCGATTTTTCTCCTGATGCGTTCGATGATGCGCCTGCAGAGCAGCGGCACCCTGGACTACCGGAACGCCGTCGGCGAGGTCGCGACCGTCTACGTCACCGTTCCCGCGGAGGGAAGAGCGGGCGGCCAGGTCGAAGTGATGATCCAGGGCCGGCTCTCCGTCGCCGAAGCCTTGAACAAGGGCGCGAACGCCATCGCCCCGGGCACGAAGGTCAAGGTCGTCGAGACCGTCGGCCGCGCCACCCTCGTCGTCGAACCTCTCCTTTCCTGATCATTCGCCTTCAAAACCTGCCCTTACAAATGGACATCCTCATCGCCATCGGAGCCGTCATCGCCGTCTTTTTCCTGCTGGTCGTCACGATCGCCGCACGATACAAAAAGTGTCCCTCGGACCGCATCCTCGTCGTCTATGGAAAGGTCGGCTCGGGCAAGTCGGCACAGTGCTACCACGGGGGAGCGGCCTTCATCTGGCCCATTTTCCAAGATTACCAGTTCCTCAACCTGACGCCCCTGCCGATCGACATCAAACTCGAGGGAGCCCTTTCCAAACAGAACATCCGCGTCAACACGCCCTCGACCTTCACCGTGGGGATCGCCACGGAGCCCGGGGTGATGGAAAACGCCGCCGAACGCCTTCTCGGTCTCACGATGCAACACATCACCGAGCTCGCGAAGGACATCATCTTCGGCCAGATGCGCGTCGTCATCGCGACGATGGACATCGAGGAAATCAACGCCGACCGCGACAAGCTCATCGCGAACATTTCCACCGGAGTCGAGGTCGAGCTGAAGAAGGTCGGGCTGCGCCTCATCAACGTGAACGTGCAGGACATCACCGACGCCTCGGGCTACATCGACGCCCTCGGCCAGGAGGCCGCCTCGAAGGCCATCGCGGAAGCAAAGGTGAAGGTCGCTCAGGCCGACCGTGACGGTGAAATCGGCGCGGCCGTGGCCAAGCGGGACAAGCGGATCGCCGTCTCGAACGCGAATGCCGAGGCGACCAAGGGTGAGAACACCGCCGAGGTCGACATCGCGAATTCCAACGCCCAGCGCCGCAGCGCCCAGGCCGAGGCCGAGCGCCTCGCCACCGCCGCCGAAAAGGTGGCCCAGGCCAAGGTCCTCGAAGAGGCCTACGTGGCCGAGCAGCGCGCCGAGCACCAACGCGCCGAACGCGAGCGCTCGACCCAGTTCGCGAACATCGTCGTGCCCGCCGAAATCGCGAAGGAGCGCCAGATCGTCGAGGCCGACGCCGAAGCCGAGCGTCTCCGCCGCATCCAACAGGGAATGTCCGATGCGGTCCGTGCCGAGAAGCAGGCCGAGGCGGACGGGATCAAGCTGGTGCAGCTGGCCGAGGCTGATGGGATGAAAGCGAAACTCCTCGCCGAGGCCGAAGGTGCCCAGGCCATCCTCGCGGGGAAAGCAAAGGGCTTCAAGGAACTCATCGCCACCTGCGAAGGCCCCTCGGGCGCCCAGCAAATGCTCGTCACCGAACTCCTCCCGCAGCTCGTGCGCGAGCAGGTGCAGGCCATTTCCAATCTCCAGATCGACAAGATCACGGTGTGGGACAGCGGTCCGGGAGCCGACGGCAAGGGCAGCACCGCGAGCTTCCTTTCCGGACTCGCCGGCTCGGTGCCGCCGCTTCACGAACTCGCGAAGAATGTCGGCGTCGAGCTGCCCGAATACCTCGGCAAACTGAACGAACGCGAATCGAAGGCCCCGCGTTCACCAGGCCACGACGCCTCCATCTGACCCCGCCGAAGAGCCACTCGGGAACGCCGGCATCCCTGCCGGCGTTTTTCGTTTTCACCGGGGCTATCACCACCTCCTCCTCCTCCCGTGCCCCCGCTCCTCGTCCTCCATCTCGTGATTCTTGCCTGGGCCTTCACCGCGATCCTTGGCAAACTCATCTCCCTGCCCTCGCTCGACATGGTCGTGTGGCGCACCGGGCTCGCCACGGCGGGCTTTGTCGTCATCGCCCTCGCGATGCGGGCTCCGCTGCGTCTTGCGAAACGTGATGCCGGAACCCTCTTCGGACTCGGGGCGATTCTCGGCCTGCACTGGGTGCTCTTTTTCCTCTCGGCCCGCCTCGCCACCGCCTCGGTCTCACTCGCGGCGATGCCCACGATGATGATCTGGTGCACCGTGATCGAACCTTTCGTGAACGGCACGCGCCGATGGAGCCGCGTCGAGTTGATCCTCGGACTCGTCATCATCGCCGCCGTCTGGATGATCTACGCGGTGGAGTTGAAACACTGGTTCGGCTTCACCGTCGGCATCATCTCGGCCCTCGTCGCCTCGATCTACGCGGTGCTCAACAAACAGGTCGTCTCCCGCTACCACTTCGCCAGCCTCTGCACCTGGCAACTCGGCGGAGCCTGCGCCGCGGCCTGGGTGCTGCTGCCTTTCGTCAGCGGCACCGCCCTCCCCGCGATGCCCGACGCCCGCGACCTCGGCTGGCTCGGGCTTTTTGCCTTCGGGTGCACCGTGCTGCCTTACGCCGCCTTCGTCTACGTGATGCGACGGATGTCGGTCTTCACCGTCAACGTCGTCTACAATCTCGAGCCGCTCTACGGCATCCTCCTCGCGGCACTGGTCTTCGGGGTGAAGGAACAGATGACGCCCGGTTTCTACGCGGGAGCCTCGGTCATCATCCTTTCGGTCCTTCTCGTACCGTGGTTGCAGAGGCGGGCGGGGTGAAATGGCTTCGTTTGGCAAAAACTTCATCATGAGTTTAGGTGCGGTCGGACATCTCGACGGAGAGCGGGGCGGGGATTGACTCGCCCCGGCGCATGCGCTGGAGGCGTTCGAGTTGGGTCATGGCACGTTGGATCTGTCGCTCGAGTTTGGTCTCGTAGCGCAGGATCTTGTCGAGGACTTTGTCGGAGGGCAGAAGGGCGGCACTGCGGCGCGATTCCTCTTCTTGCTCTTCTTCTTCGAGACATATCCACTTCATGTGCTGAAACACTCCAATTTGTCGATTGAGAAAGTCGAGGGCCTCGGCCTTCACGTCCTCGGGTGACGTCGCATTCAGGGAGTCGGGTGCCGGATGCCTTCCTTTGCGGAACGTTTCGAGATCGCGCACGAGTTGATTGGGTTTGTCGTGGAGGTGGGCGGCCAGCGTTTGAAGGGAGGCTTCGCTGAGGAAACCCTCAACCTTCACGGTATCGCGTAGCTCGGTCAGCCAGGCAATGAGAATGGAATTGCCGATGGATGATTGTTCCATTGCATGGACGGGATCGCCGAAGGCGAGCCATTTCATCCACTGCAAGGTGGGATTGAATCCCCGATTGCGGTAACGTTCGCCGGAGTCCATGCCGAGCGCGATCTCGCCGGACTCGGCGGCGAGGGCACGGCGCAGGCGCCAATGGGCGGTGACGATCTGATCGACGAGCATCTCCTCGACCGCGCCGTCGGGCAGGAGGTCGTCGAAGAAGCGACGATGCAGGGTCTCGAATTCCTCGCCGCTCTCGTGGAGGATACGGCCCTGCACGAGGACCTCGCGCGAGAGGATGCCGTGCTTCACGGCGTTCATCTTGGAGACGGCGCGGCCACGCGCGGTGCGCGGGCCGGTGGACTTGACCGCGTTGCGCCGGTTGGCGGCGATCTGTTTGGGGGAAGTGGGCTTCTTGCTCATGGGTCGGGTCAGTAGCGGCCGCGGATGTATCGCCGGTAGAAGCGGCCTTTCGACGGAGCGCTCAAGAACGCGATAAAGACGGACTCGGGTACTCCCGGGTGATCGTAACGGCGACCGCGGCCGCGGAAGACAACCCCGAGGTGGTAACCATCGAAGCCGATGGCACGGATTGCAGACGAAGAGACGGAGATCATTTGCATGACTCCAAAGAACATCCGACATCTCCCATTTGTGAAGCGGAGATTGAATCGCGGCGTGGAACTATCGCCCCTTCGTATGCGAAGGGTGCGTATACGACGCCTTCTTATGTGAAAACCTTCGCACCGGATCGTCGCGCAAACTGGTTCACCTTGTTCCGGCAGTTGTCCGAAAGTGCTTTCCACTTCGCTCCGTCGGTTCCGTCGTCGGTTAGCTTGCAAAGCTCGTTCCAGAGCGCAGCGTTGAGCGATGGGTTGTTTCTAAGCCGTTCAAATTCGACCCGAATCGCCGGCTTGATTCGCTGGACCCACCATGATTTTGGATCAACCTCAAACTCAGGCAAACTTGCGGAGATGAGCATCGTTTCGGCGTTGGTAGGATAGACACGTCCTCGAATGTATTCTTCAATAGTCACGTCGCGATAGTCGTCGGATGTTTCTGAGAACACTTTCAATCGATCTAAAGTTTTCAGGTCCCATTGATACTGCTGCCTTTCCCAGGCAATTGAATCCAGTTTCTTTGCCACTAAATAACCACAAAACTCGCCGATGCGCTCCTTGTCGGCCGTCAACATGCCCGCCGGGTGTTTTTCAGCGAGGTGGATGGCCTTTGCTATGGCGAGTGAATCAGCGGTAAATTTTGGATTCCTCGACCGAAGAGAGGGCATCGTCAACGCAGATTCGGCTGAACTAATAAAATCGGACGGATACGCCTGAGCTAGGCGGATAAATGCCTCCGTCAGAGCCTTTGCTTGATAGAACAATGCGGCTCGCGCACGGGGCGTACCGATGTTTGCAAGCCGCACCAACTGCCTATTGAGATAGTCCAGACGCGACTCAAGGCAGGAAAATGCATCATCATCCTCAAAGGCAATCTCTCCATCCGTGTAGTAGCTTCTCTGTTCAAGCTTCCGGGATCGAATCAACTTCAAGAGCAGGTCCGTTCCATGATCGAGCGCCGTGTGCGCTTCCCTCATCAAAGCGTTGGGGTCATCCGCAATTCTCTTCTCGACGGAATCGTGGTCGTCCAATCGGCGATTCTGTTCGGGATTTCGCTTCTTGATTCCGCGGATTCTTTCGATTCTTTGATATCCCAGCTCGACGAAATCTGAGTTCGCATACAATTCCCGCTCTTCCTCTGACAGGATCGGAGGAGGCTTGAGTATCTTCTTCTTTTCTGGATTCTTCCGAGCGGCTTTTCGTGGCTCTCTCATCCTTCTTCCCACAGTTAAGGCTTTCGGTCTTCTGCGTTTACTAAGAAATTCGAACGGTCAATATTTGATTACCGAGGCCTCGGAATTGGCATCCTGGGAGGGGCGGTTTGCCACATTAGGTCGACTTCCCCGGGTGTGAGGCCGTAAGCTTCGTTGACGAGGTCGCTGAGGGTGCGTTCGAGTTGAACGGCTTCGGCAGCGAGGGTTCGGGCGGGAGCGATGGTGCGGGTGTGCTCGTCGCGGAGGGCGGCGAGGGAAGCGGCGGTGAGGGGCTGCTTTTTGCCGCGCCCCTTTTTCACCTCGGCGACGAAGGCGTCGGTGTCGAGGTCGATGAGGGATTGGAGCTTCTGGCTCGGCTTTTGGATGGCGTATTCGACACGCAACCAGTCGAGGACGCTACGCACGGTCTGCTGCTGGCTCGCGGTGATTTCGATGAGACGACGGACGGCGGTCTCGCAGGCTTCGCGAACCGCGGGGGTTGGTTCGGCGATAGGTAAATTAGACATCCTGATCGCAACGGGCGTGAGAGCCTCGTCCTTCATGTGCGGGAGGTAGCGCCAGTTGTGCCACCACATCAGAGGGGAGTTGAGAACCGCCAACAGGTACAGATCGTCGGTCGGCAGAATGAAGGTCTTGTTGTTCGATATTATCCCATTGGATTCTAATGCGTAAGAGGGATGAAATTGGATCTCCTGATAAACGAGTTTCGGTTTAGTGAAGATTTCCCATGCCTTAAAGCCCGATAACTCCCACCAGTTTTTAACGGTGTTTTTTCGAGCATGCAATGCATCGTGGTGGCTCGACATGTGGGCACAGATAGAAGGGTACGTCTTCGCGAAAATTCCATTAGGATCGTCGTGTCCCGTCCACGGCCACTCTTTTTCGTTGCTTGAACGAAGAGCAATCAACCATTCACCATTCCATTCAGATTCCCAGCGTTTCACGTCCTGTCCTCGGAAATATCGGACGAAGAGGGTCGCGCATGAGGGGTCGGCCTTGACCAAAGCCTGCTTCTCTTCGTCAGCGACGAAGAATGCCTCGTTGCATCCTGTCTTCAATCCGTAGATGGGATCAGAGCCGACGAAATTGACGAGTTTTGTCCCAGTCGACTGCAAGCGAGCTAACAACGCCATCACCTCAGTTTGTTCCAACTGCCATGCTTCCGCACTCAGCTGCTCCACATCGATCTCCGCTCCCTCCTTCGCAATTTGGACCGTCAGATCATTGATCCGCAACTGCTCCCGCGGAATTGTACAAAGCCGCGCCGTCTTCGGCTTCTCCCCTGCCCCCGGTTTCTCGGCCACGATGATGCAGGGAAACACATCCGCTTCCTCGAAAATCTGTTTGGCGTGGCCGAAGTCGACGACACTTCGCACCCAGGCCTTGTCCCGGAAGAAACGGCGGAGCGGTTCTCCGTAGCCGGCCTTCATCCATTTGTTCGTGACGATATACGACATCAGTCCGCCGGGACGGAGGAGCCGAACTCCGAGCTCGTAAAAATACACGTAGAGGTCGGCCATGCCGTGATAGCTCTCGTAGTGCGCCTGCATCCACGGCTTGTAGGGTGTGAGCAGCTCTTGCCTCACATACGGCGGATTCCCCACCACCACATCGAAGCCGCCGTGCGCCATCACTTCGGGAAAGGCGCTTTCCCAATCGAACGCCCGCGGATGCACCACCGGATCACTGACCACGCTGTTCCCCTCGCGAATGCTATGATCGAGACTGGTGAGGGCCTTGCCGTGGACGGCGGTCTTGATCCAGAGACTGAGCTGGCAGATCTGGACGGCCTCGGCATTGAGATCGACGCCGTAGAGATTGTGTTGGAGGATCTGGCGGTCGAGATCGAAGAGGGAGCGCTGGCCGCGCAGCTCTTCAAGGCGGGCATTGGAGGCCTCGTAAAAGCCGTGGAGCTGATCAAAGGTCTCGATGAGGAAAGCGCCGCTGCCGCAGGCGGGGTCGAGAATGCGGAGGGTCTTCAACTCCTCCTGCCACTGCTCCCAGAAGTGGATGAGGGCTTTTCGCTGCGGTTCGTTCAAGCTCGCGAGATCGTAGGCATTGGGATCGGCGAGAGATTTTTTTCCGGTGCCGCTTGTCGCCGCCTCGACTTGTCGACGAAGCGTCTCGAAACGATCCCGCAGTACGGTCCCGAGCGTCTGCTCGACAATGTAGCGGGTGATGAAAGCGGGGGTGTAGAAAGCGCCCTCTTTTTTGCGGCGGGTTTTGGCCTGCCGCTCATCGGCGACAGTGTCGCCGCTTTCGAGATCCTGCCGCAGGCGCTCAAGATCGGTGATGGATTGCTCGAAGATGTGGCCGAGGATATCGACGTCGATGACGGGGCGGATCTCGACACTTTCATCCACGTCGGCGAACTGACTGGCGGGCCGGTAATCGTAGTCGGCGATGTCTTTGAAAAGGGCGCAGACGGCATCGGGCACATCGAGGGCCTCGACGCCGGGGTCGGGCGCGAAAAGACCGCCATTGTAGGCAGGGATTTTCAGCGCGGCGTTCCCGCCATCGACGGAGCGGAAGAGTCCGCGAAAGTTCTCCCATACGGGGCGGGGATTGTAGGGATCGTGATGCGAGAACGCCTGGCGGACGGTGTCGCGCGGGAGGAGGCCCCGATCCTCGCAGAAGGCACAGAAGAGGACCCGGTCGAGCAGCTTCTGGGTGCAACGGAGTATTTCGGGCGCGGCGATGGCGGCATTGGCGGTGCGTAACTGGCCGAAGACCTGTTGCCGAATGCCCGCATAGAGCCGGTAGAACTGATTGGTCAACTCGCGCCCGGCGGATTCGGAAGCGCTGAGGAGGGCGTCGAGGTGACAGGGTCCGGTCTCGGGCGTAACCCTGTCTGATCCGAGGAGATAGACAAAACGCTTCAGCAAGGCGGGATCGCTGGCAAGACGTATCGTCTCGAAGCGCTCGCAGGTCTGTTGGTTGGCACCTTTGTGATAGAGCCGCGTCTCGCGCATGGAGGTGACGAGGATCCAGTCGCAGGGCAGATTAATGGCGTAGCGATAAGCCTGATCGACGGCGGACATGCGACGGCCCGCGAAGGGACGATCGAGGGGATCGCGCGTGCTCTTGCCCTCGACTGCGACAACAAATTTCTTCTTTCCGGTGGAGAAGCGACCGAGCACGGCGTCGGCGAACTGACCGTCGACCTCGACGTGCGCCTCTCGCGACAGGGTGAAGCTGTCGCCGGGACCGGCCGGTCCGGTATAGCCGAGGAGCTGGCCGAAGATGTCGGTGAGGAACTCGGGGAGCAACTCGGTCTCCTTAAACGTGTCGGCCTTGCCCGAAGCAATGAGGGCGGCCCAGTGTTGGAGTCGAGGCGAGGCGACCTCGACGGAGGCGGGGAGGGCGAAACCGAGGAGACGCTGGCGAACGATTTCGGGATTGAAGAGGGGCTTGAGTTCGACGGCCATGAAGAGTGGGAGCGAGCGGGTCGAACGAAGATGGCAGCGAACCGGCCAGGTGGACAAGGGAAATCGGTGGGCTATCGAGGAGCCTTTTAAGAATACGAGGAGAGAAAACCGTATAAAGATTGTCGGCCGACCGGTCACGGAAATCATGGGCGGCGCGGCGGAAAAGAGTCTCGGCCCTCCTCAAGCACACGCGCGGCAAGCGGCGCTCGATGAGACGCGGGAATGATTTCCGGGAAAAAACCTTGGGGGGTTCACGCTGATTTGCTAATCACACATCTGCCCGGTTTTGCCATGAAGAATTCACTGCACCGATTCCTTCTCGTCCTCGCCGCGTTCTTCGGCATCAACGCCTTCCATGCCGAGGAGGATCCCAATGAGGCGTTCGTCTACGACCGCACCGAGAGCGTCCTCCTCCTCGCGCTCGAGGCTCGCGACGGCACGAATCTCCAGCCGGGAGGACCGACCGCGCTCATCGGAGTACTCCTGATGCGCTCTTCGTGGCAGATCTGGCGACAGCCCTCGACCGGCATCAAGGAGTATCAGAGCGCATCCTCTCTCCCCCAATCGGGCGCGCGGGTTAGTCTCTCGGTCCCTTCCGAAATGGGTGGGCTCGCGGACACGACTCTGGTCACCGACAGCGAGAGACCTACCTGACCAGGTGGCCCCGGCGGACAGAACCAACTCTGTCGAATGGGCTTGACGCTAGAGCTCGCCCGAAGCTCGGCGCGTCGGGACGTTCTGCGGGGCCCCCAAACGGATCGATTCCACGTCATGGTCCTCGTCTGGCCCTGCTCGCACTTTGCACCTTCGGGAGGTCTTCGCGCTAATCACTCCACCCCGCGCACCACGACCTCATCCACATCGAAGGTCTCGAGCGGACCGACGGCGGTGGGCACAACGACGATCTTGCCGACGTGGCGCATCGTTTTTTCCCAGGAAAATCCCATCGCTGAGCGACGCCAGCCGGCGGCGGTCGCCTCTTCATCGGTCCAGCCGTAGCGCAGTTCGGCTTTCGCCTCGCGCCAGTCGGTGCCGAAATTCACATTCGTCTCATGGGTCCATTGGGCGACATCCTGGGCGAAGACCTCGATCTGGACCCGGCCGCCCTCGCGGGGAGCGCGCACCTTCACGGAGATCCCGGCTCCGCGCCCGCCGAAACGCACGGGCCAATCGCCAGCGAGAGGAGAAGTCTCCGGAGTCGCGCCGGAAAGGGCGATGGGCAGATTCCGCCCGGCGCGGGAGACCCTGACAAAGCCACCGGACGCACCGCCCTCGGCCAGGTGCGCGATCTCGTCGACTCCTTTCCAGCCCGCGGCATCGGTGGTGAAATCGATCCGCGCTTCCATCAC
>Ga0209573_1003720_pt1 | contig 16186 bp, 5 predicted proteins | sample TNRBio252014_DNA_FD_185870 | JGI IMG/M metagenome (GOLD analysis project Ga0209573, IMG submission 185870) | Wastewater treatment Type I Accumulibacter community from EBPR Bioreactor in Madison, WI, USA - TNR Reactor_6/25/2014_ DNA (SPAdes)... | ecosystem: Engineered > Bioreactor > EBPR >...
CATCGATTCACCGAAGTGCTTCTTGAACGCGGCGGACAGGTTGTGGGACAGGAGCTGATTGGAATTCTGACTGCCCTCATCCTGGCGGATGAAGATGTTGTCCTTGCGGAAGGAACCGTTGTAGAGACCGATCAGCCGGTCCTTCTCATTGACCTTGTAGGCGGCGGAGGCGAGCCACTTTTCCGATGTGGAAAAATCGCCTTCCGCGGGCCCGGCGATGTCGGAATAGCCGAACAGCGCTTCGGCGTCGAGGAGAAAAATGAACGGGTCGGAGGCTCCGGGCGCTTCGGCGGCCGTCGTGTCTGCGAACGCGGGCGAGGGGAGTTGGACTAAAAAAGACCCGCCGAGAAGGAAGGCGGTCAGGATGAGCTGTCGCGATGACGATCGGAGGAGTTGCATCACGGGAATTATATCGGGAAAAACACCGAAAGGCCATCCGTATGAACCGGCCCTAAAAGGCAAAACAAGATCGTCGTTAAAGAATATATTTAAGTTTAATAAAAAACTATCAAGAATGAGCGTTCATCGTGTTCGCTGATCAGGGGCTCCTTGAATCGGGTCGTTTGACGCGTAAACTTGCCCGTAAGTTCTATGCACAACCCTCGTTATATGCCCTGCTTATATAGGAAGGCCGTCCGTTCCGGCGGTCTTTCTTTGGCCGCTGTCCGAACGATCGCGGCTGCGCTCCTGGTGTGTCTGATGACACAGGACGCATTCGCGTTCGCGCCTCAGCGCCCCTCCGCTGTTCCGGCCGCGATGCCTTCCATGCGTTTCGTCCTGCCTGATTCCGTGGCGATGGTGGACGACGGGTTCGCGCCGACCGAAAGTCCGGCCCGGCCGTCCCAGGTCATCCTCTTCCAGGACGCGCACACCAATGCTTCGGGTCAGTTCAATCTCGCCAAAGCGCTCGATCGGGTGGTCCGCGCCGAAGGCGTGCGGCGGGTCTATGTCGAAGGCGGATGGGGGGACTGTTCGCTTGGGAGTTTGAAGCGGACCGCCGACGCGCACGGTCTTCGCGCCGAAGCGGAGCGGTCCGTGCGCAGCGGCGTGCTGCACGGAGAAGAATTTTTGGACCTGACCACGGACCTGGACCTGGAGATCATCGGCGCCGAGGACGAGTCGTCGTACCGGCGCGGACTTGAAGCCTACGCTGCCGCCGCGCGCTCCCGGGACGCGGCGCTGAAATACCTCGATCGGATGCGCCGGGGATTGGACGACCAGGAAGCGCTCATTTTGAACCCGGACCTCGCGGAGTTCCGGTCCGCGCAGAAGCGGTACCGCAAAGGGAACGCGGCTTTTGCGGAATGGTTCGGGACGCTGCTCGGACAGGCGCGCCGGACGGGAGTTTATCTGGGCCCCTACTCTCAACTCAAGGTCGCCCGCCGTGTGAGCGCGATGGAAGGTTCCCTGGACCCGGACCGTATCCGGCGGGAGGAGAACACGGTCCTGGGGACGCTGACCGACGCGGACCGTCAAGAGCTTGAGGCGGCCCGGCCCGCCGCGCGCGGCCGTGCCTCCGCCGCGGACGAGGCGCTGGTCCGGTCCTGGTACTTTTTACTGGAAGAAAAAAGCGGACGTGCGGTCCGCGCCTATCCCGCTCTGAACCGTTATCTCCGCTACCTGCGTGAAGCGCGAAAGGTCTCGGCTCCGGCCGTGCTCAAGGAGCTCGAAGCGCTCGAGGAGGAGGTCCTGAGCCGCCTCTCGCCGTCACCTTTTGAAAAAACGCTCATCCGTCTCCAGGATTCGGCCGACCTGCTCGAAAAACTCATTCTCCTCAGGATCACCCCCGATGAATACGACCGGCTGAAACGGCTCGAGCGTTTCGCGGACGCGGACCATCTCTCGGGGTTCGTGAACGCGCGCATCCTGGAGCGCGAAGCCGGTTACGAGGGCGCGATCCTGCTCAAAAAATCCCTGGCGCGCGCGGAAGCGGCAGCCAAACGGTTCTATACGTCGGCCCGGGAGCGGGACACGCTTTTTCTCGGGACGGTCCAGCGGCATCTCGATCAGGGGCTTCCCGGCCCCGCTGTGCTGATCACCGGCGGTTTTCACACCTCCGCGCTCAAGGAACAGCTTCGCCAAAAAGGGATCTCGTACGTTTCGATCCTTCCGTCCGTCAGCGAAGAAACGGACACGGTCCGGTACGAACGGCTTCTGCTGGGCCAGAACGACCTTCTGTCCGGGGAACGCGGGCCGGCTCTCGTGACCACCGCGGCCGGCCAGCGCACTGTCCCGCTTGCGCTGAATTCCGCCGAACTTGCCCGGCTGACCGCGGCGGCCGGACCGGTGAGCGCTCCTGTCGTGGATGCCGCCCGGATGGCGCAGCCGGTCAAACGGATGGGTATCAGGAGCAGAACATTGATCTTTGCGGCGCTCGGTTCCTGGGCGCTTGCCGCGTGGAGCCTGATGCATGCCGCGGCTGTCGAAGACCGTCCTGAAGAAGTCAGGACTGTCACGCGTCTTACGGACCGCGCGATGGACCCTTCGCGGTCGGTGTTCATCGCGGGGGACAAGTTGGACCCGAAAGGAGCCTCCCGTTTACGGACCGCCTTACGCGCCGTTACCGAGACGATCCCGGACGTGTCGTTGACGCCCGCGAAAGACCATCGGGAATGGGTGAGCCGGCCCGGCAACACGGGGCTTTTCCGTGACTTGGTGATGTACCTTTTGATCAGTTCTTTGGCGGAAGGGTATCGGACCGGGTCCGAAGAAGTGGTTTTTCCCTACAACGAAGATGCACTGCTCGCGATCCTGCAGAATATCGGACACCCCAGCGCGGACCGGTGGTGGGCGGTGCTTGCCGAGGACGTGGAGTCGACCCTGGGCGACCTGCTCGACCGGAAGACGCTCGAGGGGACCGCCGAGATGAAACGTGCCGTCGCCCTCGCGGACTTTATGAACGCGGGGCTTCAGCCGGACCCCTTGGACCTTTTTGCGGCGATGCGCGAGGACCGGCCTGTCGCCAGGATGAAACTCCCCGACGCTTGGCGTTCGCGGATCCTCGCCAACCAGCTCCTGCTCGCGAAGTTGCATCTTTTTTATCATTTCACCCAGCCGTTCGGTGCCCACGCGCTCTTGCGGAGCGATCCGGCCAAGGCGAGCGCTATGAGCGGCCTGTCTTTTTTGACGGCGCTTGAGATCTACGAACGGCCGGTCCGGGGATATTGGGTCGGAGATCTTCTGACGCAGCCGGACCAGCTGAGCACGGAATTGAGCTACGCGGATTTTGAGCGTTTCAGGACCATCGCCGAAGGGATCTGGGCACTTGCGACCCGGTCCAAGCCGGCCGCTTTGCCGGCCTTGCCGGCGGTGGATCCAGCCGTCGAGGCCGTTGTCAAGAACGCGGCCGAACGGCTGCGCCGCACAGCGGTGCCGCTCCAACAGCTCGACCTGGCGGCCGAAGGGTATCGCAGGATCCGCGTGTTGGACGCTTCCGACCGCGCTTCCCTCGAAAAACTCACTCCCATCGCGCTCAATCGTCTGGGAACGGATTGGCCCGAGCTGGAACGGGCGTTCGAAGCGCTCCGTGCCGTGAAAGCCCTGCGGGCCGCTTCCCACCCGCTGAACGGCGACGCGGGTGTTCTCGACCGGGCTTATGAAGGCATTCAGACCGAGAAGCAGCGGATCCTCGAACAACTTCCGCCCGACGTGGTCCGGAAGTCCTACCCGTCCGGCGCGCGGATGGCGAACGGAAAACACCTCCAGGTCCTCCAAAGCATCATCACGGAACTTCACCGCATCAATGAAATGGCCGACTGGCTTCCCGCCGTGACCGTGTTCGGCAGCGCGCGGATCCCGCCGCATAACCCCTTCTACCGTCTCGCGTATGAACTCGGCCAGGAGATGGGCCGTCTCGGGATCCCGGGCCGCACCGGCGCGGGCCCGAGCATCATGGAGGCGGTGCTCATGGGTCTCATGAGCGTGGCGCCGGACCGCCCCGACCTGCGTCAGGGGATCCGCATCCTGCTGCCGTTCGAGCAGGAGACCAATCCGATGGTCGGCAAGATCCTGCTCTTTGATCACTTCCTGACCCGCAAGCGCGCTCTGGACGAGGACGTGATCGCGACGGTCGCGCTGCCGGGCGGGATCGGGAGCATGGACGAATTTTTTGAGGCGATGCGGCGCGGCCGCCCGCTGGCGCTTCTCGGCGAAAGTTTCTGGTGGCCGGCGTGGGACGCTTTTTTCGCCGCGTGGAAGCGCGCGGGGATCGTGGAGCCCATGATGGACGGAAGGCGTTCCCGCCCGTTCATCACCGATCGTGTGAGCTCCGTGATGGACTTCATCAAGAACAGCCGTCACGTGGCCGAGCATCACCAGCACTTCGTGACGCCGCCGGAACGGATGGGCGTGTTGGTCGAGGAGCTGGAGTCCAGTTATTTACAGCTTCACGGATGGCCTGCATCGGTCACGGTCGTGGGACATCCCGCTTCCGACAGCCCGCTCCTCATCGAGGCTGAGCGGCTCGCGAGCCGTCTGTGGGGTTCAGGCGTGCCGGTCAGGATCGCGAGCGAGAACGGTCTGGACCGGCGTTTGTGGGAGCGTGCCCAGGCGGACGGGATGGAGGATCTTTTTCAGTCGGTGATCTTCAAGAGCGACCGGACGGGCCCGGTCCGGCTGAGACCCACCCCTCAGATCCCCGCCGCGCGTCGTATCCTGATCCGCGACGAGTCGCTGCACCAGTTCCTCACCGCGGCGCATTCGTCGGCGTTCGTGTTCCTGCCCGGCGGGTTCGGGACGATGAACCGGCTCTTCGACATCGTCCAGCTGATGCAGGTGAAAAAGGTCGAGCGTCAGCCGATCGTGCTCCTGGGCCGAGATTATTGGCAGCCGATCCTCGACACCTTGCGCAAGATCTGGCTCGAGAGCGACAACATCCCGAACATGGTGAACCCCGAGGATATGGATATTTTCAGGGTGGCCGACACCGCCGAAGAGGCCGAGGAGGCGCTTCGCCGGCCGATCTCAGCCGCGCGGATGGCGGCGCAGTCCGGCGTGCCGGATTCGCCGGAGGATCTGATCCACGGTGTCGCGGCTCCGGACCCGGGGGACGTCGACTATTGGAAGAAGAGTCCTTACGATCGGACGCGGGCGGTCAATGGGGCCGCTAAAGACGGAAGACGGCGTGTTTATCTGGGGCAGGTGACGGTCAACGACGACGGTTTTTATCAGCTGACGGACCCCCGGGGGCTGGGCGGCATCGCGGAACGGATCGAGGCGTTGTTCGGTCACTGGAACATTCCGGTCACGCTTGAACACCATCGAGTCGGACATGATACAACGCCGACGAGGCATTTTGCCTCGATCGAATACGACTATTACGTGGCGGTCGACCCGGAACTGGAGTCCTTGGTCTCGAACATCGTTTGGAAAGCTGTGCGGCCGGGCGACTCTTCTGAGGAAAGCGTCCACCGCGCGATCCTCCAGGCGCTCGATCTTGTGGCCATCGAAACGGACCGGAGCGAAAGCCAGGTCCAGACCGGGGAAGTGCTAGTCCATCTGGGGATCCGCCGCGTCGCCCAGGATGCGGAGCTGCAGCTGATCCGGGAGCACTTGGCGCCGCTGGGACCTTTGGCGAAGCGGATCTTTCTGGAGGTGGAAGGCGAGATGGGCGGATACACCCAGGAAGGGATCCATTGGGAAAAAATGGTCTTCACGCGACGCTTCTGGGTCCCGCGAGACTTGGAACCAAAACTGCGGGCGTATCTCGCCGTTCCCCGGGAGGCTCGCGACCGCTTGGCCGCCTCGGTTTCCGGCCCCGGATCCCCGGGAGCCTTCGTTCTCCGATACCTTGCCGCGATCCGTCCGACGATCGACCCGTCCTTGTTCGCCGAAGCGTACAAGGCCTTCTCGGGATCCGTCGGACATTGGACGGGGTACACGAACACCTGGTCCTGGATGAGCCACGTGCGGCCCCTGCCCGGTCATGAGGACGCGCTGAGCGGGATCGATCCGATCGAGATCGTCCGGTGGATCGAAAGGTCCGGTCCGTCATCCGATCCGGACCCGCAGGACGCTTTTCTCGCGCTCATCCTCACGGCCGCCACACGGCCTTCATCCCTTACACCTGAGCTTATGGCCGGGATCGAAAAGCTTATTCATGAGCATTTTGTGTGGGCGGTGAACGCGGCGGGTCTTCTGGTCCAGCTTCAGCCGGACCTTGCGAGCGTTTCCGTCGTGGACCGCATGGTCAGCGTGTTCTTCGGCCTCGACAAGCGTCATCTGGGGGATATACGGCCGCCGATGAACGAAGATCAGCTTGCTCATGCTCGGGTCGCCTTGGGCCGCTCCGTCGAGAGGTTCCTTGCCGCGGACCCGTCGATCGCCGGGACGCGTTCGGTCAAGGAATTCGCGCTCGGAGAAAGGTATCACACGGTTCCTGGAACGCTTGTCTACGTCGGTGCCGACGAGTCGAGCCTGGAAAGCGCCTACAAGAGCATCTGGCACACTGGACAGATGGAAGAGCTGATCGCGCCGCTGGTCGAACAAGGGATCCCCGTGACGCCGGTCGAGGTCCAGATCGACCCGGAAACTTACTATCACAGCGAATCGCATTACACGATGTTCCGCAACCTGTTTTTCCTGCGGACGGAAGAACGGTACCGGGACGTGGTCGAGGCCGCAGTCCGTAAAGGGGCTTGGGCCGGTTCGGGAACCCATCAGGAGAGGGTTCGATCGATCGGCGAGTTCTTGTCCCGGCTTTTGAGGGCGTGGCGCGCGCCCGGTGACCTCGCCTCGCGGATGCGCGCTGCCGGCATTACGGAAGCGCCGGACGCGGTCTTCGCGGCGGTCTACCGCGAAGCGGTCCGGGTGAACCCTCAGGTCGACCTGGCCGCGCTGCACCGGCTTTACAAGGAATTCTGGGGCAAGGTCCACCAGGTCGACGCGGACCCAAGGTATAGCGACCAGACCGCTCCGGGGATGTCGATCGTGGTCATACGCCATCATGAGCATCGGCTCGACACGCCGGAGGATGACAAGCAATGGCTCGACGGGAGAAAAGAAGGAACGGTCAGGATCGAAACTCCGACACTCGACCTCGTTCGCGGGAGACTGGGGATGGCGGACGCCTTCGCCACCTTATCCCTGAGCATCGAGAACCATGACTCGACGCGGCATTTCTTCGTCGGTGTGGAACGCGAGCTTGTGTACGTCCCTGAGCACGCGAAGGAACTGGCGCTGCTGCTGGTCACCGCCGGTGAAGAGGAGTTCCTGCGGGCGGTCTTTTCGGAGTCCGCGGACCTGGATGCCAGGCTGCGCCGCGGAACGCGGAGCCTGGGCGCGGGGATCCGCACCGATTCATGGGGCGGCAAGGAATCCGGATTTTTGACATTGAAGCGCGCCGGCCTTGATTTTCCGCCCGGCATCGTGCTGAGCCCGGAATTGGCCGTGGAGCTCGCGCACAGCGACGGCGAAGCGCGCCGGACGTTGGAGATGCTCATCGCGCGCCGGCTGCGCGAGGAAGGGATCGATTTTTTTGTGAGCAAGGAACGGGTCTGGTACTGGAGCAGTTGGGGGCGGAACTCGGACCTCGTCGTCTTGCGCAGCAATCCGAAGGTCTCCATGCCGGGCGTCCTGACCAGCTCGGAAGCGACCGGTTCTCTCCAGCATGGGGCAAAGACCGTGGTGGACGCCTGGGGCCTGCCCAAGGCCCGCGCGTACCGGGAACGGATGGGTCTGGAACATCGGTACGACCAGCCGCTGATCATCCAAAAATGGGTTTCCGGGAACAGTCATAACTTTCACTATCGAACCCGCAAACCCGGCGACCAGCGGACCTTGTACCTGTCTGGCGTGATGTCGACGCGGGATCCGGACACGGGAGAAAAGGCTCTTTACGGGCGATTCGTGGAGAACATGTCCGGGGACGAGCTCATGACGAAGGGAGAGGCGGGCGAGAGCCTTGAAGCGCTCCGGTCGAGGGAACCCTGGCTGCATCAACAGCTCACGGAGGCGGCCGCCAAGCTCGAAACGGCCGCGGGTCCTCAGGAAACGGAATTTGTCGTGGAGGCGGGCAAGCTCTGGTTCGTCCAGACGCGGCCCATTCATTTTTCGCCGCAGGCCGAGGCTTCTTATTTGCGCGAGCAGATGGCTTCCGGCGCGGTCTCCGAGGCCCGGGCGGTCCCCAGGATCGAGGCGCTGCAGAATCGTCTCGGATCCAGACGCATTCACCGGGTCTCATCCTCGATGGCCGAGCCGATCGCGCGCGCGGACGCGTCCACCGCGGGCGCCGTGGAAGGGCGGCTGGCCTGGGATATTGAGGAGGCCCGCAGGATGGTGGAGCAGGGAGACGCGGTGGTGCTGGTCGCGGCCAAGTCCCGGCGCGAACCGATCCTTGAGGCGATCTTTCATTTTGAGAACGCGGGTTTGATCGCTCTCGACTACGGGAACAATTCGTCCCATGAAGCGGCGTTGGCCCGGCATGCCGGCATTCCGTCGCTCATCCATTTGCCCGGCGCCGAGCTCAAGACCGAGGCCGGGCAGCACCATATTCAGCTGGCGGGAGGTCATACGCTCGTCCAGGGCGACCGTGTGGTGCTGGATGGCGATAACGGCGTGCTTTACGCGGCCGGCATGGCCGTCGTCGAGCCGAACGGCGCGGTGACGGACGCGAGCCATGGCGTCGATATCCCCGCGGTCCGCGCTTCCTTCTCTGCGCCGTACTTGGACGACGAAGGACGGGTGCGGCCGGAATTCACGGAGGCACGGCTGCTGGAGCTGAACACCGCCGCCCAGGGACAGTACGACGCTCTAAAGGACGGTCCGGACGCCGCCGCGGCGTTCAAGGCAAACCTCGCCAAACATTTTATCCACGACTTGCTCACCCAGCGCCGCCGCGAGGATGCCGCGAACGCCGGCGCGAGGATGGCGCAGCTTGAGTATTCGGACGGGCGGAGGACGCAGAGGAACGCCGAACGGTTCATGATGATGCCGCACGACGCGGCGGCTATTTCGGAGGACGGGACGTGGCTGGCGCTTGCCGCCGGCAGGGAATTGAGCGTGCGGGTGCTGGGCACTGCCCGGATCTATAAGGCGGTATTACCGGCCGCCGCACCCGTTCAGGTCCGGGAGATCTTCTTTGCGGACGGCGCGCTTTGGGTCCGGACCGCCGCCGACGAACGGTGGGTGTGGAAAAATTACGACTCGGTCGGATCTCCGGTCAAATTGCGTCCCGACCAAGAAGCACCCGCCCGTCCCGCGCCGCCCGTTTCCAAGAAGATCGGCATCGAGCTGATCGAGGACGCCCGCGCGGTCCGCGTGACGCCGGACCTCAAGAAAAACTTGAGCATCGTGATCCGTCCTGAGGCTGCCGTCCGCCGCGCGGAGCTCGTCCGGTCCGGCGAAAAAGTCTGGAGCGTCTGGCTGGACCTTGAGAACGGCGGCGTTCAGGTCTGGGACGTGAAAAAACTGGAGCAAGGACCCTCGGGCCAGGGGACCGCGTACACGGAGACATCGGGTTCCGGCGTCGCGTTGGCCAAGAAAAGCGGGATGAGGCTCGACCTGCCCATCCCTCCGCCGAGCCGGACCGCGCGGATATTCCTTCCGGATGAAGCGCCCTCCAGGGTTTATGACGAAGAGTTGGCGGAGGATGTGATGCGGGCGCTCCTGGACCCGGACATCGCGTCCCTTGTAACGAAGCTTGAGTTGGGCATCCTGCGGCATTACATCGACGATCCCGGGTTCACCGAATCGGCCCGGGACGTCCTGTCCGATTATCTGGCGCGAAAGAGCGGGGAGGTCGATCTTCCGGCGACGCGTCTGACCGCCCGCGAGCACGACGACCTGCTCGATCGTGTCCAGGCGCTTCATGGCGCATCGATGCCGGGATGGGCTCAACGGATCTTCAGGACCTCGCCCAAAAAGCACTTCCTGGAACTGAAACACGGGCAGCACACGCTGCCCGCGGAAAAATACCCGTTCACCGTTACCAGCCCCGACCTTTTAAGCAACCTGCGAACGCTTGTCGAGACCGCGCCTGCCGCCACGCGGTTGGCCGGCGGAACGTCGCCTGAGACGTTGCGGCTTTTTGCTGAAAGGGCGGCTGAGGCGACCGGGGTGAGGCCGGGAGAACCTGTGACGTTCGCCGTGTGGAACGGCACCGGCGGCGTGGAGTACGCGAGGACCGTCGGGACGACGGGCGCGCGTTTGGCTCGGCCGGATATCATGAGGACCGACACCGTTGTCGAAGCGGCCAAGAACCGGTCAGCAAACACTTTTGACCCGGAAGCCGCCGCTCATGCGCTTCAGGGCATCCCGGACGTGCCGGCTGACTTTGAGCTGCCGGCGTGGGAGGAGCTTTTTCCTGAGGACACCCGGCTGTCGGACGATGAAGTCGAGGCTCAGGTGGAATTTTTGCTGGAGCAGGCGGCGTATTTTGCGCGGCTGAGGCCGGGAACGAGATTTTTTCTCCAAGAAAACCTGTCGAGGCTCAGGCCCGCGGTCCAAGAGTCGGTCCGTGCCGCGGTCCGGCGTGAGCCCGCGGTGTTCGCGATGGGCGCCGCGCCCCGGGAAAAGGGCCGTCTTACGGTCCGCATGACCACGTCATATGTGCCGGTCTCGGGGACCGTGAATCTCGCGGTCGAACCCTTGTCTCGCGGCGATGAAATGCCCGTATGGACGACCATTTTTTCGATCCCCGTATTGGCCGCCTTCGCGGCGATCGGAAGTTCAGCGGCACTGGAAGATCCTCAGGCGGCCTTCAGCGCGGCGCAGGGGTTCGCTGACCTCGGGCCGATCGAACGGATCGCCCGTTTCTATGGTCCGGACGCCTTTGCCGGCGGGATCGCGGGAGAAGAGTTCCTGTCCGCGTTGCAGGGGAAGCGGCCGTTCCTGGCGCATCAGCGTCCGGCGTACGTCATGGTCCGCGCGACGCGTCTTTTGCAGGAGATCCGGGCCGCGATCCAGCAGGTCCGGGTGATGGCATAAAAGTTTGCTACTCGTTTGAGCTTGGACTATAATCGGAGACCTCAAGCCATGATGAAGTATTTTCGCACCCTATCCACCCGACATGCAGTTGCCGTTCTGACGGTCGTCGCCTCTTTGGCGTGCCACGCGGTCCCTGCGTTCGCCCTGACGGCGACCGGCAGTCCGTCCGTCGGATCCACTCCTCAATCCTCAGCGGCCATGTCTTCCACGCCCGTGCCTCAGCCGGCCGGCTCTGAAGCGCAATCCATCCGGGTGACCGAAGTCTCCGGAACGGTGGAAGTCCGTGAGGCTTCTTCTGATGTTTGGCGCACCCTCAGGACGGGCGACATGCTCAAGCCCTCGGACGTGGTCCGCACAGGCGAGAACGGCACCGCCCGCATTGAGTTTGACGGTAAGATCCGCATGCAGGTCCTGAACTCCTCCGAGCTCACTATAGAGGAAGCCCGCCGCGACAACGAGAAGGCCCGCCAGACCCTCCTGCGGCTCGACATCGGCCAGATCAAGGCTGACGTGGATAAACTCGGACCCGATTCCAGCTTCAAGGTCAAGACGCCGACGGCCGTTTCCGCCGTCCGGGGCACCACTTTTTATCTCAGCGTCGTCCGTTTTGCCCAAGGGCTCGCGGGTGTCATCACCAATCTTTACGTGGACAAGGGCCGTGTGGATTTTGCGTCGATCGAGGACGAAGTGAACGCGCTTTTTGTCGAGGCGTTCCACGCGTCGTCCATCGGCGGGGACGGGGAGAAGACCGAACCCAAGGAACTCACTGCCGAAGAACGCGAAGCGCTGATCAAGGCGTTCGAGAGCGCGTTCAAGAGCCTCGGCGGTAACCCGCAGACCGGCGTCGAGACCGGCGGACTTCCCGGCGGACCGGCCGGCACGCTGCCGCTGGGCGGCGGGGACGGGGAAAACCGCGACGCGCTCGAGCGGCTGATCCGCGAGCTCGTGGACCTCCGCGACGAGAACAGCGGCATCGAGGACGAGGATGGACTGGACGATATTCTGGAAGATCTGGATGAGCTGCTGCTGATCGCCCTCAAGCTCACGGCGCAGCTCCTGGCCGAGGGGCTTGACCTCTCGGGCGGGTTCGACTTCGACCAGGTCTCGGCCGGTGCCGACCTGGGCATTGTCTCGGATGACCGTACCCATGCTTTGAACGAGGCGCTGAACGCTGAGGACCCCGCGGACGTCATCGAGGCGATCGCGACCCTGCAATCCATCCGCGATGCCGAAAAGCAGGATCTGCGCGATGCGCTCGACAGCATCCTGGACAACCAAAAATTCCTCGACGAGGACGCCCAGCAGGAAAAAGAATTTGACGCCCAGACCGGAAAGGTTTTCACCGACGTCCACGGGAACCGCGTCCGCACGGACCAGTACATTTACCATGAGCCGAATTCCAGTCTTGTGCGCATGGTGTCGATGACGCTCAGAAAAGGCGAGTACCAGCCCGGCATCACGTCGCTTGAGTTCGGCGTTTGGTTCAACACAGGCATCGAGGAGGGGACATCGCTCAAGGACCTGCCCTGGAACGACTACATGAATGTCGTGACCGACCTTGAGCTGGATCCCCGCTATATTTATGGTGAGGGCGGAAGCTACTCACAGTACATTGTCCATGAGAACTCTTCGTCAGAAGAGGACCTGGACCTGTATCCCGTGGACCTTTACGCCGAATTCCGTAATCCGGACGGGGACATGATCCGGTTCTCTGAACATTATACGGACCCCTACCTTGGCACGATCCAGACGAACGATCCGAGTTCGGAGATCCCGGAGACTGAGGACTTCTGGATCCAAGGACGTGTTTACGAATCGACGCTCATCCAGTTCACGCAGGGGAACTGGAGCGCATCGATCGAGTACGGCTCCAGAGGCTTTGACGCCGGCAACGGATCGAACGTCGATCTGATCGACGGCTCGGATGGATCGCAGTCCGGCGATCTCCGCGGGGCCTCCGAGCTGATCGACCAGCTCGACGGACCGGGAGCTTCCGACGTGTTCGACGGTCTTGATAACAATCATGACGGCGATCCGGACAATGACCTCCATCCTTCCTACTTCCGCGACGTGATCCAGGTCGGTTACGGATCGACCTATCAGCTGACCGGGTATTTCATCCCGATCGACAATCTGGGTCAGGTCATTGACGCGCCCGGCTTCCGGGTCCAGGGCCTGCGTGATCTGGTGAACCCGAACGGCCTGGTCGCCGGCGGCGAGTACAATCTGGAAGCGATCCTGATCTTCGGCACCAAGGAAGAGGGGGTCTTCGACGAGATCTTCCGGATCGACGCGATCATCACGCCCGAGATCTTCACACCTTACGGTCTCGACGCGCAAAGCACGCTGTTCCCCGACAATTTTGTCGCGGACGATGACGATCAGAACCAGGTGATCTGTCTGAGCGATTGCGGTGAGCCCGAAGGTCCGGGAGACGATTACCCCATCGACGGCAACCCGTACGCTTGATCGGATAACCGGCCGGTCCGTGAACTTCATTTCCGCCCCGATATCCGGCCTGCAGATCATAGAACCCCGTGCGTTCGAGGATGCGCGGGGTTTTTTTGCCGAAGTTTACCGCTCGGACGTGTTCGCGAAGCACGGCATCACCGCTCCGTTCGTCCAGGACAACCACAGCGCCTCCTCCCGCGGAACGCTCCGCGGGCTCCACTGCCAGATCGCCCCTCAGGGACAGGCCAAACTGGTCCGCGTCGTCTCAGGAGAGATCTTTGACGTCGCGGTGGACGTCCGGCCCGGATCGGCGACGTACGGCCGCTGGCACGCGGAGGTCCTCTCGGCCGCGAACCGGAAGATGTTCTTCATTCCCGAAGGTTTTTTGCACGGATTCCTGGTGCTCAGCGACCGGGCGGACGTGCTTTATAAGACCACCGACTATTACGCGCCTCAACTCGAGCGCGGGGTCGCGTGGAACGATCCGCAGATCGGCGTGGTCTGGCCCGACCCCGGATGCCCGCTGATCGTCTCCGACCGCGATCGCCGGAACCCGGCACTCAAGGACGCGGGACCTTTGCTATGACGTCCATGGGGGCTGAAGCCGTTTTCATCGCGCTGAGCGCTCCCGGAATGGGAGAGTGGGCCGTCATCCTTGTCCTCGTGCTGGTGCTCTTTGGCGGCAAGAACATCCCCGACCTGGCCCGTTCGATCGGAAAAGGTGTCCGTGAATTCAAGCGCGCGATGAACGGCATCGGCGATCCTCCCAGTCCTGACCACCGCGACCATGACCCATCCGATCCCTCCCAAAAAAAAGACCGGTGAGCACCTCGAGGACCTGCGCCGCGCGATCGTGACGTCGATCGCGGCCGTGGGTCTCCTGTCGCTGGCGGCATGGTTCTTCTCGGACCGGCTGGTGGACTGGCTGTTGGAGCCGGCGAAACGCGTGGTGGACGGACCTTTGTATTTCTTCGGACCTTCGGACGCTTTTCTCATCCGCATGTACGCGTCGATCGCCGCGGGCATCATCGCCGCCTCGCCCGTGATCGCGTACCAGCTCTGGACCTTCATCGCGCCCGCCCTTTACGACAATGAAAAGAAATCCGCGATGCCCTGGGCCGCCGCGACCGCCGGCCTGTTCGTCGTCGGGTGCGCGTTCGGCTATTTTTTCATCTTGCCGACGTCGCTCCAGTTCACCATGAGTTTTGCCACCGATTCGCTGCGGCCGATGCTCTCGGTCAGGGAATATCTCGCGTTCGCGTCGGACCTGGTCCTCGCGTCCGGCGTGGCGTTCGACTTCCCGGTCGTGATCGTGGCCGCGGTGGGGATGGGTCTCGTCCGGACGGCGACGCTCGCCCGGTTCCGGCGCCACGCGTACGTCGTCATCTTCGTCATCGCGGCGATCCTCACGCCGCCGGATATCTCGAGCCAACTGCTGCTCGGATTGCCGATGCTGGCGCTTTTTGAAGGAAGTCTTTTGACCGCTAAACTGCTCGAAAAAACCCGCCGTCCGGCCCGCCCTTAGCCCATTTCCTGATCTATTTTTCCGTCCTGTCCCGATCCGATTTTTTTAGCCCGCTTTATTGAGAAACCCCTTTCCATTGGGCATACTTTGGACTGGGGAACTCTATCTTTTTGTTACTTTTACAATATAAAGAATAAGACATAGAAATAGAAATATGATCCGTAGACCGATCAAGATCATCGCGGCCCTTCTGGCCGTTGCGCTCGCCGTTCAGGACACGGCGTGGGCCGCGCCCGACGCGTTCGGCGGCTGGGCGGACTGGTCCGCGCGCGGCGGGAAGCCGCGGCTGCCCAAGATCAGCTTCGTCGTGCCGGCGTCCGCCGGGTTCATCGATGGAGGTTACCGCGCGCCGGCCCCGGCCGGCGGCGCGCCTGAGCGTTTGGTGGTCCTGCTCCAGGACGCGCACGCGAATCCTTCGGCCCAGCTCAATGCCGCGCGAATCCTCCGTGTCGTGGCCGCGGCCGAAAAGGTTCGTACCATTTACACCGAGGGCGCCGAGGGCGATGTCACGTTGTCCGGGATGCTGCGGTCCGGGACCGATCCCGCGGACGTGCGCGCGGCGGCCGAAGCGCTGGTCCGCAAAGGGCGTCTTGCCGGTTTTGAATTCGCCGATCTCTCCGAGCCGGGAACGTTCGCGCTGCACGGCGTGGAGGATGAGGGGCTTTATGATGAGGCGCTCGGACTTTACCGCGCTGCCGCTTCCGAGCGTGCCACAGCGGTCCGCTTCCTGGAACGCGCGTCGCGCGCGGCGGAGACGCTCGCGGACGAACTGTTCGGCGCGGAGCTTCAGGCGCTGCGCCTGGCGCGCGTGGAACATCTGGCGGGCGGGCTGTCGACGGTGGACTATTTTGCGCGGCTGACGTCCGCGGGGTCCACGCATGGAGTGCGGGCACGGGAGCATCGGAACCTGGGGGTCTTCCGCCGTTTGGTGCGCGAGGAGCGCAGGCTGGACTTCGAGACGATCACGTCGGAGCAGGGAGAATCGCTCGCGGGTTTGACGGAAGAGGACCGGCGCGCGCTCGGCGAACTCTCCAATGACGCGGGGTTCCTGGGCCAGTCGGCCTATTGGGCGTCGGCGCGCGAGCGCGGCGCGCAGGTGCGGCGCGGCTCACAGCTCGAACGTTATATCGCGTACCTGGACCGCGCCCGGCAGCTGGACGCGGCCGCGGTCAATGACGAGTTGGAGCGGTTCGAGGAAGAGGTTTTTTGGAAGATGGCGTCGACCGCGGACGCGCGCGGGCTGATCGAAGTCATCCGCGGTCTTGAAACGCTCCGCGACCTGATCAC
>Ga0209573_1003722_pt1 | contig 16174 bp, 17 predicted proteins | sample TNRBio252014_DNA_FD_185870 | JGI IMG/M metagenome (GOLD analysis project Ga0209573, IMG submission 185870) | Wastewater treatment Type I Accumulibacter community from EBPR Bioreactor in Madison, WI, USA - TNR Reactor_6/25/2014_ DNA (SPAdes)... | ecosystem: Engineered > Bioreactor > EBPR >...
CGGCCTCTTGATCAGATAGCGCTCGGAAAACACATCCGAGCCCAGCCGCTCCCGGTCCGTCTCGCCCGAGGCCTCCGCCAGGCGGATGGCCATCATCTGTCCCGCATAGTTCCATTCATACACGGCGGAAGAAACGTCGAGTCCCTCATAGCATTGCAGACGGATCAGGTTGCGGCCCAGAGTATTGGCAAGAACTTTTGCTATCTCCGTCTTGCCAACCCCCGCCTCGCCTTCCAGAAACAGCGGGCGCCCCATCTTCAAAGCCAGGAAGACGACCGTGGCCAACGATCGGTCGGCTACGTAATGCCCTGATTTCAAAAGGGAAACGGTTTCGTCGATGGAACTGGGAAGCGGCATGGAAATCCGTGTCATGCAGGAGAAACAAGCGCGCCCCACCCTTGCGGGGAAGCGCAACGGGGCAGATCGGCAGCGTCGAGCGCCGCGGCATGGAGACGCGCCGACTCCGCACTGAAACAGCAGAAGATCACCTGTTGAACAGGCTGATCGTCCGACACCGCAGCGAAAACCGCATCGACGGCAATGGCGGCAGCCCGGTCGGCCGGGAAACCGTAGATGCCGGTTGAAATCGCTGGAAAGGCAATGGATTCAAGACCTTGCGCCTGTGCAAGGGCCATGCTGGCACGATAGCAGCGCGCCAGTATCTCCGCCTCGCCCTGTCCGCCGCCGCACCAGACGGGACCCACCGTGTGGATCACATGGCGGGCCTTCAGCCGATAGCCGCCGGTCATCCTCGCCTCGCCGGGCGCACAGCCGTTCAGCCCCCGGCATTCGTCCAGCAGCGCGGGCCCGGCGGCGCGGTGGATCGCACCATCGACGCCTCCTCCGCCCAGAAGCGAAGAATTCGCAGCATTGACAATGGCTTGCGTGGCAAGGCGGGTGATATCGCCCTGCCACACGCTGAGCACAACCGAGCCGGCGCGCCAGTGCGACGCGCCGCTCATCTCACTTGCCCGAGGCCGCAGCCGCCGCGCGGCGCGCCATCACGCCGATCAGATGGCCGCGATACTCCGCCGAAGCGTGGAGGTCGCCGTTCAGCCCCTTCGCCGGATGGGCCATGCCGTCCAGCGATTTCGCCGAAAAGCGTGCCGACAAGGCCTTCTCGCCCTCCGACCAGCGGAACACGCCGTCCGATCCGGCCCCGGTCACGGCGACGCGCACATCGCCGCCACGCTTGGAGACGGCCACGCCGACCATGGCATAGCGTGAAGCCGGATTGGGGAACTTGGCATAGGCGAACTTGCCCCCCACGGGGAAGGAGATCTTGGTGATCACCTCCCCATCCTCAAGCGCGGTCGAGAACAGGCCGGTGAAGAACTCCTCGGCCGGAATCTTGCGCGTATTGGTGTGGATCGTCGCCCCCAGCGCCAGACAGGCCGCAGGATAATCCGCCGCCGGGTCGTTGTTGGCCACCGAGCCGCCGATGGTGCCGCGATTGCGCACCGCCGGATCGCCGATGTTGCCGGCCAGCGCCGCAAGCCCCGGAAGCGCCGCGATCACCTCGGCGCTGGTGGCGACATCGACATGTCGTGTCAGCGCGCCGATGATGATGTTCCGCCCCTTGCGCGTAATCCCGGCAAGCTCGGAAAGCCCATTGAGATCAACGATATGGCCGGGAGAAGCAAGCCTGTTCTTCATGGTTGGCAGCAAGGTGTGCCCGCCTGCCAGAAGCTTGGCGTCCTCATGCTTGGCGACCAGACTGACGGCCTTCCTGAGAGACGCCGGACGGTGGTATTTGAAAGCATACATCGGTGGGGCTCCCTTATTCCGCAGCCATCTTGCTAGCCTTGCGCGCCGCACGCCACACTTCCTGCGCGTTGGCGGGCATCGAAACGTCCTCATGACCGAGGGCGTCGGTAATCGCGTTGATCAGCGCCGGCGGCGCCGCAATCGCCCCCGCTTCCCCGCAGCCCTTGATGCCGAGCGGGTTTGACGGGCACGGCGTCGTCGTCATGCCGACATTGAACGAGGGCAGATCGTCGGCGCGCGGCATGTGATAGTCCATGTAGCTCGCCGTCAGAAGCTGTCCGTCCTTGTTGTAGACCGCGCCTTCGCACATCGCCTGGCCAACGCCCTGGGCGATGCCGCCATGCACCTGTCCCTCGACGATCATCGGATTGATGACATTGCCGAAATCGTCGACAGCGGTCCAGCGGTCGATGCGCGTCACGCCCGTTTCCGGGTCAACCTCGACCTCGGCGATGTGCACGCCCGCCGGGAAGGTGAAGTTGGTCGGATCGTAGAACGCGCCCTCTTTCAGCCCCGGCTCAAGGTCCTGCCCGGAGAACTTGTGGGCGATATAGGCCTGAAGCGCGATCGAGCCGAAATCGATGGTCTTGTCGGTGCCCTTCACACTGAAATGGCCATTCTTGAAGTCGATGTCGTCGGCGCTGGCTTCCAGCACGTAGGCCGCGACCTTCTTGGCCTTGGCCTCGATCTTGTCGAGCGCCTTGACGATGGCCGACATGCCCACCGCACCCGAGCGCGAGCCATAGGTGCCCATGCCGAACTGCACCTTGTCGGTGTCGCCATGCACGATCGAGACGTTGTCGATCGGAATTCCGAGGCGATCGGAGACAAGCTGGGCAAACGTGGTCTCATGCCCCTGCCCGTGGCTGTGCGAACCGGTGAGGATTTCGACCGTCCCCACCGGATTGACCCGCACCTCCGCCGATTCCCACAGGCCGACGCCGGCACCAAGGGACCCGACCGCCTGCGACGGGGCAATGCCGCAGGCCTCGATATAGGCCGAATAGCCAAGACCGCGCAGCTTGCCGCCCTTGGCGCTTTCGCGCCGGCGTTTGGCAAAGCCCTTCACATCCGCCATCTCCATCGCCTTGTTGAGCGAGGCGGTATAATCGCCGGTGTCGTAGCACATGATCACCGGCGTCTGGTGCGGGAACTTCTTGACGAAATTCCGCTTGCGGAAGACCGCCGGGTCCTGACCCAGCTGCCGCGCAGCCACCTCGACCAGACGCTCGACCACGAAGGTCGCCTCCGGACGGCCGGCGCCGCGATAGGCGTCCACCGGCGCCGTCGTGGTGTAGATGCCCTCGACCTCGCAGTAGATCGCGGGGATATCGTACTGGCCCGACAACAGCGGCGCGTAGAGATAGGTCGGCACCGAACTGGCGAACGTCGAGAGGTATGAGCCGAGGTTGGCCTTGGTCGAGACGCGGAGGGCGGTGATCTTGCCCTTTTCGTCCATCGCCAGTTCGGCATGGGTCAGGTGATCACGGCCATGGGCATCGGCCAGGAAGGCCTCCGTCCTGTCGGCGGTCCACTTGACCGGCCGCTTCACCTTGCGCGCCGCCCAGACACAGACCGTTTCCTCGGCATAGATGAAGATCTTCGAACCGAACCCGCCGCCGACATCGGGGGCGATGACCCTGAGCTTGTGCTCGGGCGCCAGCCCAAGGAAGGCACTCATCACCAGCCGCACCACATGCGGGTTCTGGCTGGTGGTATGAAGCGTCAGCGCATCGGTGCCCTGATCATACTCGCCCACCGCCGCGCGCGGTTCCATCGCATTGGGGATCAGGCGGTTGTTGGTGATGTCAAGCCTGGTGACGTGCTTGGCCGCCTTGAACGCCTTGTCCGTGGCGGCCTTGTCGCCAAGATGCCAGTCGAACACCCGGTTGCCGGGGCAGCCCTCGTGGATCAGCGCCGCGCCGGGCTTGGTCGACTGGTGCATGTCGACCACCGCCGGCAGCACCTCATACACCACCTTGATCTTTTCCGCCGCATCGCGGGCAATCGCCAGCGTATCGGCAATCACCACGGCGACATGATCCCCGACATAGCGCACCTTGCCCTGCGCGAGGGCCGGATGCGCACCCGCCGCCATCGGCGAGCCATCCTTGTTGTGGATCATCCAGCCACAGATCAGCCCGCCCACCTTGTCGGCGGCGATGTCGTCACCGGTGAAGATATCGACGACGCCGGCAACGCTGCGGGCCGCAGACAGGTCAATCGACTTGATGGCGGCATGCGCATGCGGAGAGCGGAGGAAATAGGCATAGGCCTGCCCCGGACGGTTGATGTCGTCGGTGTAGTTGCCCTTGCCGGTGATGAAGCGGAAATCTTCCTTGCGCTTGACGGGTGCGCCGATGCCGGTCGCTGTCATGGAGTCCCCTCCCAGGGATACGGATTTGGTCGACAATGAAGGCGTTCTGTTGGTCCGGCGATTCGCTGTCGCCGGCTCGCCGTTTATTTGCCTTGACCCATCGCCTTGGCGCCGGCTTCGACCGCCTTGACGATGTTGTGGTAGCCGGTGCAGCGGCAGATGTTGCCTTCCAGTTCCTCGCGGATCGTCTGCTCGTCGAGATCGTGGCCCTTGCGGTTGACGATATCCACCGCGCTCATGATCATCCCCGGCGTGCAGAAGCCGCACTGAAGCCCGTGATTGTCGCGGAACGCCTCCTGCATCGGATGCAGGGTTGCACCGTCGGCCAGCCCCTCGATGGTCACCACGCTCGCGCCCTCGCAGGACAGCGCCAGCGTCGTGCAGGATTTCACCGCACGTCCGTCGACATGAACCACGCACGCGCCGCATTGGCTGGTGTCGCAGCCCACATGCGTGCCGGTCAGACGCAGGGTCTCACGCAGGAATTGAACCAGCAGGGTCCGCGGGTCGACATCGCCCGACACCTGCTTGCCGTTCACCGTCATGGTGACAGTGGCCATGGAAAATCTCCTTAGAACTGTCGCCACCGGCCTCCCTGCCAGCGGTGCGGCTGGTTCCGCCTTCTAGCCGACCCGCTGCGGCGACGGTGCAAACGGGCAAACCTGAGACTGAACGCCAAAAATCGCAGGGTCAAGTGCGATCACAGTTTTTTCATGCCGCGATTCAGCATGTTTTCATCGGTTTTCATTTTGCGGCGCACAATCCAAGAGCGCATTCCCCTGCTGCGAATTGCGCCTGAGAATGCCGCAATTGATCACGGACCCGCCCAATTTTTGCCAAGCCCGGCCGGGAAATTATGACCATGTTCAGGACGGAGCCGATCGGGTCGATCAGCCCTCCGCAGGCGGAAACGGGGAGAGTGGGATGACAGGAATGCGCAAATTCGTGGCTCTCGCCCTCGCCTCCACCACACTGGCTCTGGTCATGGCATCCACCGCCGAGGCGCAATATCGCCGTCACCATCACCGCGGCGGCTGGGCGCCGGGCGGAGCGGTTGCCGCCGGCCTGCTCGGAGGCGCCATGCTGGGCGCGGCACTGGCTGCACCCCGCCCCGCCTATGCCGTGCCTGCCTGCCTATGAACCGGTCTATCCGACCGAAGAATGCTACCGCGAATTTGACGGCTACGACCGCTGGGGCCGTCCCCGCCATCGCACCGTCTGCTATTGAGTTTGCCTGCCGACTTTGACGAGACCCTCCAAAACTTCAAACCCGCCATGGCCTCCATGGCGGGTTTTTTCTTGGGTCAGGCGGCGCCGGGTTCAGCCGGCCTTGACCGCTTCGGCGAATTTTTCGAAGAACTGGTCCGCCAGCTTCTTGGCGACGCCGTTGATCAGCCGCGCGCCGAGCTGAGCGATCTTGCCACCGATATTCGCCTCGACATCGTAGCTGAGGCTGGTGCCGCCGGGCACTTCGGCCAGCTTCACCGTTGCCCCGCCCTTGGCGAAGCCGGCAACGCCACCCTCGCCCTCTCCGACGATGCGGTACGATTCGGGCGGCACCAGATCCACCAGTTGCACACGGCCCTTGAAGGTGGCGCTGACCGGGCCGATCTTCAGCTTCACCGTGGCCTGAAACCCGCCATCGTCCGTCCTGTCGAGGCTCTGGCAGCCCGGGATGCACTGCTTGAGCACCTCCGGATCATTCAGCTTTGCCCAGACGACCTCCCGCGTTGCCAGAAGATCGAGCGCCCCATTCATTGTCATAGCCATGGAAAGTTATCCGTCCCTTCACCGCTCGCCGCTTGCCGCAGCGCTTCATCCGGTTAGTCTGGACCAATCCGCGCCGATCGTTAAGGCCCAAAATTGGAATTCGCAGCCATGGTGGATACCGGTCTTTACGGCGAGTTCTTTGCCGACCATGCAATGTCGGCGGTATTTTCAGATCGGGCAACCGTTCAGGGCATGCTCGACTTCGAGGCAGCGCTGGCCCGTGACGAGGCGGCGGAGGGAATCATTCCGCAGCCGGCGGCGGATGCGATCGCTGCGGCCTGTAATGCCGACCTCTATGACATCGGGGCGATCGGCCGGCAGACCACGTTGGCCGGAAACCCCGCCATCCCCCTGATCAAGGCCCTGACCGCCAAAGTCACCGAGGATCATCCAGATGCAGCGCGCTGGGTGCATTGGGGCGCCACCAGCCAGGATGCCATCGATACCGGCCGGCTGGTTCAGATCGCCGCCGGCCTGCGCCTGATCGATGACCGGCTGGCAAGCCTCGCCCGCATCACCGCGCGGCTGGCCGATACGCACCGCGCCACCGTCATGCCGGGGCGCACGCTGCTGCAACATGCCCTGCCCACCACCTTCGGGCTGAAGGCGGCCTATTGGCTCGATGCGCTGGTCGGGCATGCCGCCGCCCTGGCCCGGCTCACCCCCAATGCCCCGCTTCAGATCGGCGGCGCCGCCGGTACGCTGGCCGCGCTCGGCAGCAAGGGCGCGGAGTTGCAGGAGCGCATGACCGGCTCGGGCATGGCCGTGCCCTGGCATGCCACGCGGCAGGCGCTGGTGCGTCTGGGGGCCGAACTTGGCCTGCTCGCCGGCACGCTCGGCAAGATCGGCCGCGATGTCGCCCTGCTGATGCAGACCGAGGTTGCCGAGGCGTTCGAACCGGCGGAATCCGGAAAAGGCGGCTCTTCTGCCCTGCCCCACAAACGCAATCCGGTGCAGGCGCTGGCGCTGTCGGCCATCGCCCTGCGCACCCCGGGGCTGGTGGCGACCCTCCTCTCCTGCATGCCGCAGGAGCACGAGCGCGGCATCGGCGGCTGGCATGCCGAATGGGAGACCCTGCCGCAGCTCTTCACCCTGACCGGCGCCGCGCTGAGCCACGCCGTCACCATGCTGGATGGGCTAGAGATCGACGCGGCGCGGATGCGTGCCAATCTCGACCTGACCGGCGGCCTCATCCTGTCCGAACGGGTCACGCTCGCGCTTGCCGAGACGATGCCGCGCGCCGAAGCCCGGGCGCTGGTCGAGATCGCCTGCAAGACGGCCATGGACGAGCACCGCCCGCTGAAGGAGGTCCTCATCGCCGAGCCGCACGTTACCGTGCACCTCTCCGCCGCTAGCCTCGAACGCCTGTTCGACCCAGCCGGTTATCTCGGCGCGGCGGATACGATCATCGAGCGCGTGCTGGCGCTCTACAGCCTGAATCTCTCCCGCTAAACCGCCCCGGAGGACCCCATGCCCAGGATCACAATCGGCTCCGAATCGTTCAATGTCGCCATCGACGGCCCCGATGGCGCGCCGGTGCTGATGCTCTCCAACTCGCTTGGCGCATCGCTGGCGATGTGGGACCAGCAGATGCCGGTCTGGTCGAAAGCCTTCCGCGTGGTGCGCTACGACAGCCGCGGCCATGGTGGCAGCACCGCGCCGGATCGCCCCTATTCGATCGCCGAACTCGGCCGCGATGCGCTCGGCATCATGGATGCCCTCGGGCTGAAGGAGGTGAACTGGTGCGGCCTGTCCAAGGGCGGCATGGTCGGCATGTGGCTGCTCACCCACGCACCCCAGCGCATCCGCCGCGCCGTACTGGCCAACACCTCGGCAAAGATGGGGCCGCCGGACATCTGGAACGCGCGCATCCGCACCGCCCGCGAACAGGGCATGACCGTGATGTCCGAAGCGATGCGCCCCCGCTGGTTTTCGGAAGCGTTCAACGCGACTGGAGCGCCCGAAATCGACCGCATCCTCGGCCTGATCCGCAGCCAGCCGCCGCACGGCTATGCCGGCTGCTGCGCCGCCATCCGCGACATGGATCAGCGCGAGGCGATTCGCGCCATTGACCGTCCTGTCATGGTGATCATCGGCGCAAAAGATCCGGCCACGCCCCCCGCCGCCGGCGAACTGATCGCCTCCCGCATCGCGGGCGCACGGACGGTCGTGCTCGATGCCGCCCATCTGTCCAACGTGGAACAGCCGGACTCGTTCGGCAGCGCCGTCCTGGAGTTCCTGTCATGAGCGATGATGAAAGCCGTTACGCTGCCGGCATGGCGGTGCGTCGCTCGGTGCTCGGCGATGCCTGGGTCGACCGTGCGCAGGCGCGCCTGAGCGATTTCAACGGCGAGTTCCAGAACCTGATCACGCGCTATGCCTGGGGCGAAATCTGGACCCGCCCCGGCCTCGACCGGTCAACGCGCTCCTGCTGCATCCTGTCGATGATGATCGCGCTGGGGGCCTGGGATGAGTTTCGCCTGCATGTCCGCGCCGCTTTCAACAACGGCCTCGGCAAGGACGAGATTCGCGAGGTGATCCTTCAGGCCGCAATCTATTGCGGCGTGCCCAAGGCCAACCATGCCGTCAAGGAAGCGGAAGCGGTGTTTGCCGAGATGGGGCTTTAGAATCGGTCAGATCAGCACACCCTCGACCGGATAGCCGCGAAATCCCTTCACCGTGCGCAGGCTGAAGCTGGTCGTCATCGTCGCCACCCCCGGCAGGCGCGACAGCTTCTCCCGGTGGATGCGTTCGAACTCGGCCATGTCGGCCACCGCAAGCTGCATAAGGTAATCGGCGCGCCCCGCCAGCAGATGGCAGGACACCACTTCGGGCACATTGCGCACCGCCTTTTCAAAGGCTTCGAGCGTCTCGTTGGCCTGCGAGATCAGCGAGATCGACACGAACAGCTCGATGTTGAGCCCGAGCTTGCCCCGGTCCAGCCGCGCGCTGTAGCCGCTGATCGTGCCCCCCTCTTCCAGAAGCTTGATGCGCCTGTGGCAGGCAGAAGGCGAAAGGCCGACTTCATCGGCCACCTGGCTCAGCGGTCGGCTCGCATCGGCCTGCAAGCGCAATAATATTGATCGATCAATTCGATGCATCGGAATTATTCCTGTTTTTCATGATGATGATCGAATTTTTTTGCACGGCAAGGCAATTCTGATCAGAACTTTCGAATCCCTTACCATGCCGTGCGCGCTATCAACACCGAGGCAGATCTTGGGAGGGATTCATGCTCGTCGGTGTTCCGAAAGAAGTGAAGAATCATGAATATCGGGTGGGGATGACGCCCGAGAGCGTGGCTGAGATGGTCCATCACGGCCACCGCGTTCTGGTCGAGACCAAAGCCGGAGCCGGCATCGGCGCGACCGACAAGGCCTATCGCTCGGCCGGGGCCGAGATTGCCGCCAGCGCCGCCGATGTCTTTGCCCGTGCCGACATGATCGTGAAGGTGAAGGAGCCGCAGCCGGATGAATGCGCGATGCTCCGCCCCGGACAGATCCTGTACACCTATCTGCATCTTGCGCCCGATCCCGAGCAGACCAGGGCCCTGATCGCCTCCGGCGCGGTCTGCATCGCCTATGAAACGGTGACCGACGACGCCGGCGGCCTGCCGCTGCTCAAGCCGATGAGTCAGGTGGCCGGGCGCATGGCCGTGCATGCCGGCGCCAATGCGCTGGAAAAGGCCCATGGCGGCCGCGGCGTGCTGATCGGCGGCGTTCCCGGCGTCGCCCCGGCCAAGGTGGTGATCATCGGCGGCGGCGTGGTCGGCTTCAATGCCGCGCAGATGGCGGTGGGCATGCATGCGGATGTGGTCATCCTCGACCGCAGCCCGAGCGTGCTTGAAAAGCTCTCGACCCATTTCGAGGCCAGCGCCAAGGTTGTCTACGCCATGAAGTCGGCGATCGAACACCACGTGGCGCAGGCCGATCTGGTTATCGGAGCCGTGCTGGTACCCGGCGCCGCCGCGCCCAAGCTGGTGACCCGCGCCATGGTCAGGGGCATGAAGAAGGGCTCGGTGCTCGTCGATGTCGCCATCGATCAGGGCGGCTGCTTCGAAACCTCGAAGGCCACCACCCACGCCAAGCCGACATATCTGGTCGATGGCGTCGTGCACTATTGCGTCGCCAACATGCCGGGTGCCGTGGCACGGACCTCGACCTATGCGCTCAACAATGTGACCCTCCAGCATGCCCTCGCCATAGCCGACAAGGGCTGGAAGAAGGCTTTGGCCGACAATCGCCATCTCGCCAACGGGCTGAATGTCTGCGCCGGCAAGGTGACGCATGAGGCAGTGGCGCGCGATCTCGGCTATGCCTTTACGCCCGCCGCTCAGATGTTTGGCTGAACCGCCCGCAAGCTGCACGGTTCAAGGGCGCGCTGTCTCAAGTGCAGGCAGCGCCGCAACATTTTCCACTCCAATCTCACGGATTGTCGCAAAGGGGCTTGCCTTTCCCCTTTGAGATAAAACAGATTGATCCACTTCATAACAGAGCCGAATGGCTCACGCGTCGGGTGGCGAAAACGCATGGAAGTTCTGGTTCAGCAAATCATCAACGGGCTGACGCTCGGCGCCATTTATGGCCTGATCGCGGTCGGCTACACGATGGTCTTCGGCATCATCGGCATGGTCAACTTTGCCCATGGCGACGTGTTCATGGTCGGCGGCTTCTCCGCCCTCATCCTGTTCCTTCTGGTCACAGGAGCACTGGGGCACGGCGCCGGTGTGATCTTTCTGGCAATCATCGTCTGTCTTGTGCTGGGCATGGCGCTCACCGGATTGTGGAACTGGGCCATCGAGCGCATCGCCTACCGGCCTCTGCGCGGGTCATTCCGCCTGGCGCCGCTGATCTCGGCCATCGGCATGTCGATGGTGCTGGTCAATTTCGTGCAGGTGGCACAGGGCGCGCGCAACAAGCCGATCCCCCCCATGCTGCGCGACGGCATCAAGATCATGGAGCGCGACGGCTTCGTCGTCACCCTCGCCTACAAGCAGATCGTCATCTTCGTGGTCACCGCCCTGCTGCTCGGCATCTTCTGGTATGTCGTGCAGAAAACCCCGCTCGGCCGGGCACAGCGCGCCTGCGAACAGGATGGCAAGATGGCCGCCCTGCTCGGCATCGATGTCGACCGTACCGTATCGATCACCTTCGTCATCGGCGCCGCGCTCGCTGCCGTCGCAGGGGTGATGTACCTCGTCTATTATGGCGTGATCTCGTTCTCGGACGGCTTCATTCCAGGGGTGAAGGCCTTCACCGCAGCCGTGCTTGGCGGCATCGGCTCTTTGCCCGGAGCGGTGCTGGGCGGGCTCATCATCGGCATGGTCGAAACCCTGTGGTCCGCCTATTTCTCCATTGACTACAAGGATGTGGCCGCCTTCATGCTACTTGCCATCACGCTGATCTTCCTGCCTCAGGGCCTGCTCGGCAAGCCGGAAGTGGAGAAGGTCTGATGGCGGCCTCCCGTGACGACAAACCGGCGACCCTCGCCGATATCCTGCGCAATGCCCTGTTCTGGACGGGCATTGCTCTGGGACTGTTCTGTCTGCTGATCGGCCTGAAGACCGACCAGCAGGCCAACGAGATCGTGCTGGTGCCACGTGTGGGCCTGCTGGCCGGCGTGTTGCTGGCGGTCTTCCTGTTCACCGTGGCGGGCGGGCTCTGGACCTCGCATCATCAGGCACGCCGCGCCGCTGGCAAGGCCAATGTCACAGGCGATGCCATCAAGCGCATTGAACCGTTCATCAAGCCTTTCCTGATCGCCTTCGTGCTGACCTTCCCCTTCATCGCGATCGGCCTGTCGGGCTGGCAGGGGTCGCTGAAATGGATCGACAACTTTGGCATCCAGATCCTGATCTACGTCATGCTTGGATGGGGGCTGAACGTCGTCGTCGGTCTGGCAGGCCTGCTTGACCTCGGCTATGTCGCCTTCTACGCGGTGGGCGCCTATTCCTATTCGCTGCTGGCGACGCAATATGGCCTGTCGTTCTGGATTCTCCTGCCGATTGCCGGCATCCTCGCCGCGTTCTGGGGCATCATCCTCGGCTTTCCGGTGCTGCGCCTGCGCGGTGACTATCTGGCCGTGGTAACGCTCGCCTTCGGTGAGATCATCCGGCTCGTGCTGATCAACTGGGTTGATTTCTCCAACGGCTACGCCGGCATTTCCTCGATCCCGCGCCCCACCTTCTTCGGCATCCCCTTCACCAACGACGAGGGCGGCTTTGCTTCGGTCTTCGGGCTCGAACCCTCTGGTCTCTATTACAAGATTTTCCTGTTCTATCTGATCCTCGGGCTCGCATTGATCACCGCCTATGTCACCACGCGCCTGCGTCGCCTGCCGATCGGCAGGGCCTGGGAAGCGCTGCGCGAGGATGAGATCGCCTGCCGGGCGCTCGGCATCAACACGGTGACCACCAAGCTGACGGCCTTTGCCATCGGTGCAATGTTCGGCGGCTTCGGCGGCTCGTTCTTCGCCGCGCGCCAGGGCTTCATCTCGCCCGAAAGCTTCACCTTTATCGAATCCGCGCAGATTCTTGCCATCGTCGTGCTTGGCGGGGCTGGCAGCCTCTATGGCGTGGTTATCGCGGCCGTCGGCATTGTCGGCGGCTTCGAGATCCTGCGCGAACTCGATTTCCTCAAAGAGGTGTTCGGCAACGATTTCGATCCGGCCCAGTATCGCGCGCTGATCTTCGGCCTGTCGATGGTGGTGATCATGTTGTGGAAGCCGCGCGGTCTTGTCTCGACGCGCGATCCCTCCGTCGTGCTGAAGGAGCGTAAAGCCATCTCAAGCGAACTGATGAAGGAGGGCCACGGCTGATGGCGTCCGCAGTCCCCTCCCCCCTGCTCACGGTCGAGCACATGACGATGCGCTTCGGCGGCCTCGTCGCCATCAACGATCTGAGTTTCTCGATGAACAAGGGCGAGATCACCGCCCTGATCGGCCCCAACGGCGCCGGCAAGACCACCGTGTTCAACTGCATCACCGGCTTCTACAAGCCGACGGTGGGCCGCATCACCCTGCGCCACGGCACGGGGCGCATCGCCGACACGGTGGAGGCTGCGACCGATGATGTCGATGCCGTGCAGCCGACCGATGACGGAGCGCTCTTCCTGCTCGAACGGATGCCCGATTTCGAAATCACGCAGAAGGCCAAGGTCGCCCGCACCTTCCAGAACATCCGCCTGTTTTCCGGCATGACCGTGCTGGAAAACCTGATGGTGGCGCAGCACAACACCCTGAACGCCGCCTCTTTGTATACGTTTGGCGGCTTGCTTGGCCTGCCCTCGTTCAAGGCAGCCGAGAAGGCCAGCGTCGAAAAGGCGAAATACTGGCTGGCCAAAACCGGGCTGACCGACCGTGCCGATGACCCGGCGGGCGATCTGCCCTATGGCGCGCAACGACGACTGGAAATCGCCCGCGCCATGTGCACCGATCCGATCATGCTCTGCCTGGACGAACCGGCAGCGGGCCTGAACCCCAAGGAAAGCAGCGAACTCAATTCCCTGATACGCTCGATACGGACCGATCATGATTGCGCCGTGATCCTGATCGAGCACGACATGTCGGTGGTCATGGAAATTTCGGATCATGTCGTCGTGCTCGACTATGGCACCAAGATCGCCGACGGCACGCCGGAGGACATTCGCAACGATCCTCATGTCATCGCCGCCTATCTCGGCGTTGCCGATACCGAGGTGGACGACGTGGAAGCGGAGGTCGGCCTATGACAACGGCGCCTCTGCTCTCCGTCCGCGGGGTCAAGTCCTTCTACGGCAACATCATCGCGCTGAAAGGCGTCGACCTGGACGTCTTTGCCGGCGAGATCGTCACTCTGATCGGCGCCAATGGGGCCGGCAAATCCACCCTGATGATGACGATCTTCGGCAAGCCGCGGGCTCGCGAGGGAACCATCACCTATGACGGGCGCGACATCACCCAGATGCCGACGCACGACATCGCGCGGCTGGGCATCAACCAGTCTCCGGAAGGGCGACGCATCTTCCCGCGCATGACGGTGTATGAAAATCTCCAGATGGGAGCGGCGGTCGACGATTTCCGCCACTTCGACGAGGATCTTGAACGCATCTCCGTCATGTTTCCCCGCCTCAAGGAGCGCCTGCACCAGCGCGGCGGCACCCTTTCCGGTGGCGAACAGCAGATGCTGGCCATCGCCCGGGCGCTGATGGCCCGCCCGCGCCTCCTGCTGCTGGATGAGCCCTCGCTTGGCCTTGCTCCGATCGTGGTCAAGAGGATTTTTGAAATCATCAAGGAAATCAACCAGAAGGACAAGATGACCATCTTCCTGGTCGAGCAGAACGCCTATCACGCGCTGAAACTCGCCCATCGGGCCTATGTGATGGTCAACGGGCTCATCACCCTGTCGGGCACGGGCAAGCAATTGCTCTCCGATCCGCAGGTGCGCGCTGCCTATCTGGAAGGGGGGCACCACTGATGCAGGGCATTCTATACGAAGAACCGTCGATCTGGCTGTTCCTGCTGGTCACCATCATCATGGGGGGGGCCGCCGCCTGGCAGACGGGACGTGCGGTGGCCAGCGTCTGGAAGCCGCGCTGGCAGCTGGTATTCTACATTCTGCTGCTCGGCCTTGCCGTGCGGTTCACGCATTTCGCGCTGTTCGAAGGCACGCTGCTGAGCCCGCAGTATTATCTTGTCGACAGCGCTTTCCTGATGCTGATCGCCTTTGCCGGCTGGCGCGTGGCGCGGGCGCGGCAGATGGCCGTGCAATATGAGTGGCTGTTCGAGGCGCCGTCGCCGGGCATCTGGCGCCGTAAAGCCTAATCTGGAATCACAAGAGGATTTCAGATGACTCGGTTCAAAAAACGGGATTTTATCGCGAACAAGGCGCGTTGCTGCGCCCGAACCGCACGCGGGGGCGGGAAGCCCTGCTGCTTATGGTAAATGGGAGAGACTGGATGAAGAAAACTCTTTTGGCGGGCGTCGCGCTCGCTGCGACACTGGCCCTGACCGGCGCGGCGCAGGCCCAGATCAAGTTCGGCGTTGCCGGCCCGATCACCGGCCCGAATGCCGCCTTTGGCAAGCAGCTCACCGATGGTGTCGAGCAGGCGATCGAGGACATCAACGCGGCTGGCGGCATCATGGGCCAGAAGCTGACCCTGGCGAAGGGCGATGACGTCTCCGATCCCAAGCAGGGCGTTTCGGCGGCCAACAAGTTCGTGGCCGACGGCGTCAAGTTCGTGGTGGGGCACTTCAACTCGGGCGTCTCGATCCCGGCTTCGGAAGTCTATGCCGAGAATGGTATTCTTCAGATCACCCCGGCTTCGACCAACCCGAAGCTGACCGAGAATCCCAAGGCCAACTGGAACGTCTTCCGCACCTGCGGTCGTGACGACCAGCAGGGCGCTGTCGCGGGCGACTACCTCGCCACCAAGCTCAAGGGCAAGAAGGTCGCCGTGGTCCATGACAAGACCACCTACGGCAAGGGCCTCGCCGACGAGACCAAGAAGGCGATGAATGCCAAGGGCATCAAGGAAGTCGTCTACGAAGGCGTGAACACCGGCGAGAAGGACTTCTCGGCCCTCGTCTCCAAGCTCAAGGCGGCCGGCACCGAAGTCGTCTACTGGGGCGGCCTGCACACCGAAGGCGGTCTGATCGTGCGCCAGATGCGCGACCAGGGTCTGAACGCGGTTCTGATGTCGGGCGACGGCATCACCTCGGCCGAATTTGCGACCATCGGCGGCCCGGGTGTCGAAGGCACGCTGATGACCTTCCCGCCGGACCCGCGCAACCGTCCGGAAGCCGCCAAGGCGGTTGCCGCCTTCAAGGCCAAGAAAGTCGACCCGGAGAGCTACACGCTCTACTCCTACGCCGCGGTTGAAATCTACAAGCAGGCCATCGAGTCCGCCAAGTCGACCGACCCGAAGAAGGTCTCGGCCCAGATGAAGTCCGGCCAGAAGTTCAAGACCGTGATCGGCGAAATCGCCTTCGACAAGAAGGGCGACATCACCCGTCCGGACTACGTCATGTACACCTGGAAGAAGGGTGCGGACGGCAAGATCACCTACGTCCAGAACTGATCAGGCCCTCTGGCCGGGTAACCCCGGCCCGCCTCGTACAGAACCCGTCGGGAGCAGTCCCGGCGGGTTTTTTGGTGAGCGCTGGCTGAGCCGCGCATCAGGGGATGGTTACCCCAGCCGCCCGAGCGCCGGGAACAGATCCAGGAGATAAGCGCCGAGGCTGGAGAACGAGCCTGTGATGAAGGCGATTCCGGTCGCCACGAGG
>Ga0209573_1003724_pt1 | contig 16171 bp, 10 predicted proteins | sample TNRBio252014_DNA_FD_185870 | JGI IMG/M metagenome (GOLD analysis project Ga0209573, IMG submission 185870) | Wastewater treatment Type I Accumulibacter community from EBPR Bioreactor in Madison, WI, USA - TNR Reactor_6/25/2014_ DNA (SPAdes)... | ecosystem: Engineered > Bioreactor > EBPR >...
TGCTGGATGGCAACCCTATGCCTCCCCGCCCTCTGCATCGGGGATAATGGCTACCTGGAGACTCGCACCGTCACTCCATGTGCGCAAACTACCGCCCTGCCTCACGTGAAGCGCTCTCTGCGCTGCCGCTTCCACCACCGGACTTCGGCTACGCAGAGGCCTATCCCGGCTCGGTCGTGCCGGTCGTGACGAACTTCGCACCCCGACAGTGGGTGCCCGCCGTCTTCGGGCTCGTCCCGGCCTGGGCGCACGACCTGAAGATCATCCGCTCGACGTACAACGCACGCGCGGAGACGCTCGGCGAGAAACCCTCCTTTCACCACGCCTGGCAGCGCGGCCAGCTTTGCATCATCCCGGCCGAGGTGCTCTTCGAGCCCTGCTACGAGAGCGGAAAATCGGTGCGCTGGGCGATTCGACGCGCCGACGGCAAGCCGATGGGGATTGCCGGGCTGTGGGAGCGCAAGGAGGACGCGACCGGGGATCTGCACTGGTCGATGACCATGCTGACGATCAACGCCGATGGTCATCCCCTCATGCAGCGATTCCACAAGCCGGGCGACGAGAAGCGCTCGGTGGTGATCCTGCCCGACGACGCCTGGGGAGACTGGCTGCGGGCGAAGTCCGAAAGCGCGGCGCGCGCGTTCTTCCGAGGTTTCGACTCGGGCGCCTTCGTAGCAGAGCCTGCACCGCGCTGACTCACTCACGCGCTGATCTGTCGCCTCCGCCTACCGGTTGTAGATTCATACTCGGGCGCTAGAACCCGCATGACTACTGGGGGTCGTGCGAAAGCCGGTTTTCGCAGAAACAGAGAACGGAGAGCACAGAGGGCGAAAAACCCCCGAAAACGAGGGCGCCGGGAGGGGGCGGCCTTTTCGCACGAAACGCGAAACCCGCGCCAACACTGGGGGTTCGAGCAGGCGTGAAAAAGGCCAGAGCAATGTCTGGCCTTTGGAAAGTGGTGGACCGAAGGAGGATCGAACTCCCGACCTCTGCATTGCGAACGCAGCGCTCTCCCAGCTGAGCTATCGGCCCCGAAAGAGCGCGCATTATAGTGAGGCGCCGCGCGAAAGGGAAGGGCTTCGAGCGCAACAGGGCCTCGAGCGCATTTGCGTACCGTGGCGCTTCCTGGCTTCTGGAGGAGCGGCGCAAGCCGCGAATGGGGCGACTGGGGTTAGTCAGGCGTGCCCGAGCCGACGGCGGCGCGGCCGAGGCGGTCGGCGACGGCGCGCCAGCCGGGGCCACCGGGGAGCGCTTCGATCAGGATGAAGTCGGCGCCGACGGCGTCGAGGGCGCGCAGGCTGGCGTACAGGCCCTGAGCGTAGGCGGCGGGCTCGGCCGGCAAGGTGAGCCAGGTCAGGCGGGCGTCCTGCGGGTCGCGGGTCGCGTAGGCGAGCACGGCGACGCGGCTGCCCTCGCCCGCCAGCGCGGCGGCCTCGTCGGCGAGCAGCGCAGGCTCGACCAGCCGCAGCGGTGTACGCGGGGCGTAGTGGGCGGCGAGCGCGCCGGAGACGCGGGGCGCGGGCTGCGCTGAATCAGCTGCGGGGTTGCGGACGGCGGCTTCCGCGCGTCCGGGCGCGTCGCCGGCGCCCAGGCTTGCGCCCGCGTCGCTGCGCCGCGCTGCCTGCGCGGAAGCGGCTTCCGCGATTGGCTCTCCGCGCACCCGCGGCCTGCGCCCGATGACGCGGGCGATGTCCTCCGGCCCGATCGCGCCCGGGCGCAGGATCTCCGGCACGTCGCGCGAGAAGTCGAGGATGGTGGATTCGATGCCGACCTCGCAGGCGCCGCCGTCGAGGATCAGCGCCACGCGCTCGCCGAGTTCCTCGTACACATGCGCGGCGGTAGTCGGGCTGATGCGGCCGAAGCGGTTCGCGCTGGGCGCAGCCAGGCCGCCATCGAAGACGCGCAGCAGCGCGAGCGCGACCGGGTGCGACGGCACGCGCACGCCGACGGTGTCCTGGCCGCCGGTGACCTCGTCGGGCACCTCGGGCGTGCGCCTGAGGATCAGGGTCAGCGGCCCCGGCCAGAAGGCGCGCGCGAGCGCGATCACATCCTTGGGAATCGCGGCGGCCCAGCGCGGCAGATGCTCGACCGAGGGCAGATGCACGATCAGCGGATGGTCGGCCGGCCGGCCCTTGGCGGCGAAGATCTTGTTCACTGCATCCGGGTTCAGCGCGTCGGCAGCCAAGCCATACACGGTCTCGGTCGGCATGCCGACGAGGTCGCCAGCGCGCAGCAGCGCAGCAGCCTCGGCAATCGCGGCCGCGGCGGGCAACTCGATGCGGCCGCGTGGCCTGGCCCCGAAGGCGCTCATCGATCCGCGCTCAATCGTCAAGAATGCCGATCGCCGCGCGCGCGGCCAGGGCACGCTCGAGCACGGCGGCGGCATCGTCGCCGGTCACGGTGAAGTGCCCCATCTTGCGCCCTGGGCGGGCATGGTGCTTGCCGTACAGGTGCAGGCGCAGGCCGGGCACGGCGTGCAGCAGCGCCCAGTCGGGTTCGCGGTAGGTGCCCTGCCCCTTGGCGCCCTCGCCTTCGCCACGCTCGTACCACAGCTCGCCGAGCAGATTCACCATCACCGCCGCCGAATGCTGGCGCGGCGTGGCCAGCGGCAGGCCACACACCGCCCTCACCTGCTGTTCGTACTGGCTGACGTCGCAGGCGTCGATGGTGTGGTGGCCGCTGTTGTGCGGGCGCGGCGCCATCTCGTTGACCACCAGTTCACCGCCGCAGACGAAGAACTCGACGCCCAGCGTGCCAACGTAGCCGAGCTTGCCGGCGATGCGCCCGGCGATCTCCTGAGCGCTCATCGGCACGCCCTCGCGCGGGCAGGCCGAGGCCTGCGCCGGCGCGATGGTGACGTCGAGGATGCCGTTTCGGTGGCGGTTCTCGCCGGCCGGAAAGACGCGCACGTTGCCCGCCTCGTCGCGCGCCAGCACCACCGACACTTCGTAGTCCAGGGCCAGCATCTTCTCCAGCACGCAGGGCTCGCCCTTGAAGTGCTGAAAGGCGGCGACCGCCTCCTCACCGTCGGCGACACGCGCCTGACCCTTGCCGTCGTAACCGAAGCGCGCCACCTTGAGGATCGCCGGGAACAGGCCGGCGCTGGCGCTGCGCACGTCGTCCTCGCTGCGGATGACCGCGAACGGGCCGTGCGGAAGGCCGTTGTCGGCGAGGAAGGTCTTCTCGGCGATGCGGTTCTGGCACACCGCGACCGCGCTCGCCGCCGGGTGCACCGGGATGAACTTGGTCAGGTAATCCAGCGTGTCGGCAGGGACGTTCTCGAACTCGGTGGTCACCGTGGCGCATTCGCTGCCCAGGGCGTCGAGCGCGACGTAGTCGTCGTAGGCGGCAACCAGATGGCGATCGGCGATGAGGCCGGCGGGGCTGTGCGGGTCGGGGTCGAGCACCCAGACCTTGTAGCCCATCTCGTGCGCAGCCGAAACGAAAAAACGGCCGAGTTGGCCGCCGCCGAGCATGCCCAGGGTGGCAGGCGGGAGGATCATGATGCGACGCTCAATCCAGGATCATGTCGAGCACCGCCTGGGTCTGGCGGGCACGGAAGTCGGCAAGCTTGTGCGCCAGCGCGGCGTCCTCGATGGCGAGCAGGGCCACCGCAAACAGGCCGGCGTTGGCCGCGCCCGCCTCGCCGATGGCGAAGGTGGCGACCGGGATGCCCTTGGGCATCTGCACGATGGAGAGCAGCGAGTCCTGCCCCGACAGCGCCTTCGACTGCACCGGCACGCCCAGCACCGGCAGCGTGGTCTTGGCCGCGACCATGCCCGGCAGGTGGGCCGCGCCGCCGGCGCCCGCGATGATCGCCTTGAGCCCGCGACCGCGCGCGGCCTCGGCGTATTCGAACATCAGGTCGGGCGTGCGGTGGGCGGAGACGACCTTGGCCTCGAAGGGCACACCGAACTCTTCCAGCATCTTCGCGGCGGCCTTCATGGTGGGCCAGTCGGAGTTGGAGCCCATGATGATGCCGACGACGGGTTGGGTTTCGCTCATCTCGCAATCCTTGGAAATAGGGGACAGACCCCGATTTTTCCCGGAGAAATTGGGGTCTGTCCCCTATTTCCCGTGTCCCCTATTTCCCGGCGGCACGCTCGGCGGAAATCACGGTGTTCTCCAGCAGCATGGTGATCGTCATCGGCCCCACGCCACCCGGCACCGGAGTGATCGCGCCAGCCACTTCCCTGGCCGACTCGAAATCCACGTCGCCGCACAGCTTGCCGGCGTCCGGGCCGTCGTGCAGGCGGTTGATGCCGACGTCGATGACCGTGGCGCCGGGCTTGATCATGTCGCCAGTGACGAAACGTGGCTTGCCGATCGCCGCCACCAGGATGTCGGCGCGGCGGGTGTGGAAGGCGAGGTCCTGGGTCTTCGAGTGGCACACGGTGACGGTGGCGCCGGCGTTGGTGAGCAGCGTCGCCATCGGCTTGCCGACGATGTTCGAGCGCCCGATCACCACCGCCTCGGCGCCCTGCACCGGCACGCCGGCGGCCTCGAGCATCTTCATGACGCCATGCGGCGTGCACGGGATGAAGGCCTCGCGGCACTGCGACAGGCGGCCGACGTTCTCAGCGTGGAAGCCGTCGACGTCCTTCTTCAGGTCGATCGCTTCGAGCATCGCGGTCTCGTCGAGGTGCTCCGGCAGCGGCAACTGCACCAGGATGCCATGCACCGAGGGGTCGGCGTTGAGTTCGGCGAGCTTGGCCATCACCGCCTCCTGGGGGGCGTCTTGCGGGTAGTCGAAGCGCAGCGAGCGGATGCCGGCCTTTTCGCAGGCGACCACCTTGTTGCGCACATAGACTGCCGAGGCCGGATCGGCACCGACGAGGATGACCGCCAGACAGGGATGCACACCGCGCGCGGCGAGCGCAGCGGCGCGCTCTGCGATTTCGCCGCGCACACGCGCGGAGAGCGCATTGCCGTCGATGATGCGAGCAGTCATCCTTCAAGCCCCCGAAAAAGACGCGGATTTTACAGCATCGCGACGGTCATCGTCCGCGCGGTCGGCGATTCGTTCAGGCGCGGCGCAAGCGGCGAGCTATTCAGGCGATCGGAAAGCGGGGCCGCAGCAGGGACGTATCGGGGACCGTGGACATGCAAGTACCCTGCCCCTCAGCGTGCTCCGCCCAGTGGCGGGCACTTGAGGCCGACCGCGGTGATGCGACCCTTGGCGCTCATCTCGCGCACGGTCAGCACGAAGGCCCCGATCTCGACCCGGTCGCCGACCACCGGCTGCCTGACGAGGCGCGCGCGCAGCAGCTCACTCATCGTCATCGCGCGCTCGCTGTCCTCAATACGCAGCCCGTAGGCGTCGGCGAGGTCGCTGGCACCGCTGTCGGGGTCGACCACGAACTCGCCGAAAAAGCGTGCGTTGGCGGTGAGTTCGCCCCCACTGCCGGCGAAGACGCGCGCGAGGCGCTCGGCGATCTCATCGGGTGCGATCATCCATACCGAGTCGCCCGGGATCAGGCGCGTGTCCAGGCCCAGCCGCTGCAGGCCCCCGCTGCGCACCAGGGCCACGCAGCGCACATCGTGGCCAGGGAAGTCTCCAGCGAGGTCGTCCGGATGCCGACCTTCGGCGCGCGAGCCCGCCGTCACCCAGTACTCGAGCAGATCCACCGCAGCCTCGTCCCCCACCCACACCTCGCGCTTGTCGCGCGGCTCGTCGCGTGGCGGCACCTCGACCTTGAGCCAGCGCGCCGCCATCGGCACGGTCGCCCCCTGCACCAGCAGCGACAGCAACACGACCGCGAAGGCGACGTCGAACAGCAGGCGGGAGTCGGGCACCCCCATCACCACCGGCACGATCGCGAGCACGACCGGCACCGCACCGCGTAGCCCGACCCAGCACACGTAGGCGAGCTCGTTGCGCGCGTAGCGGAACGGCGCCAGCCCGATCAGCACCGCAAGCGGGCGCGCCACCAGCATCAGGAACACCGCCATCGCCAGCGCCTCCGGGGCGTGATCGAGCATCTGCGAGGGCGTCACCAGCAGACCGAGCACCACGAACATGCCCGCCTGCGCCAGCCAGGCCAGGCCATCCATCACCCGCAGCACGTGCTCGGTCGCGTGACTGCGCCGGTTGCCGACCACCACGCCAGCGAGGTACACGGCGAGGAAACCGCTGCCATCCATCAGGTTGGTGGCGGCAAACACCAGTGTGCCGCCCGACAGGATCAGCAGCGCATACAGGCCGTCGGGCAGCGACAGTCGCGCCATCAGCCGCGACAGCACCCAGCCCCCGGCCAATCCGAGCGCGGCACCGAGACCCAGCTGGCTCAGCAGCATCCACGTGAATCCGCTGACGGTTGCCGTCTCGGGCTCGAGCAGCATGCCGACCAGCGCAGTGACGAGCAGGATCGCCATCGGGTCGTTGGCGCCGGATTCGATCTCGAGCGTCGCCTGCACACGCTCATTCAGGCGCACGCCACTGTTGCGCAGCAGCGCGAACACCGCAGCCGCATCGGTGGAGCCCACGATCGCGGCGAGCAGCATGCCCAGGCGCCAGTCCACATCGAGCAGCCAGGTGGCGAAGAGGCCGAGCAGTGCGGCGGTGCCCACCACCCCCCAGCTCGCCAGCACCGCCGCAGGCTTCAGCGCGACGCGAAAGCTGCTCACCCGCGTACGCAGCCCGCCGTCGAGCAGGATCACCGACAGCGCAGCCTGGCCGATCAGCGAGGCGATGAAGAAGTCCTCGAACACGATGCCACCCGGGCCGTCCTCGCCCGCCAGCATGCCGACGCCGAGGAAAAGCAGCAGCAGCGGCAGGCCGAGGCGGGCCGAGATGGTGCTGGCGAGCACGCTGATGAACAGCAACAGGCCGGTGAGCAGGAAGAGTGCGTTGATTCCGGTCATTCGAAGGCAGGGACGGCAAGGGGTTGTCACGCCACATTGGCGGCAGCGCGCAGTTCGGCTTCGGCGTCCCCCGCACGAAAGGTTCCGCCCGCACGGCGCGGCGGCGGCAGTGCCGTCGCCTGCCAGCGTCAGCGCGCGGGCGCGCCGGGGTCGAGGGCGACGATGTGCTGTACGAGCTCAGCGAGTGATTGTGCGCCCATCTTTTCCATCACCCGCGCGCGGTGCACCTCCACCGTCTTGATGCTGATGCCGAGCGTGTCGGCGATCTGCTTGTTGAGCCGGCCGACGATGATGAGTTCGAGCACTTCGCGCTCGCGCTGGGTGAGCTGGCCGAGCCGGCGTGTCGTCTCGGCCTCCTGCAGGCGGCGGCCGCGGGTTTCACGCTCGAACTGCAGGCACTGCTCGACCAGACGCAGGATGTCACGCTCGCCGAAGGGTTTCTCGATGAAATCGACCGCGCCCTGCTTGAGCGCGGACACCGCCATCGGCACGTCGCCGTGCCCGGTGATGAATACCACCGGCAGGCCGCAGCGGCGCCGGCCGAGCTCCTCGAACACCTCCAGCCCGCTCATGCCCGGCATGCGCACGTCGAGCATGATGCAGCCGGTCATGTCGGTACGGCACGCGGCCAGGAAGGCCTCCCCCGACTCGTGCGCAGACACTGCATAGCCGTTGCCCTCGAGCATCCACACGAGCGAGTCGCGCAGGGCTTCGTCGTCATCGACGACATGTACGATCTGGTCAGGCGCTGCGGGCACTGCGCTCAATTGCGGTCTCCATGGGCAGGGTGAAGGAGAATATGGTACCGCCTTCGGGGTTCGCGTCGACAAGCAATCGGCCGTTGTGGAACTCCACGATCGAGCGGCAGATGTTGAGCCCCATGCCCATGCCCTCGGCCTTGGTGGTGTAGAAGGGGGTGAACAGCTGCGCCCTGCCCTCGTCGCTGATGCCATGGCCGCGATCGATCACCGTGATCTCCACCGCGGCGTCGCCGCTGGTGCGCACACGCACCACCAGCACGCGGGCGTCGGGCAGCGTGTCGGCCATGGCGTCGAGCCCGTTGCGGATCAGGTTGAGCAGCACCTGCTCGATCATGATGCGGTCGGCGTACACCCGCGGCAGTCCGGCTTCGACCTCGGTGTGGATACGGATGCCGGTGCGGCGTGCATCGATGTCGGCGAAGCCGATCGCGTCCTCGAGCACCTCGACGATATTCACCGCGCAGCGCCGCGGCTCGCTCTTCTTAACGAACTCGCGCACGCGGCGGATGATCTTGCCTGCACGCTCGGCCTGGAAGTTCGCCTTCTGCATCGCGCCGAGCACGTCCTCGATTTTCGCGCCACCCGCCTGCAGGCGCGTCACCGACCCGGCGCAGTAGTTGGCGATCGCCGCCAGCGGCTGGTTGAGCTCGTGCGCCAGGGTCGAGGCCATCTCGCCCATGGTGATCAGGCGCGCGGTGCGCTGCAGGCGCTCCTCCTGTTCGCGCGCCACCTCGGCGGTCTGCTTGCGGTCGGTGATGTCGGTGGCGATGCCCATGCGCACCACGCGTCCGTCGACCCAGCGCGTGGCCTGCTCACGCACGTGATACCAGCGCCCGGACAGGGGGTGCTGCAGTTCGCCGTCGAAGAGTTCGCGCGGCACGTCGGTGGGCGACAGGTTGCGCGGATCGACCCGGTAGTCGCCGCGCTCGGGCTGCGGCACCGCGACCCCGCGCACCGTGCGGCCGACCGCATCGAAGCCGTGGATGCGCTTGAAGGCGAGGTTGGCGAAGAGGATTTCATCGGTGCGCGCATCCGCCACGAACACGGCCGCATCGAGCCCGTCGAGCACCGCCTCGAAGCGCTCGTGGGCCGATTCGAGCGCAGCACGCACGCGCTTGGGCTCGGTAATGTCGGTGATCGAGGCCATCCAGCCGGTCTGCCGACCCGTGAGGTCGATCAGCGGCGACAGGTAGAAGCGCGCATCGAAACGCTCGCCGTTCTTGCGCAGGATGCGCATCTCGAAGCCGCCACGCGGCGCGCGCCCGGACAAGGTCATCGACAGGTTGCGCTCGCACTCGGCGAGGTGCTCGGGTGGCCAGTACGGGAACGGCGGCCCGGCGCCGACGAGCTCGTGCTCGTCGAAACCGAGCATGCGGCAGAACGCGCTGTTGACGTAGATGATGCGCCCGGAGAGGTCGATCGCGCGCAGGCCGGTGATCATCGAATCCTCCATCGCCTTGCGGAAGGCCGATTCCGCCCGCAGCGCGTCCTCGGTGGCCTTGCGACCAGTGACGTCGTGCGCGACGGCGTAAACGAGACGCTCCTCGCGCACCGGGTTGATGCTCCACATCAGCCACTTGTAGCTGCCGTCGGCGCAGCGACAGCGGTTCTCGAGGGCGACCGGTTCACCGCCAGCGAGTCGACGCAGCATCGCCAGCGTGGTGGCGACGTCGTCGTGATGAACGAAGTCGATCAGCAGACGCCCGGGCAGGCGTTGCGGGTCGAGCCCGAGCACACGCTCAAAGGCCGGGTTGCAGCGCCAGAAGCGACCGTCGAGATCGATCACGCACAGCAGGTCGAGCGACAGGTCGAACAATTGATCGCGCTCGTTCTCCACCTGCACCCGACGCTGCACATGGCGGCGCAGCATCCACAAGCTCCACAGCACCAGGAGCGACAGCCCCAGGATCAGCGCGATCGGCAGGGTGCGCGACAGGTTGCTGCCAGGACGAAAAGCCATCGCCTGCAGGGCCATGCCGTTGCCGGGCGGGTCGAGCGCGAGAGTCAGCGACAGCGGCGCTGGAGCCGGCGGCAGGGCTGAACTGACCGCGAGTACCCCGCCATCGCGACCGAGGATCGCGAGCCGGTATTGTTCGGCGAAGCGCGCCGGCACCAGCCGGCTCACCATGCGCTCGATCGAATAAACCGCCACGATCGCACCCATCGAATCGCCGCGACGCAGCACCGGCGCGAAGACCTCGAACACCGTCGCGCCGTGCGCGCCGACAAAGGGCTCGCCGTAGGTCAGGCGCGAGGACAGCGCGCTGTTCTGGAAGGCCTGCACCTGGTCGTCGACCAGGGCTTCGCCAACGAGCAGGTCCCGCGTGTCGAAGGGCGCGGACCAGGTGACGATCTGGTCGCGATCAACCCAGGCAATGTTGGTCAACGCAGGGTTGATCGCCAGATGTTCATTTGCGCTCAGCTGGAAACGATCATGGTCGAGCGTGCCGGCGGAAAGGTCACGTGCGAGCTGGACGAGAAATTCCTCGGTCGACAGCATCGCACGTCGCATCGACTGCTCGGTCCATTGCAGGTCGCGCACGAGCGCATCCCGCTCGACTGCCGTCTCGCGCGCCTGCAGCAACCACACGACCGCGAGCATCGACAGCGCCAGCAGGGTCACCGCGACGTAAGGCACTGCCCAGTACCAGCGCGACGGCGATGCCTGGACGGCGGCGGGTTGTTGCATTGTGGATACCGGAAGAACGGCGGAGGAACAGCCACGAAGGGGATGGGATTCTTGTCGAGCGGCGCCGTGCCTGTCATCGGGTCTAACCCTAACGTGCCGACCCCAGGACGCTTCGATGCTGCGCTGCGGCGCCATGGGGTGGGGTTTCCGCCAATTTTTGGTACCCGGCCCGCTGCCTACAGTGCAGACATGAACCCGCTCATCGCATTGCTCGGGCGCGCCCTCGTGACCCTTCTGCTCCTCGCGGCGAGCCTCTCGTCGCAGGCTTTTTCGGCAGAAGCGGCCGCAGCTTCCCCCAGGCACGCGGGCGCGGGTGAGCGTGCGCCATTGCGCATCGGTGTATCGGGGCCATTTTCCGGGCCGTCGGCGCCGATGGGGCTATCGATGCGCGAAGGCGTCCGCATCGCCGCTGCGCAGGTCAACGCCGGCGGCGGGTTGCTCGGCCGGCGGGTCGAACTGATCGAGCGCGATGACGAAGCAAGCAACGAGCTCGGCGCGCAGATCGTGCGCGACTTCGTGCATCGCGACCGCGTCATCGCCGGACTGGGCATCGTCAACACCGGTGTCGCGCTCGCCAGCCAGCGTCACTACCAGCTGGCGCGCATCCCGGTGATCACCTCGGTGGCGACGGGCACATTGATCACCAAGCAGTTCCAGCCGCCCGAGTTCCCCGATAACTACGTGTTCCGCGTGTCGGCCAGCGATGCGCTGCAGGCCGCGGTAATCGTCGATGAAGCGCTGGGACGACGCGGCTTCACCCGGCTCGCGATCCTGCATGACGCCACCAACTATGGCGTGCTCGGCAGCGCCGACCTGATCGCCACCCTGCGCGCGCGCGGCCGGGCGCCGGTGGCGGTCGAGCGCTTCCAGTTGCGCGAGACCGACATGCGCCCGCATCTCGAGCGCGCCCGCGCTGCCGGTGCCGAGGCGGTGCTGACCTACGGCATCGGTCCCGAACTCGCCCACATCGCCAACGAGATGGCGCGCATGGGATGGCGGGTGCCGATCATCGGTAGCTGGACACTGGCGATGTCCAGCTTCATCGAGGCCGCGGGCGCCAACGCCGAAGGCGTGCGCATGCCGCAGACCTTCATAACTCAGGCGCGCACGCCGGCGCAGGCGCGGTTCCTGGAGGCGTGGGAACGCACCACGGGCAGCGCACGCATTCCGGTGCCGCCCGCCGCGGCGCAGGGGTACGACTCGATGCTGCTGCTCGCCGCGGCGATCCACCAAGCCGGCAGCACCGACGGTTCGCGTATCCGTGAGGCGCTGGAGAAGCTCGATGCCGACGTGGAGGGCGTGGTTCTCACCTACCGTCGCCCCTATTCCCGTGACAACCACGAAACCCTGCACAGCGCGGGCCAGATCCATCTCGGCGAGATCCGCGACGGAGCGGTGGTGTTTGCGCACGAAGCAGCGCCGAGCACCACCAAACCTTGACCCGGAGATCGATAAGCCAGGCCGCCCCGGCACTCACCTGATAAAACGTTATTGCACATTGCGAAAAGTCGTTTTATATTATGAAAAGCTGACCATGCGGCAGTCGGCATGGTCCTGCCCGCAAGCAAAAAAACCCCTTGCCCCACCGGGCAGGAATCGCCAACCGAATGTCATGAGGAGACGAACCATGACCGGAAACAGCAACGTTGCCCCGCACACCGACGCGGACCCGCAGGAAACGAAGGAATGGCTCGAGTCCCTCGCCGCCGTCGTCGAACGCGGAGGCCCGGCTCGCGCCCACTACCTGATTGAGACGCTGATCGCGACGGCGCGCCAGGAAGGGGTGAACATTCCCTACTCGGCGACCACCGAGTACATCAACACCATCCCCGCCGAGCAGCAGCCGCCCTACCCGGGTGATCCGGACATGGAGATCAAGCTGCACTCGTACATCCGCTGGAACGCGATGGCGATGGTGGTGCGCGCGAACAAGGACACCAACGTCGGTGGCCACATCGCCTCGTTCGCCTCGGCCGCGGCCTTGTACGACGTCGGCTTCTCGCACTTCTGGCACGCGCCTTCCGATGCCCACGACGGCGACATGATCTATTTCCAGGGCCACTCGGTGCCTGGGATCTATGCGCGCGCGTTCATGCTCGGGCGCCTGACCGAAGACCAGATGGACAACTTCCGCCAGGAGGTCGGTGGCAAGGGCATCTCGTCCTACCCGCACCCGTGGCTGATGCCGGACTTCTGGCAGTTCCCGACCGTGTCGATGGGCCTGGGTCCGCTGTGCGCGATCTACCAGGCGCGCTTCATGAAGTACATGGCCAGCCGCAACATGATCGACGCCGCGCGCGCCGAGCAGCGCAAGGTGTGGGCCTTCCTCGGTGACGGCGAGACCGACGAGGTCGAGTCGCTGGGCGCGATCGGCATGGCCGGACGCGAGCGGCTGGACAACCTGGTGTTCGTGATCAACTGCAACCTGCAGCGCCTCGATGGCCCGGTGCGCGGCAACGGCAAGATCATCCAGGAGCTCGAATCGGGCTTTCGCGGTGCGGGCTGGAACGTCATCAAGGTGATCTGGGGCACGCAGTGGGACGCGCTCTTCGCCCGCGACAAGAGCGGCCTCCTCAAGCAGCGCATGATGGAAATCTGCGACGGCGAGTACCAGACCTTCAAGGCCAAGGACGGCGCCTATGTGCGCGAGCACTTCTTCAACACGCCCGAGCTGCGCGCGCTGGTGGCCGACTGGACCGACGAGCAGGTGTGGCAGCTGAACCGCGGTGGCCACGACCTGTTCAAGATCTTCACCGCCTACAAGGCTGCCAACGAGCACAAGGGCCAGCCCACGCTGATCCTCGCCAAGACCATCAAGGGCTTTGGCATGGGCCAGGCGGGCGAGGCGATGAACATCAGCCACCAGCAAAAGAAGCTCGACATCGACGCGATCCGTCGCTTCCGTGACCGCTTCGGCCTGCCGGTGCCCGACGACAAGCTCGCCGAGCTGCCCTACCTCAAGTTTGCCGAAGGCTCCCCCGAGTACAAGTACATGATGCAGCGGCGCCTGGACCTGGGCGGCTTCCTGCCCCAGCGCCGCACCAAGGCCGCGCCGCTGGCGGTGCCCGCGCTCGACGCGTTCGCCGCGCTGTTGAAGGCCTCGGGCGAAGGTCGCGAGCTGTCGACCACGATGGCGGTGGTGCGCATCATGAACACGCTCCTCAAGGACAAGCAGATCGGCCGCCACATCGTGCCGATCGTGCCCGACGAGAGCCGCACCTTCGGCATGGAAGGCATGTTCCGCCAGTACGGCATCTGGAACCAGGAGGGCCAGAAGTACGTCCCCGAAGACCATGACCAGCTCATGTTCTACAAGGAGAGCAAGACCGGCCAGGTGCTGCAGGAAGGCATCAACGAGGCCGGCGCGATGGCCGACTGGATCGCCGCGGGCACCGCGTACAGCGTGCACGGCGTGCAGATGATCCCGTTCTACATCTTCTATTCGATGTTCGGCCTGCAGCGCACGATGGACCTGTGCTGGGCGGCGGCCGATCAGCGCACGCGCGGCTTCATGATCGGCGGCACCGCCGGTCGCACCACCTTGAACGGCGAAGGCCTGCAGCACGAGGACGGCCACAGCCTGTTGCTGGCCAACATGATCCCCAACTGCGTGAGCTACGACCCGACCTTCCAGTACGAGGTTGCGGTGGTGGTGCAGGACGGCCTGCGCCGCATGTTCGCCGAGCAGGAGGACGTGTACTACTACATCACGGTGATGAACGAGAACTACGAGCATCCCGAGATGCCGGTGGGCGCCGAAGCCGACATCCTCAAGGGCCTGTACGCCTTCCGCAAGGGCGCCGCGGGCAAGGCCCCGCGCGTGCAGCTGATGGGTGCGGGCACGATCTTCCGCGAGGTGATCGCCGCGGCCGAGCTGTTGAAGGCCGACTGGGGTGTCGAGTCGGACCTCTGGGGTGCGCCGAGCTTCAACGAGCTGGCGCGCAACGGCCAGGACGTCGAGCGCTGGAACCTGCTGCACCCGATGGAAGAACCCCGCACCTCGCACGTCGCGCAGAAGCTCGCCGGCGCCGAAGGTCCGGTCATCGCCGCCACCGACTACATCCGCATGCTTCCCGAGCAGATCCGTCCGTTCGTCAAGGGCACCTACGTCACGCTGGGCACCGACGGCTTCGGTCGTTCGGACACCCGCGAGCAGCTCCGCCACTTCTTCGAGGTGGATCGGCACTGGGTGACGCTGGCGGCGCTGAAGGCGCTGGCCGATGAGGGCGTGATCGGTCGCGACACGGTGGCGGCAGCCCTGGTCAAGTACAAGCTGGACCCGTCCAAGCCGAACCCGATGTCGGTCTGAGCGCGCAAGGAGACTGAGAACATGAGCCAACTCATTGAAGTGAAGGTGCCCGACATCGGCGACTTTGACGCCGTGCCGGTGATCGAGCTGTTCGTGAAGGTGGGCGACACGATCGCGGTGGACGACGCGATCGCCACGCTCGAGTCGGACAAGGCGACGATGGACGTGCCCTCGCCCGCCGCCGGGGTGGTGAAGGAAGTGCTGATCAATCTGGGCGACAAGGTGTCCGAGGGCACGGTGCTGATCAAGGTTGAGGTGGGCGCCGCGGTAGGCGCGGCGGCGGCCGCGAACACTGCGCCTGCGCCTGCGCCGTTCGCGCCTTCCGGCGCTCCTACAGGCGCTCCTACAGGCGCGCCTACAGGCGGGGGCGTGGCGCCGGCCGCTGGCGGCGTGGTCGAGGTGAAGGTGCCCGACATCGGCGACTTCGATGCGGTGCCCGTCATCGAGCTGTTCGTGAAGGTGGGCGACACGATCAAGGTGGACGACGCCATTGCCACGCTCGAGTCGGACAAGGCGACGATGGACGTGCCGTCGTCCGCCGCCGGCGTGGTCAAGGAGGTGCTGGTCGCCCTCGGTGACAAGGTCGGCGAGGGCAGCGTGCTGATCAAGCTCGAGACCGCCGCGGGCGCCGCTTCCGCTGTAGGCGCGGCGGCGGCTGCCGCGCCGACGTCTGCACCTGCGGCGTCCGCCGCGCCTGCCGGCGCAACCGGCACCGGCGCGCTCGCCGACGGCGGCCCCGCCGCGAGCGCGCCGGCCTCGATGCCGCTCGCCTCGCCCGCCGCGCCGTCTGCCGTGAAGCTCGGCGGCAAGGTGCACGCCAGCCCCTCGGTGCGCGCCTTTGCCCGCGAGCTCGGCGTCGATCTCGGCCAGGTCAAGGCCACGGGCCCCAAGGGTCGCATCCTCAAGGAAGACGTCACCGCCTTCATCAAGGGCGCGATGAGCACCGGCGTGGTCCCGGGCAAGACCGTGGCCGCCGCCGCGGTGGGCAGCCTCGGTGGTGGTCTCGACCTGCTGCCCTGGCCCAAGGTCGACTTCGCCAAGTTCGGCGAGATCGAAGTCAAGCCGCTCAGCCGAATCAAGAAGATCTCCGGCCAGAACCTCGCCCGCAACTGGGCGATGATCCCGGCGGTGACCTACCACGAGGACGCCGACATCACCGACCTGGAAGCCTTCCGGGTCGCGATGAACAAGGAGTTCGAGAAATCCGGCAAGAAGCTCACCATGCTCGCCTTCATCATCAAGGCCTCGGTGCGCGCGCTGCAGGAGTTCCCCGAGCTCAACACCTCGCTCGATGGCGACAATCTCGTCTACAAGAAGTACTTCAACATCGCCTTTGCCGCCGACACCCCGAACGGGCTGGTGGTGCCGGTGATCAAGGACGCGGACAAGAAGAGCGTGTTCGACATCGCCGCCGAATCGGGCGCGCTGGCCAAGAAGGCGCGCGACGGCAAGCTCGGCCCGGCGGACATGTCGGGGGCGTGCTTCACGATCAGCTCGCTCGGGGGCATCGGCGGCACCTACTTCGCGCCCATCGTCAATGCGCCGGAG
>Ga0209573_1003725_pt1 | contig 16170 bp, 7 predicted proteins | sample TNRBio252014_DNA_FD_185870 | JGI IMG/M metagenome (GOLD analysis project Ga0209573, IMG submission 185870) | Wastewater treatment Type I Accumulibacter community from EBPR Bioreactor in Madison, WI, USA - TNR Reactor_6/25/2014_ DNA (SPAdes)... | ecosystem: Engineered > Bioreactor > EBPR >...
GCGCGTACTATACCCGCCGTCATCTGGAGCAATTGCTGTTGATCCGCAAATGGCAGGCGGCCGGCGTGTCCCTGGAGCGCATCGGCCAACTGTTGCGGGGCGAATGGGTTGAATTGCCGCCCGCGCCGGAGCCGGGAACCGTCGAGGTTTGGAGCCGGGTGACGCTGCGGCCGGGGCTGGAAGTGCATCTGGAGCCGGGCCGGCTGGGACTGACGCCGGAAGAGACGCGGGAGCTGATCCAGCGCCTAGTGGCGGTGACGAGCCAGGGGTGAACACGCGAACCGCCGCGCCGAGGGTGGTCATGGCTGGACGGAAGACGAAAAGCCGATGCCCAGCGCCGCCAGCGCCCGTTCCGCCGCCAGCACGCCGCGATAATTGGCTTCCTCGAACACCGAGTAGCCGCTCAGGTCGGAGTGGGCGAACAGCACCCGGTCTTGAGCCTGGAGCAACCGCTGGCGGGCTTCGCCCCAGACGAAGCCGGGCCGGGGCCGAACCATGGCATGACCCCAGCGCATGAGGTCCAGCCGGGTGACCTGTTCTCGAATGTCGGGATGCGGCCGGGATAAATCGCGCAGAATGGTTTCCGCCCAAACTGCCCACGGCGTCGTCAGCAGGCGTTGCCGTTCCCGCTCCGGTGGGCCGTTGCTGAGGGCGTGGTACCAGGTGAACACGGTCTGGTCCTGATGCACCGCTAGGTGTTGATGGGTGGCGACCACGTAGCCCAGCGCCTCGCTGTCGTACAGCACGTTGTCCCAACTCAACGGTACGCCCCGACGCTCGGTGGGAAAACCGCGCAGGCTGAGATTGGCCACCAGCCAGGGCGCGTACTGAAACTCGCCGATGGCCGCCGCCAATTCGGGCGACCATTCCCGAAATACCCTGGGGGCCTGAAACACCGGCGCGGCCCAGATCACGATCCGCGCCAGCCGCCGCGTCGAACGGTTCTCGTTCGGTTGCCAGGCGTCCACCCGCACCGCCCGATCCAGTTCCGACAGCCGCCACGCCATGGCGTTGGCGATCAGATGCGACGCCAGCCGCTCCCGCAGCTTTTTCACCAGCCAGCCGTTACCTTCCGGCCAGGTCAGCACGTCGTCGCTATCGGCGTCGCGGGCGCGGGCGTCGCGGCTGGCGAAGTAGTGAATCCCCATCCAGGCCGAGATGTCGTCGTGCCGGCAGCCGTAGTCGTCGCGGCAGGCGTAGTTGACGTGCCAGTGCAGCGGTTCGGAATCCAATCCTTGTCGCAGCAGGAAGTCGCGCATAGATAACCGGTCCAGCGCCAGCAGGTCGGGATCGCGGGCGCTGAAGTCGATGGGAATGGCGAACGCCTTGCGCCCGTCCGCCCCGCGCCGCCGCTGGAAGCCGTCCATCAAGGCTTGAAAGCGGCGGTACTGGTCGAAATCTCGCTGGCGAACGCCGACCTGTGGCCACAAACCGTCGTGCCAGACGCCGTGGGCGTACAGCCGTTCCTGGGGCGCGAAGTTGATGACGCGCTCGTCGTAAGCCGGTTCCGCCGCGCAAGGGTCGCCGCGCAGTACGCCGAAGTCCGCCAGCAGTTCGCGCGTGGCGCGGGATTCCCGGGTCGGGAAGGGCAGATAATGCGCGCCCCAGGGATAGGCGGCGATGGCGTTTTCGCCGCTCCGGGCGTTACCCCCGACCTCCGATTCCAGTTCCAGAATCACGAAGTCGGCGAAGCCGGCTTGTTGCAATTTCCAGCCGGCGGACAGGCCGGCGATCCCACCGCCGACGATGACCACCGGCGTTTTCAGCGTCTCGGTCGGTTCCGGAAAGTCCATGGCCCGTAGTCGGTGACCGATGGCGGCGGATGCGCCGAGAATTTCGCCTTCCGGCAGAGGCGGCGTTGGGGAGGAATGGATTCGGCGCCAGGCGTAGGCTCCGCCGGCGGTCGCGGTGGCGGCGGTTCCGAGCGAGAGCAGGAATTGGCGGCGGTTCATCACTGCGTCACCTGTCGCCACTCCCGCTCATAGTAACGCACCAGAATTTGGGTGTTGAGACGGTTGATCTCGGTTTCCACCGGTCCCATGTCCGGCGGAAACTGGAGCAGGGTCGCCGTGATCTCCGGCGTCAGGAAGCGCAGGCCGGGCGGGTAGCGATCGGGCGACCGCCAAGGCTGGCGGGTGGCCAGCGCGAAGCCCCATTCGCCGAAGGCCGGGACGTAGGCATGATACGGCGTCACGAGCAGCCCGGCGCTTTCGAGGGTGCGCACGATGCACCAGAACGATTGCCGGGCGTACAGCGGCGAGGTGGTCTGCACCGCCGCCGCGCCGTTCGCCGTCAGATGCCTTGCCAGCAGCCGGTAGAACACGTTGCTGTACAGCTTGCCCAGCGAGTAGTTGCTGGGGTCGGGGAAGTCCACCACGATGAAGTCGAAGGTCTCCGCATTCTCTTCCAGCCACTGGAAGGCGTCGGCGTTGACGATGCGGACCTTGGGCGAATTCAGCGCATTCCCGTTCAATGGGGTCAGCAGCGGGTGACTGGCGAACAGCCGGGTCATTTCCGGATCGAGGTCCACCAGGGTGATGGATTCCACCGAGTCGTGGCGGAGGATTTCCCGCATCGCTAGGCCGTCGCCGCCGCCCAGCACCAGCACCCGCCGCGCGCCCGGCGTCGCGCTCAGGCCCGGATGCACCAGCGCCTCGTGGTAGCGATATTCGTCGCGGGAACTGAATTGCAGGTTGCCGTTGAGAAACAGTCGCAGATCATCCTGCCAGCGGGTCAGGACAATGCGCTGGTAAGGCGAACTACGGGCCAGGACGATCTCATCCGCGTAGAGGTGATCCTCGGCCAGGGTGGTGAGTCGGTCAGCGGCAACGAAACCGACGGCCAGGGCCAGAATCGCGGCGATGCACTGACCGCGCAACCAACGCAATCCCGGCACTTGGTCGCGGAACAGCCACAGCGCCCAGGCCGCCACCAGCACGTTGAGCAGGCCGAACAGCAGGCTGGTGCGGTTCAGACCCAGATGCGGGGCCAGCAGGATCGGGAACAGCAGCGACACCGCCAGCGCGCCCAAATAATCGAGGGTCAGCACCTGCGCCACCAAATCCTTGAAGGCGAACTGCTGCTTGAGGATGCGCATGACCAGCGGGATTTCCAGCCCGACCAGGATGCCGACGAGCAGCACCAGCGCGTACAGCGCCAGCCGGAACGCGCCAGCCCAGGCGAAGATCAGGAACAACGCCGGCGCGGAGAAACCGCCCAGAATGCCCACCGCCAATTCGATTTGAATAAAACGGGCGATCAGTCCCCGGACCACGTAGCGCGACAGCCAGGAGCCGATGCCCATCGCGAACAGATACGTCCCGATGATGGTGGAGAACTGGGTGACGGAATCGCCCAGCAGGTAGCTGGCCAAGGCGCCGGCGACCAGTTCGTAGGCCAGCCCGCAGGAGGCGATGACGAAAACCGAGAACAACAGGGCGTGGGTCAATGCAACCGTTCCTCGATCCGGTCCAGGCGCTTCTCTTTCGCCCTCGACGCCAGCGAGAAGTTGGGCAAACACGCAGCCTCGTCGTCATCGACGGAAATTGAGGATCGCTCCGTCCTCGGGCGGAGCCCCGGCGGATTTTCCAACCGGATGCGCACCTCTAAGATTCGTCGCCGCTCAGGGGAACGCGCAGGCAATCCATCAGCGCCGCCGTCGAGTAGGGTTTCTGTAAAAAGCCGGCCAGCGGTTGGCCGGCGAAGCGCGGGATGATTTCGCTTTCGGTATAGCCGCTCGACATGACCACCCGGACGTTGGGATCGATCCGGCGCAACTCGTGAAACGTCTCCTCGCCGTCCAGGTCGGGCATGGTCAGGTCCAGCAGCACGAGCGCGATCTCGTCGCGCCGCGCCCGATAGATCTCCAGGGCTTCGCGGCCGTCGGCGGCGGTCAACACTCGAAATCCGTTTCGCTCCAACATCCGGTTGCCCATGGTCCGGACCGATTCCTCGTCGTCCACCAGCAGGATCGTGCCCGCGCCCTTCCAGGCGACCGACTGGGTCTCGCCTTGGCGGGGGAGGGTCGGCTTGTCCTGCGGCGCGGCGGGAAACAGCACCTTGAAAGTTGTGCCCTTGCCCGGTTCGCTATGCACCTTCAGCGCACCCTGGTGCCCGCGCACGATGCCCAGCACCGCCGACAGGCCCAAACCTCGGCCGGTGAACTTGGTGGTGAAGAACGGTTCGAAAATGCGCCGCTGGGTCTCCGGGTCCATGCCGCAGCCGGTATCCGCGACTTCCAGCCATACGTAGGGGCCTTCAGCGAGTTGTTCGTCCAAATAGGCCGCGGCCAAGCGCTCGGGCGAACCGTCCATCAGGCCCGTTGACAGCGTGATCGCGCCGGCGTGCTCGCCGAGGGCTTCCGAGGCGTTGATCACCAGATTCATGACGATCTGCCGAATCTGGCTGGGATCGCCGCGCAGGGCCGGGAGCGACTCCCGAAGATTCAGCTTCAGAATCGCTTTTTTCGAGATGGATGCCTTGAGTAGGGAGACCATTTCTCCGATCAGCGTTCCGAACTGGATGGGTTCGATGACGAATCGGCCTTTGCCCGAATACGCCAGCATCTGCCGGCAAAGTTCGGCGGCGCGCAGCGCGGTGTGTTCGATGGCCTCCAGGCTGTCGCGGGCGTCCGAGTTCGGCGGCAGTTCGTCGAGCGCCAAGCTGGCGTTGCCCAGGATGACGGTCAGAAGGTTGTTGAAATCGTGAGCGATGCCGCCGGCCAGCACGCCCAGGCTTTCCAGCTTCTGGGTCTCCTGCATCTGGCGCTCCAGTTGCAGCCGCTTGTTCTCCGCCGACTTGCGTTCGGTGATATCGGTGACCGCCAGCAGCAACAGGGGAATGTCGTTCACCGGCGGATGCCCCAGGGAATGGCCGAGCATGGCGCCCTCCAGGTGCGCGTGGAATCCCGAATCCCGACCGCGCGGAAACAACGCTTCGAGATGCTTCCCCTCCGGGTTCTTGAAAAATGCCCGGTAGCGCGCCAGGAATACGCCGCGATCGGCGCTGGCCATGCACTCCGCGAACGGCGCGCCGACCAACTGATCCCGGTTGCGGCTCACCATCCGGCAGAAGGTGTCGTTGACCTCGTAAATCAACCCCACCTGATCGAGCACCAGATAGCCGATCGGCGCCCGATGGAACAGGAGGGAGAAATGCTTGTGGGATTCCTCCAAATCCGTCATGACGCGGCGCAACTCTTCGTTCTGCATCTCCAGTTCGATCTGGTGAACCTGGAGTTCATGCACCAGTTGGTGGACCTGTTCGTTGGAAAGCTCCGGCAGGTCCGCAAGCTCCGGCTTCCAATGATGTCGCGCGGCGCTGGCTTCCGCCTTCTCGCGGAGGAATTTCGCTCCGCTCTGACTGTCTTGCGTCATGTCGCGTCTTCTCTACTCACTAAAATCCTATCGGAAGGCATTGGGTTCGATCCGATTCGGCCGCCCCCCGCTAATCCGACATCGTGAATCGCGGCGCCGCGCGCTGGTCGGCCGGAACATCCGGCGCGGCACGGATCGGTGGTTCCGACTGTCGCAACTTGTCCTGGGCGCGGGCCAGGGCGCGAGTGGATTCGATCACCTCGGTGATGTCGTCGAAGGTGGCGTAAACCTGGCCGGGACTGTTGTCGTCCGGTTCGAACAGCGGGATGGCGTTGACGCGAATCCAGCGGGTCTGCCCGATCTGGGGGTTGAATATCCCCATCACCGCGCCGGCGACCGGTTGGCCGGTGCGCAGGGCGATCATGGACGGGTGCTGGTCGCCAGGCAGTTCCGCGCCATCCTCGCCGATCGCCCGCCAGTTGGGATCGGCGGAAGTTCGCCCGTTGATCTGGTCGCTCGACAAGCCCAGGATGCGGCAAGCCGCTGGATTGGCGGAGATGATTTCGCCGTCGGCGTTCTGATACACCACCCCTTCCGCCATGGTGTCGAAGAGCTGGCGATAGCGCGCCTCGCTGGCCTTGGCCTGCTCGACCGCCTGCTTGCGGCTGGAAATATCGAGAGCGGTGAAGGTCGACCCCTCAGCGGGATTGGCCGGATTCAGGAGCGAGGAGCTGAGCAGCACCGGAAAAACGCTGCCGTCCTTGCGCCGCCAGCGCGTCTCCACCGTCCCCACGCCGCGGATCTGGATCTGTTCGTACTTCTCCCGGCCCACGAACTCGAATTCCTCGTCCGAAGGATAAACCAGGCGCACGCTCTGGCCGACCAACTCCTCGCGGGCGTAACCCAGCATTTGGCAGACCCGCTCGTTGACTTCCAGAAATCGGCGGGCGACGACCCGACCGATCCCCACCGGCGCGGCGCGATAGAGGCTGTGCAACCAGGTTTCGCGGTCGGACAGCGCATCCTGGGTGGTTTTGAGCAGGCCGATGTCGGTGAAGGTCAGCACCACGCCGGAAACGGTTCCCGCGCCCACGCGATAGGGCAGGAGGCGCATGAGCAGCCAGGCGCCATCCTGGGTGCGGACCTCCCGTTCCTGTTCGGTGGCGGAGCGGGCGACTTCGTCGATGAGCGCGAATAAATCCACTTGCGCCAGGGTGTGGACCAGATGATTGACGGGGCGGCCGATGTCGCTATCCAGAATTTTGAGGACCCGGCGAACTTCGGGCGTGAACCGGCGGATCGCCAGGTTTTCGTCCAGGAACAGGGTGCCGATCCGGGTGCTGCCCATCAGGTTATCCAGATCGTTGTTCAGTTCAGTCAACTCGATAATCTTGCTCTGGTACTCGGCGTTGACGGTGTGCAGTTCCTCGTTGACCGACTGCAATTCCTCGTTGGTGCTTTGCAACTCTTCGTTGCTGGCGAGCAGCTCCTCGTTGGTCGCCTGCAGCTCCTCGTTCGAGGTTTCCAGTTCCTCGATGGTGGCTTGCAGGTTTTCCCGCGAAAACTGAAGTTCCTGCTCCAAGTCGTGGATGCGTTGCTCGGCTTCCTGGGTGACATCGAAAACCTGCGTGCTGGTGACGGTCGGTTCCTTCGCCTGCGGGGCCATCTCCTCGATGAACACCGCCGCCAGCGGTTCCTGGCCCTTTTTCCCCGGCAGCGGCCGAATGCGGATCTGAACGCTCCGGGTCTCGTCGCGCCATTTGAGCCGGATGCTGGTGTACTTGAGTTCCTCGCCGCTCTTGAACACCTTTTGCAGGCCGGTGGCCAGCGGGATGGCCAAGTCCTTCACCGCGATTTTGGTGATGTCGTTCATCAGCCTGCCGGACGGCAGCCGGAAATAACCCTCCGAATCGCCCAGGATGTGCAGCGCCTCCATCTGCTCGTTGACCACCACCGCCAGCGGGACGTAATCGCCCGCGAGCGATTGCAAGAAACGGTCGAGCATCCGCTCTTCCTCGTGGCTGCGCAGCCATTGTCCGCCGGCGGCGCGGGCGTGGTTCTGCCACGGGCGCACTTCGGGCACGGTGGAAAACTCCGGACCGTCGCGGGTGGGACGGCGCTTGCCCTTGGAGGCGTAGATCTTGAATTTCTGGTGCATCGGCTCGAACAATTCGGCCAACTCGCCGGTGGTTTCGCTGCTGCCGAGCAGCAGGATGCCCTGGGGGTTGAGCGAAAAATTCATCAATTCCATGGCCTTGCGTTGCAACACCGGCTGCAGGTAGATGAGCAGGTTGCGACAACTGACCAGTTCGATGTTGGTGAACGGCGGGTCCTTGATCAGGTTGTGCTGGGCGAAGACCACCATTTCCCGGATGGAGCGGTCGATCTGGTAGTGGTCTTCCCGGCGCTGGAAGTACCGCGTCAGGTACTTCGGCGACAGATCGGCGGCGATGCTTTCGGGATAGATGCCGCCGCTGGCGCGCAGGATGGCGTCCCGGTCGAGGTCGGTGGCGAAAATCTTGACATCGAGCCGCTTGCCCAGACTCCCCAGGACCTCGCGGCTCAGCATGGCCAGCGAATAGGCTTCCTCGCCGGTGGAACAGCCCGCCACCCAGAACCGCACCTCGCGGGCTTCCGCCCGCTCGAACAACCGGGGCAGATAATGGGCCTCCAGCTCATCGAAAACCGCGCGGTCGCGGAAGAAACTGGTGACGCCGATCAGCAGTTCGCGGTAGAGCGCCATCACCTCGCCGGAGTAGCTCTCCATGAATTTCACGTAGTCGCGCAGGTCGTGAATCTGATTGACCGTCATGCGCCGCTCGATGCGCCGGACCACGGTGCTGGGCTTGTAGAAGGTGAAGTCGACCCGGGTGCGCTCGCGCAGCAGGGCGAAGATGCGGGTCATCCCGTCCTCGTCGGACAGCAGGGTTTGCGGCCGGTCGGTCTTGGCGGCGTAGGGATGGCGGATGAACGACAGCAGCCTCGGCGGCATTTCGTCCGGCGCCAGGATGAAGTCGGCCAGGCCGGTGGAGATGGCCGCGCGCGGCATGCCGTCGAACCGGGCCGATTCTTCGCTCTGCGCCATCACCATGCCGCCGGCTTCCTTGATCGCCCGGATGCCGCGCACCCCGTCGCTGCCGGTGCCGGACAGGATAACGCCGATCGATTTTTCTCCCTGATCGTCGGCCAGCGAGCGCAGGAACACGTCGATGGGCAGATTGAGCCCGCGTGAGTGGTCCGATTCGCTCAGCAGCAGCTTGCCGTGGAAGATGGACAGATTCTTCTTGGGCGGGATGAGATAGAGCGAATTCGCCTCGACCAGCATGCCCTCCTCGGCCCGCCGGACCGGCATGGCGGTGCGCTTGGAGAGCAACTCGACCATCATGCTCTTGTAGTCGGGGGAAAGATGCTGGATGACGATGAAGGCCATGCCACTGTCGGCCGGCATCGGAGCGAAAAATGACTCCAGCGCTTCCAGCCCACCGGCCGAGGCGCCGACGCCGACGTAGTAAATGGGGGCCGAGCTTTCGGCTCCTAGCTGCGGATCGTGGTCTTGCATGTTATTTGTGATAAATGCCTCGTGTGGCGCCCGGCGGGGTTTTCGCCTCGCTGGCGCCGAAAACGCTCCAGCCCCGGTATTGGGCGGTGGCGAACAGCGCCAGAATCAGGATGCCGCCGATCAGATAGCCGCGATAAAGCACGGGCTGGAGTTCTCTGGGGTTGGTGAACGATTTGTCGTCATTCGGTTGCTTCGCCCTTGCCGGAAGGGCCGTGGTCGCTTTCCGCCCAGCGGGCGCGCTCGAAGGCTCGCGCCCGCCAGCCAAAAATCAACGGTACGACCGACAAGCCTAGCAGCGCCAGAAAAAAATTGCTCCAGCTCGGCACGTCGCGGAATACCGTCAGGGTGCAGGTGACGGTGGGCAAAGTGGGGGGCAGTTCGCCCTCGACGCTTAGATAGTAGATGCCGGCGGGAATCCCGGACAACACCGCTTCGTCGCTGGCATTGCCTTCCGACCACCGTTCGCCTTCGTCTACGCCCTGGTAATAGCTGAGCTCGCGGCCTATCGCGACGCTGGCGCCGGTATCGCGTTCGATCAGCGCCAGGTCCAGATAAATCCAGTTGTTGTCGAGGTTGGTCTCGGCGCGGATGACAAGGTTGGAATCGCGCCCGCTCAACGCGAACGGTTCCGAGGTCAGCGTTTTGTCCTTGGTTTCGGCATCGAAAACGAAGGTTTGCTGATGGACCCGCTGATCGGAGGACAAGGCGATAGTCGCGATCTGGCCGAGCAGCAGAACCCCCAGGAACAGCCAGCGGAGCCGCCGGAATTTGGACCGCTGCGCCTCGTGGGGCGAGGGCTGGCAGGCGCCGACGCCGATTCGCGCCGGCAACGACGATTCCAACGGGAACGCGGTTTTGATCGTTTCGGGCTCGATATATTCGGCCCGCGACCAGACGGCTTCCTTGTCGGTGAGTTCCAGGCTCAACTGGAACGGCGGCGCGATGTAATCCCGGATCTCGCAGTGTTCGCCGACTTTCACCCGCCAGTAAAACTCGCCCAGCACGTAGCTGACCTTGGCCTTGGCGGTCTGGAAATGCCGATAAGTCCGGCCTTGATGGGAGGCCCGGCCTCGCGCGCCGTAGCCGGTCACCAACGGCGGTTCGGCGATGGTCTGGACCAAGCTCCAATGACCGTTGTACTCGACCAGCCAGCGAAACCCCTGTTCCCGGTGAAATAGCAGGGTTTCGCTCCATTCGTAATCCATGTCCTCCACCGTCACGCACCGCCGCAGGTAGCCGATGGCCTCGTATTCGGTATCCTCCAGCGTGCCGCGCGCGCCCAGCGGAATCGGCGGTTCGTGTTTGATCCTGGCCTTGAAGGTGGACAGGATACGGAAGTTCTCGTCCGTGATGTCGATGATGGCGCCGCAAGTCCCGCAGGCCAGGGTTTCGGTATGGCCTTTGGCGCGGATGGTCAGCGCACTGCCGCAGCCGGGGCATTGAAAGGATTGAGCCTGGATACCGGCGTCGGGTTCCCAGCCGACCGGCATCGCTTCGCGTAGCCGGGTCAGCTTGAGATCGTCGAACCGGACCTGCTCGCCGACGAACGCCAGCGGCGGATCTTCGCTGTAGTCCAGGGTAGCGAATGCGTTGCCAGCAGCTTGCAAGTCCACGACCGGTGCATCGTAGCCGGGTCCAACCCGGATCGGCAGTTCGCCCTCACCGGCGACGCAGCGGGCGGTTTCGATGTTGGCGACCTGGAACGTTCGGCCTTTCAAGATCACGCTTTGGCCAGCGCGCAGTTCCGAGAAGGGTGGCAACGGTCCTGGCGATCGGATCAGGAAGGCGACCACGTAATTGCCCAGCATTTCGCCCAGCCAGGCGCCGCGTTGATTCTCGAACAGTAGATACCACTCGTTCCAGATGCCCTGGCTGTAATGCAACTGGATGCGCCCGACCACGGTGAAGCGGGCCTTGCGGTAGATGCCCTCGGTTCCAAGCTGGACAGGCGAGGAGTCCGGCAGCAGTTCCGCCATCCTGCCCAGGTTTTCTAATTCCAGGTCGTGGCGGATCAGCGTGCTTTTGCAGTAGGCGCACACGGTCAGGATGGAAATAGCCGATCGAAAGCTGATCGCGGCTCCACAGGAGGGACAATTGGTGGTTTTCATTTTATATCATCATCAAATTTATCAAACCCAACAACAACAAATGAACCCCATACCCCTAACCAATCACATCCAACATCTTCATCCACAAACCGCCCCCAAGGCGGTCTTGACCTTAAAGCTCAAACTATGAACCTTCCGCGTCTTGGCTTCGCTCATCATCTAGACCCTCATATTCATCACCTTTCCTAACTATAGCTACCTACAATCGTGCGTGTTTTTCGACCGAAGTTAAATGACCCCCGGCAAAGCCAGAGGCTTATTAAATGAACCCCTCAAAGGGCCATCCGTTTACCCACAATTCATCCATCTCCAGCATACACGGCACGAGTGGCCTCAAAAGCAATAGCAAACGCTCTCACTTTTTGCAGGCCTTCCCAGATCACTTTGGGGCCGGGCGTCGTGTTTGCACCCCAGGAAGCCCCCGAAACCGACGATCAGCCGCACCTTCTGGCCCAAAGGAGGTAGGGTTTCCGGGGGTTTAGTCCGGTGGGCGACGATCCAGGCGGCCTGCCATTCCTCGGGATCGAACACCACGTCGCAGGTCAGCGGGATACTCCCGGTCGGCTGGGCCGACCAATCGTCCACCAACCGGATCAAGCGCTGGGTCCGCCGCGCATCTCCCAACGCCAGATCGTGAAACTCTACTTGTGCCCAACTCACACCACACGCCTGACACTTGATGAAAAATTACATCTTAACAATGAGTTGGGATTTGTGGGTAATCGGATGCTGTTCAGGGCCGTCGAGGTCGAACCCGCCGTGGCAACCGCGGAGGTTCCTGCCGACGCAGGGCCGCCCCGGCGCAGGGCCGCCCCGGCGCAGGGCCGAACCCGTTTTCCGTAATTTGAGTTCACGGTTCTCGTTCCAGGGCCACACGGATTTTGGCAGCCAGTTCCGGCATCGCGAACGGCTTCTGGATGAAATGCACTCCGTCGTCCAGCACGCCGTGGGGGGCGATAACGCTGGCCGTGTAGCCGGACATGAACAGGCGTTTGAGGTTCGGGTAGAGGGACAACAGCCGCCGGGCCAAGTCCCGGCCATTCATCTCGGGCATCACCACGTCGGTCATCAGCAGATGGATCGCGCCGGCGTGCTCCTCGGCCAACCGGATAGCCTCGCCCGGCGTGTCCGCCGCCAGCACCTGATAGCCCAGTTTTTCCAGCATCGTGGCGCCCAAGTGCAGGAGCGCCGGTTCGTCCTCCACCAGCAGCACGGTCTCGTGGCCGCGGGAGGCCGGTTCGGCGGGACCGGCCAGTGCGGCCGGGGCGCCCTGATCCCGGTGCCGAGGCCAGTAGAGGGTGAAGGTCGTCCCCTGGCCGGGCGCGCTGGACACATGGATAAAGCCCCGGTTCTGCTGGACCACGCCGTAAAGGGTGGCCAGCCCCAGGCCGGTACCCCGGCCTACGCCTTTAGTGGTGAAGAACGGCTCGAACAGATGCGCCAGCGTTTCGGGGTCCATGCCGCAGCCATCGTCGCTCACAGCAAGCCGGACATACTCGCCGGGAATCCACCCCGCGTGCTGGGCGCAAACGGTCTGGTCGAGGCTGGCATTGCCCGTTTCGATGGTAATCTGGCCCACGCCCGCGATCGCGTCCCGGGCGTTGACGCACAGGTTGGCCAAGACTTGGTCGATCTGGGCGGGGTCCACTTTGACCGGCCACAACGAGGAACCCGGCCGCCACATCAGCGCGATGGGTTCGCCGATCAGTCGCCGCAACAGCTTGAGCATCCCCGCGACGGTCTCGTTCAGGTCGCACACCTGAGGCGCGATGGTCTGCTTGCGGGCAAACGCCAGCAGTTGGCGGGTCAGGTCGGCGGAACGCTGGGCGGCCTTCTGGATTTCCAGCAGGTCCGCATACAGCGGTTGCGCTGGGTTCGCATGCTCCAGCGCCAGCTCGGTATAGCCGAGGATCACGCCCAGCAGGTTATTAAAATCATGGGCCACGCCGCCCGCCAGGCGTCCGATCGATTCCATTTTCTGGGCCTGGGCCAGTTGTGTCTGCAGGTGCTCCTGTTCCGCCTCCGCCCGCTTGCGCGCGGTGATGTCGACAAAGAGGCAGGCGAACTGCCGGGGAGCAGGGCAAAAGGCCGTCACTTGAAAATATTGGTCCAGATCGCGGGCGTAGTTCTCGAAGGAGGCCGGTTCGCCGGTCAGCGCCACCCGGCCGTAGGTCTCGATCCAGTACGGCTCGGTGCTCGGCAGAATTTCCAGCACGGTCTTGCCCACGATGGCGTTCGCCTTCAAGCCGGTCAGCCGCTCGAAGGCCGGGTTGACGGCCAGGAAGCGGTAATCGACCGGCTGGCCCCGTGCGTCGCAGACAATCTCGTGCAGGGCGAAACCGTCCAGCATGTGTTCGAAGAGGGTCTGATAGCGTTCCTCAGCCTGCTTGCGCTCGGTGATGTTCAGGATCACGGCGAGGCCACCGATGATCCGGTCCTGGGCATCGCGCAGCGGTGCGGCCAGGATCTCGGCGATCCAACGTCGGCCGCTCGGGAGTTGAACCACCAGTTCCATCGGGGGAATCACCCGGTTTTCCGCCACTGCCCGTTGCAGCGGCAACTCGCCCTCGCGGAGTTCCTGCCCGTCGAAGAAGTAACGCACGCGGCGCCCCAACGCCGCCGTCTCCAGCGCAGAGGCGGAAATGTTGTCCTGGGGCGTCATCTCGAACTGGGCTCGCAGCATGGGATTGCCGGTGATGTGCTGGCAGGTCGCATCCTCCGAGAAGCTGACGCCCACGGGCAGGGCCTGCAGCAGCGCCTGCAGCCGCTCGTGGGTGGCGAACAGGCGCCGTTCGGTTTCCTTGCGCGCGGTGATGTCGTGCAGGAACCCGTGCCAGAGGATGCTGCCGTCCGGCTCGCGCACCGGCATGGAATGGCCCTCCACCCAAATCTCATCCCCGTTAGGGCGCCGCCACCGGAATTCGTCCCGCCAGGGAGTCAGGCTCCGGGCGGAAGTGGCGACGCTGTCCCGAACTCGGTCGAGGTCATCCGGGTGGAGGGTCGCCCACAGCGCAGCGGCGGATTCGGCCAGGTCCTCCGCAGGCAAGCCGACCAGCTCCAGAAAGGCTGGGTTGGCGTAAGGGCAACAGGTACTGCCATCCGGCCGCAGGCGGAAGGAAAAAAGGCCGCCGGGCACGGTGGCGACGAGCTGGGCGAAAGGGTCCGGTTCGTCGCGTAGTGCGCCGATGAGGTTTCGGGAGGACCGCTCGTCGGCGCGAGCGGCTTCCTCTTCTGGCACTCGCGCTTCCGTCCCCTGGCGCAGCGCGGTGGCTTCCGGCAAGAATGGCTTTTTGTCTGGGTTCACGGCCCGCTCCGCTGCAGTGGATCCGGCCCGGCCGCGGGCTCGGGTTGGGCCGGCTCGGTGGGCAACGCCGCCCGGCTGGCCTCCTGGGGGTGAATCGGCGACAGCGAACAAGACCGTTTTCCCACGCGGGGCTGGTGGTGACCACTGGAAGGGAGCTAAACCCCACTCTTGCCGGAGGCGCAATTCTCCGGCAAAGGCTTTTAGGTTTCCGGCTCGTTGGAGTAGTAGGGCTCAACCCGCGGCTTGGGTTTAACCACCAAACGGGAAAGACGTTGCCGCTCGGTAGTCAGTATATCTCTGAAACCCCGCACGGCGGGTTTCAGTACGCCACTCGAAACGTCGGACTATCTTCGGGGCGATGGTTCCGTTTGTCGTACAGCCGGGTGGTGGCCACGTTGGCATGCCCCAGCCACTCCTGCACCTTGGCGATGTCGGCGCCGTGCAGCAGGGCGTTGGTCGCGGCGGTGGCTCGCAGCGAGTGGACGCAGAAGCCGCGCACGGCGGTATTGATCCCCACCTGCTCGCCGTAGCGCCGGACGATGTCCTGGTAGATTGAGGTCGGGTTCAGCGGTTTGTTCAGCGTGCCGGTCGCGTTGTTTTTGACCGGACGGAACAGCGCTCCCGGCCCATCATGCCCATGCCCGGCGGCGTCCAGATACGCCTGGATCAACCGCGCGGCTTTGGCAGCGACCGGCAGAAACCGAATCTTGTCGCCTTTGCCTTCGATGCGGAAATGCAGAATCCCTTCCCGCTGCTGGAGATCGCGGACCTTCAATCGGCACAGTTCTTCCCGGCGCAGGCCGTGATAGAGCAGCGTCGCCAGGATCGCCCGGTCCCGCTGCCCTTTCAGGGTGTGTTCCGGCGGCGCGTCGAGCAAGGCTCGCGCCTGGGCGTCACCCAGGGCCGGGGTCAGTCCTTCATGGTGGTGGGCCTTCGGGCGCTTCACGCCATCCACCGGATTGTGCGGGACGGCGTTCCGTTCGCACAGATAATCGAACAGCGAGGACAGCGCGGCCAGCTTGCGGCGGATGGAGGAGGGCGCCAGATTTCGGGCTTCCAAAGCCTTGCGCCAGGCGATCAGGTGGGCGCGGGTGACGGTGCGGAACGCCTCCGGGCGGGTGATGCCGACGAAGGCGGTGAAATCGCGCACGTCCTGCTGGTAAGCCCGCCGGGTGCGGGGGTTGGGGAGATTGGCGAACCACTCCCACTCGGGGGGCACGGCGGCCAGCCCCCGGAATTCGGCGGCGGTCAGGGCGCGGCCCGGACCGGCGGGCACGCTTGTTTCCAGGTCGGTAGGGTGCATGCGCCTACCCTACCACGCCGGGCCGGTTCAGCCAAGATAAAAGAGATTATCGGGGGTAATTAATTTAAAATGTAATACATAACATGATTTTTTCGTGATCCAGGGGATTCATATTTTCTTGAATATTCTCCTAATGATGAACAGTTATGGGAGCTCAATCTTACGGCTTGGGGGACTATTAAAATGAGCTTAACCAGTGGAACGCAGTTCTAACTTGTTGAAAAATAACATAGTATTAATTTTGCTCCTTGGAATTTAGCGTTTTTTTGGCCTTTGTAACCTGTTGATTCCCAAGCCCAAGCGCTCGACTCAGGTTACGCCCTATTGATAATGATGGGATAAAGTTGGGCCATCCATGCTTGCCCAGGGCACCAAGGCGAGGCGGCATTTAATCGGCGCGAATCGACACGCGGACGTCCGCCGGCCAGACCCGATCCTTGCAGCCGGAGGCAGGGCCACGCTCGATGAGTCACGTCCGCAGGATATTTCCATCTCAAGTAGTAGGATTTTCCATCCTTTCAGCCAGGTCCTGGGGAGTTAGAGACTGTCTAAAAACTAAGCCTTTGATCTATATGACAGTG
>Ga0209573_1003726_pt1 | contig 16163 bp, 16 predicted proteins | sample TNRBio252014_DNA_FD_185870 | JGI IMG/M metagenome (GOLD analysis project Ga0209573, IMG submission 185870) | Wastewater treatment Type I Accumulibacter community from EBPR Bioreactor in Madison, WI, USA - TNR Reactor_6/25/2014_ DNA (SPAdes)... | ecosystem: Engineered > Bioreactor > EBPR >...
GTCACAAGCGGCTCGAGGATCATGCGAACCTGGCCCTCGCGGACCTGGTCGATGCTCTGGCTCTTGACGAGGCAAACCTTCGAGACCGCCTCAAGGTTGCGCTGCACGATCTGGTCAGCGACCACGCTGACAAGCCGATCGGTGGTGAATTCGCGCAGAACCGGCAGGAGCGAGAACTCGGCGCCATGGTCGTTGCGCTCGATGAGTGAGCGTTGCAGCAGCGAGAAAAGGCCCGCGAGGATCTCGTGGCCAGGGATGTCGAGCAGGAAATTCCCGCGCAGCGTCGACAGAGATACCGGGTCGCGCTCGATCGCCAGCCAGAATAAGATGTCCTTTTCGAGCACCGAGAGTTGCTCGAATTGATTGCCCAGCAACTGATGCAATGTGTGAAGCGTGACCGGCGCCTCGCGCAGGAATGCCGCCAGGTCTCCGCCGAACAGATCGCGGACAGTGGCCGAGGCGATCTTCAGGGCCAACGGGTTGCCAGTGTAGTAGTGGACGAACACCTCCCAGGCGTCAGTGGGCCCGAAGAGACCTTTGTCAGTCAACAGCGCCTGGCTGGCGGCGCTGCTCAGCCCGGTCAGCTTCATGACGCGCACGGGGAGTTCGCGGCCCTCGATGACCTCGAGGTTGATCGGCATTTCGCGGCTGGTCAAGATCACGCAACTCCTGTGTCGGGTTTGCGCGATGCCTTGAAACAGGCGCTGATACTCCTCGAAGCCTTCGCGGTAGGTGCCCGAGAGATCGCCGGCTCGCTGCAGGGTTTCGGCGTTATCGAGGATGAGCAGGCAGCGCTGCTGCTTGAGGAGATCGAGCAGCAACGGTATGGAGGGCTTCGTCGGCCTGACGGGTGATAGGATCTGGAAGAACTCGGTCAGGAGGTCCTGAAGCTCCGGCGCATTGTGCAACGAGCGCCAGATGACATAGTCGAACTCGGCCGCGACGTCCTGGGCGAACCTGACCACCAGGGTGGTCTTCCCGATGCCGCCGAGCCCGAGCACGGTCACCAGTCGGCATCCCCTTTCGAGCACCTCCCGCTTCAGTTCGGCGAGTTCAGCGTCGCGGCCAAAGACATGCGCGACGTCCGGTGCGTCACCCCAATCGACTCGCGGCGTCGCCGTCTCGGGCTCGGCCGGGGCAGGGGGCTGCGCTGATGACGGTCTGTGGCTGGCATGGTATCGGGCGACCAGGTCGGCGAACCATGGCTCGTCGAACATGGACTTCCGGCGGGAGGCGCTCTCGTCAGCCTGAGCCCAGATCGCCCGGGCCTCCTCCCACTCGGTGCCGGGCACGAAACCGCGCAGGCTCAGGTAGTGGGCAATCAGGTTTTTGAGGTGATGGATATCCGGGAAGGCTGTGCCGGCCTCCCAATGCTGGATCGTTCGGCGCGACACGGCCAGCGCTTCAGCCACCTGGTTCTGGGTGAGGCCGATCTTCTCACGCAGGGTCAGGATCATCTGCCCGAAGCGATAATCGGTGACTCGATACTGTCTGTGGCCGGCCATGATCACGGTCCGTGGAGCGCCAACACCTGTGTCTGGCGGCACCCGGAAGAGGCGAAATAAAAGGCGAACCCAGGCGAAGTTACCATCCGCCTCGGCCCTTGTATGCTGGTGCCGTGGGGATTCTGCGGCGGCCGACGCGTCGCGGAACGTCCGTTCACTGGGCCCATTTGGGTAGGCGCACATACTACCATAACCGGCCGTCGGATCGGCCAAGAACCTGCCCAGACGCCATCATGACGCCCGAGATCGAGGAGCCGAGTATGACTGCATCCGTTTCCATCAAGCGTGGCGTATCGCTCTACTGCTTCCAGGAGGAGTATTTTCACAAGCGAAAGTCCCTCGAGGACCTGTTGGCCACCTGCGCGCGGCTGGATGTCCGCGGGATCGAAATCATCGGCGATCAGATGATCCGCGGCTACCCGAACATCCCTGACGACTTCGTCAAGCAGTGGCATGGCTGGATGGACAAGTACGGCCTGACCCCGGTGTGCCTCGATATGTTCCTGGATTGGAATAAGTACAAGGGTCGCATAATGACGCAAGACGAACGCGTCGAGTCGATCAGGCGCGACATCGTGAACGCCAGCAAGCTCGGCTGCGGCGTCATCCGCGTCATCCATGACATCGAGCCCGAAATCCTCGAACGCCTGGCCGGAGACGCCGAGCGCCATAAGGTGACGCTGGCGCTCGAGGTGCATGCCCCGAGTGATCTGGATAGCCCTCTCGAGCAGCGGCTGATCGCCCTGTACGAGCGTTTGAAGTGCCCGTATCTCGGCTTCACCGTCGACCTGGGCATCTACTGCAAGCGACTGCCCCGGGTCGTTACCGCGCGTTACCTGCGCGACGGCATGGCCCCGCACATCGCTGAGTTCCTGGCGGATCGCTACGACCACGGGCAACTGAGCGCCGTCGACAAGAAGGGCGCCGACAACGAGAAGATGGTCGAGAACATCCTCAAGATGGGCGGGCGCGAGCAGGATATCTATCTGGCGTTCATGGGCACTCACATGTGCAACTCGAACCCGCGGCGTCTGCTCGACTTCATGCCGCATATCAAGCACGTGCACGCCAAGTTCTACGAGATGCTGTCTGACGCCTCTGAGTACAGCATCGATTACAACGAGATCATGCCTGTGCTTGTCGAGGGCGGCTATGCCGGCTACCTCTGCAGCGAGTACGAGGGCAACCGCTGGATCGACGACGCCATCGAGGTCGATGCGACCGAGCAGGTCAGGCTGCAGCAGGTTCAGTTGAAGAAACTGCTTGGGCAGGCCGCGTGAGACGGTTCACGTCGAGATAAGGGACAGATACCATGTACGACCAATTCATGATTGTCGGGGAAGCCTTCAAGAACGTCGTCGAGGACGGCCGGGTCGTGGGTTTTCAGATCGGCGTGCGCCTGCCGTATTACCGCGGCATCGTGCTCTCGTTGATTGGTGACACTGATCTGTTTGTCGACGGCGAGCGCATGCCGCGTGAGACGATGACGGTCACGGTCGACGGCAAGACCTATCCATTGTCGCAACTGGAGAACGAGCCAGACGCGAAGTGGGAGTTCGGCGATGTCGGCATCCTGACCGTCAGGATGCCGGGCGGTCTCGCTGCCGGAGACCACACGCTCCAACTCAAAATGCATCTCAAGATCTCGTATGTGCCGGTCGGGTTCTCAGGCTCCGATACAAAGACCCTGACACTGGCGGCCTGAACGGCCGTCGTCTCGCTCACGCAGGCGGTTTCCGGGCGCTGTTGACGGACCTCCCGGTTCGGCATCGGCGGCTCGCTGGCGATGCTGATTCCCCTGAGGCTGCTCCCCGGCGCCGCTCTCCCAACGCCCGGCCGGGCGGGGAACTCGGACTTGTCAACCGGGCACTTATAGGTTAACGTTAACCTATGAAGCGCCAGCGAGCCCAGCGCAACGTCACGATGGTGGATATCGCCACGGCCACCGGGCTCTCGCTCGCGACCGTGGGCCGCGTGCTGCACGACACGGGCTATGTGAGCGCCGAGAGCCGGAAGAAGATCGAGGCCTACATCCGGAAGTCCGGGTACGTGCCGAACAAGATCGCGCAGGGCCTGAAGAGCCGTCAAAGCAAGCTGATCGGCCACCTGGTCGTCTTCAACCCCAACATGTTGTTCGCCAAGATCAGCCTGGCCGTCAACACGGCGGCCCGCGAACAGGGCCTGCACGTGCTGACCATGACCAGCCACAAGGGCCTCGAGGACGATGAGGCCCTGGTCAACGAGCTCATCGGCCATCGCGTGGACGGCGTGGTGGTAACCTCCAACGTCGGCATGCCGAAGTCGGCGATCAAGAAGCTGGTCGATCGCAACATCCCCGTGGTGACGATCGAACGCACCCTGGCCGTGCCGCGGGTCGATCGGATCCGGGTCGACGACAGGGGCGGGGCGCGCGTTGCCGTGCAGCACCTGCTGGATCACGGGCATCGGCGGGTCGGGTTCATCGGCATGCAGCTGTTTCACGAGGTCGAGAAACTCCGGCTCGAGGGCTATCGAGACGCGCTGCGCGCAGCGGGGCTGGCGCCGCAAGATGATCTGGTGCATCTGATGGCCGAGTATTCGCCCGAGGCCGGCCGGCAGGCCGCTGAGGCGCTCCTGAAATCGTCGGCGCCCCCGACCGCCGTGTTCGCCACATCCGATCTGTTCATCGGCGGCGTCCTGCAGGCGCTTCACGTTCGCGGGATGCGCGTCCCGCACGACCTCTCGCTGGTGGGCTACGATGACACCCTCGCCGCGATGTTCGCGCCGCCGATCTCGTCGGTGGGCCTGTCGCTCGACGACGTCGGCCATCAGGCGATCGGCCTGCTGCTCAAACGCCAGACCGCGCCCGCCGCGCCCGCCCGCACGCTCACGCTCAACACGGTCCTGATCGACAGGGGGTCGGTCTGCGGCCTTGCCTGAGGGCGGCTTTTTATTTCGATCGTAGGGTAACGTTAACACATCCTTGACCGATTGGAGAAACGAGGACGGACGATGAGCCAATCCACCTTCATCACGCAGATCTGTGTTGTCGTGCACGACGTCAGGCAAACCAACGCGCACTGGGCCAGGGTGCTGGGCCGTCCGGAGGCCGAGATCGTCACGGTCTTTCCGCCCGGAATCCTGCACTACACCCACGGCCAGGCCACGGACTATACCGATTGCCAGGTGGCCAAGTATGACCTTGGGCATGTCGTGCTCGAGTTGATCCAACCGGGCCCCGGGGCCAGCCCGTGGCGCGCCTTCCTCGAGGCGCGCGGGCAGGGCGTCTTCCACTTCTGTGTGCAGGTGGCTGATCGCAAAGGCTTTCAAGACGTGCTGACCGATATCGGCGTGGGGCTGCCTTACCACATCGGCTACTTCCCGCAGGGCTCGTATAGCTACGTCGCCGCGACCGAGCAGCTCGGCCTCGAGTTGAGCGTGAACGATCTGGTCGACGACGGGGCGCTGTTTCGCCAACTGCAGGCCGGCACGGCCGTGCCGCTCGCTGAGCTGAAATAGAGGAGGACCTCATGAACATCGAAACCCTTCGGCAATGGATCGCGCTGCGCGACACATATAGCATCCTCGAGACGCTCGATATCCACACCGGCGCCCGGACAGTGCTCAAGGAATTCGATTACGTCATCGAGGCGCCCAACTGGACGCGCGACGGCCGCTACCTGATCCACAACAGCCAGGGCCGCATGTTCGCCTATGCCCTCGCGACAGGCGTGATCCACGAGATCGACACGGGCTTCGCGATCGACTGCAACAACGACCACGTCCTCTCGCCCGACAACGCCGAACTGGCGATCAGCCATTTTACGAACGAAGACGCTGTGTCGCGGATCTATATCGTCCCCACGGCGGGCGGCCGGCCACGGCTTGTGACGGCCAACGGGCCAAGCTACCTGCATGGTTGGTCGCCCGATGGAAAGCGTCTGGCCTACTGCGCCGAGCGCGGCGGGCAATACGACATCTACACGATAGCGGTCGAGGGCGGCCCCGAGACGCAGCTGACGAATCTCGCCGGTCTCGATGATGGACCCGAATACGCGCCAGACGGCCGCCACATCTGGTTCAACTCCACACGCAGTGGGCTGATGCAGGTCTGGCGCATGGACGTCGATGGCGGCAACCCGACGCACATGGTGGTCGAAGAATCAAACGACTGGTTTCCGCATGTATCGCCGGACGGGCAGTGGGTGGTCTATATCGCCTACGGCAAGGGCGACGTGGCGCCCGGCGACCATCCGGCCAACAAGCAGGTCGAGCTGCGCCTGATCCCGGCCGCCGGCGGCCCCCCACGGACGCTGGCGGCGCTCTTCGGCGGCCAGGGAACGATCAACGTGAACTCCTGGGCCCCCGACAGCCGCACGCTGGCCTTTGTGTCGTATCGGCTCAAGTCGTGAGCCGTGGTCGTCGATCTGTGTGTCAATCGTCCGAAGCGAAAACGAGGCCTGTCATGATCAAACCCGTCAAGATCGCGGTCGTGGGCTGCGGCTTCATCGCCGATGCCTATCTGAGCACGATCCGCAAGAAGTTCAAGATCCTGGACGTCGTGGGCTGCTCGGATCTGGATCCGGCCAAGGCTCGAGAAAAGGCCGAGCGTTACGGCATCCGGGCGCTGACGATGGCCGAGCTCGCGGCTGACGACTCGATCGAGCTCGTCGTGAACCTGACGACGCCGGGCGCGCATTATCCCGTGATCAAGCAATTGCTCGAGATGGGCAAACACGTCTACACCGAGAAGGTGCTGTCGGTGGAGCTGGCGCACGCGGCCGAGCTTGTGGCCCTGGCCAACGCGAAGGGGCTTTCGCTCGGGGCGGCGCCGGACACGTTCCTGGGTTCGGCGATCCAGACGGCGCGCTTCGTGGTCGACAGCGGCCTGATCGGCGAGATCACGTCGTGCCATGCCGTGCTCACCCGTGACAGTGAGTTATTCAATCGGGCCTTTCCCTTTACGGCCAGGCCCGGGGGCGGCATCGGCTTCGACGTCGGCATTTACTACATCACGGCGTTGCTCAGTCTGCTTGGCCCGATCCGCGAGGTGGGCGGCGTCGTACACACGCATCACCCCGAAAAGGCGCATTACGGGCTCGACCGCTTTGGCGAGACCTTTTCGGTGCAATGCGAGAACCTGATGGCGGGCACGCTGCAGTTCGCGCGGGGCACGGTCGGCAACGTGCTGTTCGACTCGAACTCGATCTTCACCTATCCCGAGAAGCCCAGCCTGGTGTTGCATGGCAGCCTGGGCGTGCTTCTCATGGCCGACCCCAACTTGTTCGGGGGCGAGGTCAAGGTTATCCTCAAGGGCAACAGCGAGCCTTTTGTGATGCCGTCGAGCCATGCCTATGACAACGAGTGCCGCGGGCTTGGCGTCGCCGAGATGGCCTGGTCGTTGCGACAGAACCGCAAGCACCGCGCCAGCAAAGAGATGGCCTATCACGCCCTTGAGGTGCTGCACGGGCTGGTCCGGAGCAGCGCGACCCACGCGAATGAGAGGATCCGGTCGACCTTCGAGCCCATGCCGGCGCTCCGCCGCGGTTTCTCGGGCCAGGGCCAATTCGAGTTCATGGAGGAGGCCGGGATCGCGCTCTAGGATCCGTGCGCGATACGCCCGGCTTTAAGATCACGGAGGTCCCGATTTTCTCCACAATGTATCCATCTTGGTCCTGGATAATGCGCCAGGTGTTGGTCTAGGCCTACTCAGGAGGATCCATTGTTATGAAACGTCGCTTGTTGGCGCTGGCGGGCGCGGGCGTTGTCGTCCTGGGTCTTGCCGCGGGGGCCGTATTTCTGGGCCCAACGGTCTTGCGGCCGATGATGATGGGAAACGTGGCGGCCCCGACAGGCCTCGATATGGCCAGCTCGCGCCTGACCGAGGCCGGCCTCTTCTGGGTGTCCTACACACCGGAGCAGGATCCGATCCGGATCAACCAGATCGATAGCTGGATCCTGCACATCGAGACCGCCGATGGCGCGCCGGTCACCACGGCGGATATCGGCGTCGACGGCGGGATGCCCCAACACGGGCATGGCCTGCCAACACGCCCGGCGGTCGCGGAAAACCTGGGCGGGGGCGACTATCGGGTCGAGGGGATCAAGTTCCAGATGCCGGGCTGGTGGGAAGTTCGCTTTACGATCACGGCCGACGGGTCGAGCGATGTGATCACGTTCAACCTGGTGTTATCGTGACGCGTGTTCGGATCGCGGGGCTGGCCGTTGGTGCATTGCTGCTGGCCGCTGCAACACTGATCGCCTTGAGTTTCCAGCGACCCGGCGTCGTGGACTGGTCCCCCGAAGAGATCGCGGCGATCCGCTCGCTGTGGATCGGGAGCCTGGAGCCGCTCGCGCCCGACCCGAGCAACGCATACGCCGATGACCCTGCCGCCGCGGCGCTTGGCCAGGCCTTGTTCTTCGACACACGGCTCAGCGCCAATGGGAAGGTCGCCTGCGCCACCTGCCATCTCCCTGACCGCAGCTTTCAAGACGGGCTGCCCCTCGCGCGGGGGATCGGACAGACGGATCGCCGAACGATGACCGTGATCGGCGCCGCCTATAGCCCCTGGCTGTTCTGGGACGGGCGCAAAGACAGTCTGTGGTCCCAGGCCTTAGGCCCGTTGGAGAGCGCGGTCGAACACGGCGGTGACCGTGCCTTTTACGTGCACCTCATCGCCACCAACTACTCGGCCGATTACGAGGCGATCTTTGGCCCGCTGCCCGAACTGGCGCTCGTGCCCCTGCACGCCGGGCCGGTGGCTGATGCAAAGCTGTCCGAGGCCTGGGCTGGCCTGACCGCGACTGATCAGGATGCGATCAACCGGGTCTTTGCCAACATGGGCAAGGCGATCGCGGCGTACGAACGGCTTTTGCTCCCAGGGCCAACCCGTTTCGATCGCTATGCCGAAGCTGTTCTCACGAACGATGCGACCGCTGCTGCCAGCCTACTCAACGCGGACGAAGTGGCGGGTCTGCGGCTCTTTGTGGGGCAGGCCGAGTGCATCAAGTGCCATAACGGCCCGTTGTTCACCAATAACGATTTTCACAATACCGGTGTGCCGGCAGTCGTTGGCCAGGCGCCAGACCCGGGGCGCGCCAACGGCGTCGCCCAGGTCGTAGCTGATCCCTTCAACTGCCTGGGCAACTACAGTGACGCCGAAGAGACGGCGTGTGCCGAGCTGAAGTACATGGTCACCGATGGACCCGAGCTTGCCGGGCAGTTTCGCCCGCCCAGTCTGCGCGGGGTCGCGGAGCGCGCGCCGTACATGCACGCCGGGCAGATGGCCGATCTGGAGACCGTCCTCGAGCACTACACCGCGGCCCCGCCCGCAGCGATCGGGCTGAGCGAACTCGAGCCGCTGGGGCTCACGACGATCCAGCAGGGTCAATTGATCGCTTTCCTGAGGACGGTGAGCGAGCCATGACAAATGGGCTTACGGGTAAGTTCTTCGGCCCTTGCGCGATCTGGAAGATGATGGCCGACTGGCTGGTGACACGATCGTGTGTAACCGCGGCCTGATCCGGTTGGTCTGGCAGATGCCGACGTGTCTGTGCCGGTCGATCCCATTCGATTCGATTTCGCGAAAACTGCTCTGGTAGCTGATGGCCCCTGGTCTTGACTATGCTGGCCTTTCGGAGAGCGCGCCCACGGCCCGCAACGTGGAGTCGATGATCAGGCTCTTGTAGAACCTGCCCATCTCTGTCGGAGAGGGATGGCGATCGTGCTCGAGCCACCATTCGATCAGCGACAGCAGCGAGGTCGCGATGTGATTGCATGCCAGGCTCACGGACGTTCGGTCGCCAACCCGCTCCAGCGGCGCACATGATTTCTGATAGGTCGTCGCGATGGTCCGCACCACCCGCGACCGGATCCGGGCCACGCTCTGGCTCTTGAGCAGGATCGGCGTTCTGCTGGATGTACTCGAAGATCAGGCGACCTTCGGCCTCGAGAGCCGCCTCGTCCGATTGTTTGGCCAGCCGGTCGATGTGCGCCCTGAGGTCGGCCAGCCCTGCGTCCAGCACCTCCATCAACAACTGATCGCGGCTCTCGTAATGACGGTAGAAGGTGATGTAGGCCACCTCGGCCCGTGTCGTGATCTCCTTGATCGAGATCGCGGCATAGTCTTTTTCCAGGATCAACCCGACCAGCGCCTCACGCAGCAGCCGACGCGTACGCTTGACCCGTGGGTCGACGTGTTTGGGAGAGGCTTTGCGAGGCATAACCACGGTTCTGTTACAAAAGGCCGCCGGATATCACTTTTGTCATCCACGAGCCGAATTCGCGATTGAACCCGGTGGCCGGCTGGCTACACTCATGATTGTTACACGGAATAACAAAACGGAGCAATCATGAAAACGAGTATCGCTGCACAGCCAAAAGCGTGTCCCCCACGCCGGATCCCGCCCGCCGCCCGGATGACCGCGCGGGAGTTGCAACAGGCCCACGACGCTCTGGCCGCGGAGTACGATCGACGGACGTGGTTCAACGAGCACATCCTTGGCGTGGCTCGCCTGAGGAAGAGGTTGCTGGCCCAGGCGACCGGCAAGATCCTGGAGGTGGCGTGCGGAACGGGGATCAACTTCCAGCACTACCCACCTCACGGCGAGATCACGGCGGTGGATCTCAGCCCGCAGATGCTGGACGTCGCGTGTGAGAAGGCCGAGGCGCGCCGGCGTCCCGTTCGCCTGGAGACGATGGACGCCGAACAACTGGACTTCGTGGATGGATCCTTCGACACCGTGGTCTCCACGTTGTCGACCTGCACGTTTCCTGAGCCGCTGCAAGCGTTGCGTGAGATGGGGCGCGTCTGCCGGCCGGGTGGCCGGATCCTGCTGCTGGAGCATGGCCACAGCAGCGTGCCGTGGCTGGCGCGTTACCAGGACGACCATGAATACGCGCACTACCAGGCTCACGCCGGCTGCCGCTGGACCCAGGAGCCGCTGGACCTGGTTTACGCAGCCGGCCTAAGACTGATGGGCAGCCGCCGGAGCATTCTGGGTATGTTCCACTCGATCGTGGCCACGCCTGCCTCGGCCGGGCGTTGAATCTGTGGAGGCTCGTCGACGGCTGTTCAATGAGACGCGCGGGCGAACAGCGACGGTGGTTACCTGATCGCCAGGCAGCGAATCGCCTCGGCGATCACGGCCAGGGTCGCGGTGGCGCCCTGGGCCGGCCCCTTTTCGAAGTCCGCGCCGTCTGAGGCCGGGTCGTTCGTGATGTGCGCGAAGCACACGATCGCGAACCGCCTGGCCTCGGCCAGCGCATAGAGTGCTGCGGCTTCCATCTCGACGGCCGCGACCCCCTCATTCAGGCGGCTCGCCAGGGCCGACTCCGTCTCGCGAAACGGCGCGTCGGTGGTCCAACTGGAGCCGCAGTGAAGGGGCAGCGTCGCCTGATCCCAGTGGGTCCACAGGGTCGTCTGCAAGGCGGAGTCGATCCGGCTGTACCGGGCCGGCGGCAGGTAGTGATAGCTGGTGCCCTCGTCGCGCAGCGCCTGGTCGACGAGCATGAAGTAGGGAGGAACGCCCAACGGCTTGATCTGCCCGGCCGAGGTGATGCTGATCAGCAGCGCACAGCCGGAGGCGAACAGCTCCTCCGCCACCAGCACCGCGAACGACGCACCGACCGCTCGCCCGACGACGCCTACTTCCTGGTCGGCGTGCGGGAATACCTCGAGGTCGGTGTGGTAGCAGCCCCAGCCGCGATGGCGCCTGGACCGGCCTGTTGCGCGCAGATGCTCCACCAGGTCTCCGTCTGGATCGAGGACGCAGACCCGCGGGACGGGCAGGTCGGGCAGCCGTTTCTGGCGGCGCGCCTCGCGCAGCAGCTTGTCTACGTCAAAGGCCGATGGTGCGGCGTAGTCTTTGTCGGCCAGGATCGGGGGCGTCATCGACGCTCCTCACCCACGGCGGCGCCGATCACGCTCGCAGCCTCCGCGACCTCTTCGGCCGTCGTCCAGGCGCCCAGGCTGAGCCGCAGAGCCGCCGCGGCCAGGGCCGGGTCGCGGCCCATGGCTAACAACACGCCGGACGGTTCGGCGTGGCCGGCATGGCAGGCCGAGCCCGTCGAGCAGGCCACGCGATCGCGGATGCGCGCCAGCAGCGCCGCCGCGTTGACGCCCGGGAAGCCGAGGTTGAGCGTGTTGGGCAGGCGTTCGTCGGGGTGGCCGTTGAGCTGCGCGTCGGGCACGTGCGCCAGGATGCCTTTGTGCAGCGCGTCACGCAAGGCGCGCAACTGAGCCGGGAAGACGTCCAACCGACGCGCGGCCAGGTCAGCTGCCGCGCCCAGCCCGACGATATAGGGCACGTTCTCGGTGCCGGCGCGCAGGCCGCGCTCGTGCCCGGCGCCGCGGATGTGGGGTGCGAGCCTGACGCCCGAACGGACGTACAGGGCGCCCACGCCCTTCGGCGCGTACAGCTTGTGGCCCGCGATCGACAGGAGGTCGACGTCCAGATCGTCCACGCGGGTCGGGATCTTGCCGACCGATTGGGCCGCGTCGGTGTGCACCAGGGCACCACGCGCGTGCGCCGCATCCGCGATGGCGCGCAGATCCTGCAGCGTGCCCACCTCGTTATTGGCGTGCATGACCGAGACCAGGATCGTCCGCGGCGTGATCGCGTCAACGACCTGCTGTGGATCGATCCGGCCATCGCCGTCGACCGGCAGGATCGTCAGGCGCAGGCCGCGTGCCTCGAGGCCGCGCAGCGGCTGAAGCACGGCCGGGTGCTCGATCGCGGTCGTGATGACGTGATCGCCAGGATCGTGATCGCGGCGGCGGGTGTCGCCGCGACGGCTGTCGCCGCGCTCCCGTAGCGCCGCAATGACGCCGTTCAGGGCGAGGTTGTTGGCCTCGCTCCCGCCGCCCGTGAACACGATCTCGCCGGGCCCGGCGCCCAGCAGGGCCGCGACCTGTTCGCGCGCCCGCTCGATCGCGGCGTGGGCGACATAGCCGTAGGCATGGTCGCTCGAGGGGTTGCCGAAGTGCTCGCGCAGATACGGCAGCAGGGCGTCGACCACGGACGGGTCAACGGGTGTGGTGGCGTTGTAATCGAGGTAGATCGGGGCCGAGATCGTCATCGACTGGGACGCCCGCTAGAAGACCAGGACCTTGTCGGCGGCCACGGTCCAATCGGTGAGCTCCTCCATCGTGCTGCGACGGACGCCGGGCTGCAGGTCGGCATCGGTCAGGCCGCGCGCGTCCATGCAGGTGCCGCAGACGCCGATCGCGGTCCCGCGCGCAACCAGGCCCTTGAGCATGCGCTCGATGTTGTAGTACCCATCAGGCGTCTTCTGGCCGGCTTTGCCGCAGAGCGCGGCGTCAGCCATCAAAAACACGCTCAACTGCACGCCCTCGCGCTTCTGCAGGGCCAGGGCGAGGCGCAGGCCGTTGTACGAACGCTCGGTGCCGTACGGGGGATCGTTCAGGATGATGAGGTAACGCATGTCAGACGGTCTCCTTTGAATGGGGTTCGCACCGTCGGTCGCACGCGACCGGCGTGCGCGGAGTTCAATGCGCTGGGGCGCTTCGCTCGACGCGATAACCGGCCTCACGCCACTCGGCGACGCTCTCCTCGAGCCGCGCGCCGCGGCGACCGTTGGCCAGCACAAGCTCGAGGGCCTCGTCCGCATCGACGCAGGTCGTGCCCCGACAGTAGGTGACGATCAGTTTGTCCTTGGGCAGGGTCTTGAGCCGCATCGGGAGCTCGGCGAGTGGGATCGACAGCGCGCCGGGCAGGTGCCCGGCCTCATATTCGAGCGTCGGTCGGGCGTCGAGCAGCAGCACCGTGCCGCGGGCCAGTCCTGTGCGGAGTTCCTTGAGCGAGATCCTGGGGTAGCGGCGTCGGCCCGGGCGATACCGATCCAGGGCGCGTTCCGCGTCAGCCTGCTGGGCCAGGGCCAGCCGGCGCAGCTCGGTCCAGAGCCGGGCGACGGACGGATCGGCGAGGCGATAGCGGATGGTGGTGCCCTGGCGCTCGCCGACCACCAGCCCGGCGCGCTTGAGCCGTTGCAGGTGCTGCGAGGCGTTTGCCACGCTGAGTGCGGCGGCCGTGGCCAGCTGCTCGACGCTGCGCGGGGCCTGGACCAGCAGATCGAGCAGCTCGAGGCGGTGCGGGTTGGCGATCGCATGCGCGACCTGGGCGATCAGCTCGAAAAGATGCTCTTTATCGGGTCGGCTCATTTTGGTATTCAATCAACTTATTGAATACGAGGATCATACCGGTGGAGGCGTACTCTGTCAACGCCAAGGTCCGGCCTGGACGTGCCGTCCGCCTGGCAGGCGCGAATGGATCCAGATAGCCGAATGTCCCAGGCCAATTGGGACCCGTGCCAGTGCCCCGGCCACGAGGGCCGTTCTAGAGTGATGTCAGATCGCTTTTGTTCAAGCCCGATGGGGCTCAATAGGAGGATGAGATGCATCTCACAGATCGTGAACTGTGGACCTTGATTCATGGCATGGGCTTCGGAGCGCTGTACCTGCTGGCCTTCGCCGGCGGCATTGCGGGCCTGTACAGCCTGCGCACCAAGCTGGTGACGGTGGAGGGCATCGTCGACCGCGTCAGCCGACTGCGCTGGGGCAGCGCGGTCATGGCCGTCTGCGTCTGGCTGACCGTCTTCGTCGGCACGTTCATCGTTTATCCGTGGTATCGGGCGACGCCCCCGGAGACCATCGACACAAAGGTGCAGTCTGCCGAGCTGTTGGATTATCCGCGCTATTGGCTGCTGGCCAGCGAGAAGACGGCGGAGTATCACCACTTCGGAATGGAGTGGAAGGAACACGTGGCCTGGATCACGCCCTTCCTGGCGACGGTTGTGGCTGTGGGCGTCTTCGCCTATGGCAAGGAACTCTCCACCGATAAGCGCGCGCGCTACATCTTGATGGGCCTGTTCATCTTGTCGTTCGCGCTCTCGGGGGTGGCGGGGCTCTTCGGTGCCTTGATCACCAAAGCGGCGCCCATTCTCTGACCCATAACCGTAACGACACAGGAGAACACCACCATGGCAACACAATCCATTCCCGCCGAGCAGGCCGCTGAGCAGGCCGCCGGCTACGTCAGCGCCGCCGATCGTGTGATGAACGCCGCCATGATCGCCAGCGGCATCGGGTCGGCCGTGCTTGGCCTGATGGTCCTTGGCGCCGAAGTGAACGGCGGTCTCAAGGCGTTCCTGACCTGGGATAAGGGCGTCGGCCCGTTGGCCGGCAAGGCCGGAGTCGCCGTCATCGCCTTCCTCATCAGTTGGGTGGCGATGCACTTCGCCTTCCAGAAGCAGTCGCCCCGGCTGATGACCGCGCTTTGGATCACGGTCGGGCTGCTGGCCGTGGGCGTGGCCCTGACCTTCCCGCCGATCTACATGGGCATCGCGGCGTTGATCGCGCCGCATTGAGGTCAGCGGGATCGACCGAAACTCGGCTCGCAGTGCACGTCAGGGGCGCCTCTCGAAGAGGCGTCCCTGCTTGCATTGGGCGCAATTGAACGTTAGTCTTTGTCAGACTGCTCAGCCCAGCAATGGTCGCCAACTACTTCCTCGTTAATCGTCCGCTGGTGTTGTTTGGCTACGGCCTGACGTTCTTCGTCATGGGCCTGGCGATCTTTCTCCAATCGCGGCGCCATAGCCGGCTGCGGCTCGCGCGGGATTTGCGTTGGCTGGCCGGTTTCGGCGTGTTGCACGGCGTGCATGAGTGGGGCGGGCTGTTCATCCCGATCCAGGCCGAGTATCTGCCGACGCCGATCATCGAGTTGATGCTCGCGGTTCAGATCGCGCTGCTGGGCGCTTCATTTGCCTGTCTGGTCCTGTTTGGTGCAGCCGCGACCGAAGGACGTTGGGGACGTCTGCACTGGGCCGGCGTCGGCGCGATCGGCCTCTGGGGGCTGAGCTTCTGGTTCACGTTCTACCTGTTCCCGACAGCGGATGAGTGGCTGCGGGCCAGCGACGTGTGGGCCCGCTACCTGCTGGGGCTGCCCGGGAGCCTGCTCTCGGCGTTTGGCCTGTATCGCCTGGCACGTGAGACAGTGGCTCCGCTCGGAGCGACCTACATCTATCGCACTCTGCAAGTCGCGGGTGCGGCTCTGGTCGGGTACGCGGTGCTCGGCGGACTGATCGTCCCGTCGATGCCCTTTCCACCGGCGCTGTGGGTCAATCGCGAGGCTGTTTTTCTCGCAACGGGCGTGCCGGTCGAGGTGTTTCGGTCGCTGGCGGGGCTGGTGCTCGCAGTCGCCATCATCCGCGCGCTCGAGGTGTTCGAGGATGAACTGGATGAGCTCATCGAGCGGATGGAGGCGGACCGGATCCAGGCCACCGAGCGCGGCCGGATCGGGCAGGAGATCCACGACGGCGCGCTGCAGGGCGTGTACTCGGCCGCCCTGATCCTCTCGACGCTGGCCCCGCAGTTGAAGGATCGCCCGGACGCCCTCGGTCGGCTCGAACAGGCTCAGCAGGTGTTGAGCAGCGCCAACGACGACTTGCGTGCGTACATGCGCACCCTGCGCGCCGAGGAGACGCCGATCTCGGTGGTGGATGCCCTGCGACTCCTTATTCGCGATCCGCGCTATCTGGGTCTGGTGGAGATCCAGCTTGAGTGCAGCGGCGACTGCGGCCTTTCGACGGGCCAGACCCATCACATCCTGGCGATCGTCCAGGAGTGCCTGGCGAATGTCGTGCGGCATGCCCAGGCCGAG